>Ga0209517_10003103_pt1 | contig 22774 bp, 30 predicted proteins | sample PeaSoiMetSII2010_FD_187695 | JGI IMG/M metagenome (GOLD analysis project Ga0209517, IMG submission 187695) | Peat soil microbial communities from Weissenstadt, Germany - SII-2010 (SPAdes) (version 2) | ecosystem: Environmental > Terrestrial > Soil > Wetlands > Peat | place: Germany...
GGAGCCGGCTGGATCGGTGCCGAGCTGGCCACTGCGGCAGCCTCGCGTGGCTGCCTGGTCAGCGTGGTGGAGGCAGGCTCGACCCCGCTGGCCGTGGCGCTCGGTACCGAGATCGGCGGGCTGACCGCGGTTTGGTATGCGCAGGCGGGCGTCGAACTGCTGCTCAACCAGGCGGTTGAGTCAGTGGAAGACGGCGGACTCGCCCTGGCTGGCGGAGGCTGGCTGGCGGCGGACGAGATCGTGACGGCGGTCGGCGTCCGGCCCGAGGTCGGCTGGCTGGAATCGTCCGGCATAAAGCTGGAGAACGGCGTGGCCACCGATGGGATGCTCCGTTCCTCCATCCCAGGCGTCTACGCGATCGGGGACTGCGCCGCCTTCTGGTCGGGCAGATACCAGCGCCGGATGCGGCCTGAGCATTGGGACGTCGCGCTGCGCGCGCCGATGGTCCTGGCCGCTAACCTGATCGGCGGGGCGGAGCGGTATGACCCGGTGCCGTACTTCTGGTCGGAGCAGTTCGGCCGGATGCTGCAGTACCTCGGCGATCACCGGGGCGCCGACCGGCTGGTCTGGCGCGGGCCAGCGGGCGGCGATCGCTGGGCAGCCTGCTGGCTGGCCGACGGCAGGCTGGTGGCGTTGCTTACCGTCGGCCTGCCCCGCGATCAGGCTCAGGGACGGCGGCTGATCGAGGCCGCCAGTCCGGTGGACGCGAGCCGGCTCGCCGATCTGACCGTCCCGCTCCGCGAGACGGCGCCGGCCTAGCACGAGGCAAGGCCGGTCCCGGTGTTTGGCTGCTGCTCTGGCAGGGGAAAGGATCTGGACGTGGCACAGATCGACCCCCCAGCCGACGCCATCGTCGGCCACTGGCTGTCCCTTCCCGAGGTTGCCGAGCGACTGGCGCTGCCCGCCAGCCGGGTAAAGCAACTGCTCCGCGATCGTAGGTTGCTCGGCGTACAGCGCCCTGACGGCTCTTTTGGCGTGCCTGCGGCCTTTCTCGACGGTGACCAGATCGTCCGAGGATTGCAGGGCACGCTCACGCTGCTCTTCGACTGCGGGTTCAGCGACGATGAGTCGCTGCGGTGGCTATTTACCGCGGACGACTCACTGCCAGGCAGCCCGATCGAGGCGATCGCGGCGCACCGCTGCACCGAGGTGAACCGCCGGGCTCAGGCGCTCGCCTTCTGACCCGTGCTCTAGACCGGGTAGCCGTCGGGCTGGACGGTATAGCTCCGGCCATGCGGCATGGTCCAGGTCAGCACGCCGGGCTCGGGGGCGGGCAGAATCGTTCGCGGTCCCATGTACGTTCCCGTCCCGGTCCCGGCGGCGGGATGGCCAGTTGTATCCCCAGGCAGGCCGACGGGCATGACGTCGGCCACGGGCCACCGGACCAGGCTCAATGGCAGGTGGGACGATCCGGTCCAGGGTCAGGCCGAGAGTTGGCAGTGATTGACTCCGTCCACGCGCGAGGCCCGTACAACAACGCACCGATAGACCGCGCAGGATAATCCGATCGATCGTCGAGATCAGCGGGTTCTTGCCCGAGCATGCCCAGTCGCCTCATGCACATTCCTCGGTGTGGGCGCCCGCGTGCATCTTCGCCCGGCGGCCAACACGCAGCACGCGCATCCCATCGATGCGTCGCAGAGCCCCACACTCCTCTAAAGGTCCACGTCCGTGCCAGCAAGATCTCTTGCCGGTCTCGAACTACGGCGGGTCCAGCGACCCGCACGACGAGGCTCCATCGAGAAGTCAGCCTCATACCATCTGCCTTCTAGAACATCGAGCAGTTCGCCGACTTCATCTCTGTCAATCTCCACTACGCCGGCGCGGATGAAATCCCGCGGATCGGCGCCATGATCTTCGAGCGCGCGCTTCAGCAGCGCTGGCGTTATCGACTTTATGTGCTCGGTCTCAGAAAGATCTTGCAGGCGACGTGCATAGGTGGGCTTGATCGCGCACACACTCCTGATTGCTTTCAAGCTTATAGACGAAAATGCCAGGCGCGGCAAAGCGCTCTGCAATGCGCTGACACTGGCCTCCACATCATTAAGCGACGCACGAACATCAGCAAAGAGACGATCGAAGGCAACCGCCCGCAGTATCCAGATGGCTTCGCTGGTGACCACCAGATCCGCTATGCCGTCGAGAGCAAAGTCCGGCCCCGTGGTCAACTCAAGCGTGCCGTCAAAGCTATAGAAACTCTTTGCCTGACGACGTATTGCGACAGGGTTAAATTCACTAACAAACGCCACAAGGCGGCCGGAGCCGCCAGATGGCCAGATTATGGCATAGAATCTGAAGTCCCCACTTTCCAAAATTGCCGGCGTCAACGACTCCAATCCACCAGGCGACCTAAGAAGATCCAAAAGCTCAGCGCCAAGTAGCCCATCCGTGTCGAACAGTCCCTCGTCAACTGCTTCTGCGGCACCAGGGGATGGCGGCAGGTAGCCGCTATCGACTACCGCCAGTTGCGTCTCTTCGATTACCAGATTTGGCCGCCACTCAACCGCTGTCGATCTGCGCGCTACGTTAATCGTGGACATAGCGATGCCCCGAAGTTCGACAAACGTGCTACTATCCAAATTGACTATAAATGCCTCCAGCTCCTTAGGCTTCCTTCTGCGGCCGACAATCAAGATGGGATCGTCGCCGAGCTCGAAACTTTGCGAGATGTCAATCATAATCGGACTCCAGTTGCTTAAGCGCCAGCCGCTGAGCGCACAGGACCAGTGTCTCAGATATGCATACCGTAAGGAGCAAAGCTAGAGCAGTATCATTCCAGAAGGCTCTCAAATAGGCGATCAAGCTTTTCCCCGACCGTTGATCCGGCTGGAGGCTCAATCACCTTGCTTTCCCAGTCCTCATCGATCCACTCGTAATCTGAGTCATAGCTACGATCATCCTTCGGTGACAGCTCATCATATCCTGCCTGCAGGATCATGATTTCGGTAGTGAAATCGGCATCCAAATACGCCGCCATATCCTCAAGCTCACGAATCGCATTGCTCAGGGTATCACGATGATCACAGTCAGAAAGATCGTCAACGAATCGCGCCGCATAGGCAATGTAGTCTTCACCCCAGGAGGCAATCGACTCCTGCTTCAGATCGAAACACTCATCCAGCCTCAGCAATATAGAGTATTTCCACTCATCCTTATCCAGCAAGTTTGCTCGCAACGTCATCGCTGAGTCGATGCCGGAAAGCTCATCCAGCAGGCGCCTCGTCTTCTCATTCTCTACAAGCTGGAGAACATTGTCCGCAGACCGTTGACTGGATGGATTCAACGCCTCCACGATAAAGAGCCTCAAGGCATCTGCATCGGTTGGGTCGAGCGCTGGTCTATACCTGTAAATGAACTCCAGAATTATGCCTAGGCGCTCCATCTGGTTCTTTCGCCCGTAGATTGGCGAGTCGACTTGAGCGGAAAGCAGCTTAATAGCGGACGAAAGGAGCCTGGACGAATTGGACTCAACCCATGCAGAGATCTCTGGGTATCTGTGCTCGCGTGGTTTGTAAGCCACGTCGTTGTGAGAAGTTGCAAGTTCAAATACTCTAGCCACTTGCTCGAACCATGCCGGTTTATCCAGCAGTGAACTCAGCCAATCTGAATAGTTGTTCAGATAGGAGTAGCTAAATTCTTCCAGAGATGGATTGCGAAAGCGTACTTCCCGGCGACCGTGAGATCTTGATTTGCGGGATGGGGGTCCTCCAATTACGATGAAGCTATCTTCCAGTGACTGGAGTGAGTCGAGAAACGTTTCGGTCCTTTCGAACTCTTGAGATGTATATGCGAGCTGCAGGTCGGAGAGTGCCGCCGGTGCCGGCAGCAATGAAAGAGTCAGAAACAGCCGCTGCGTAGGGCGCGGCAGCTCGCGGAGGGCATGCGACCACATATGTGCTGGGTCATTAAGCACCGCAAGGAGCTCTTCAGCGAGTGCCACGATGCTTGCCTGCCTTTCTGCGACGCTGAATGTCGTTCAGTGCGTCTGTGATGTGGCGTGGAGTATAGTTAGGGTGGTTTATTATTGACCGGTACATGCGGCTTCTCACGAGTTCCTCGATGTCAGCGTAATCAATGTCATCAGCGAATGCTAGGTGCTGATATAGGATTAGTCCTTTTTCAAACTGAGAGTAATGCATCATTCGGAGCATAAATTTTCTGACATCGAGGTCCTCGACATCGAGCCGTTCGTATCGCTGGCGAGCAGCGCGCAGGATGTATTCGCGGGTCGTCAATATGAATCGGTGATTCGGATTATCCTCGACTCGCCGAATGAACTCGATGAGCCTGCTATCCTCGTTCTTTCCCAGTCGCGAATTAAGATCGGTCCGGCCGAGAAAGTCATCGTAGATGAATATCTGCTTCTTAGCGGCCGAATATATTTGGTCCGCTTCGCTGACATCTTCGCTCACCACGATGAGTTCGAAGTCGGTGGCGAGGTAGTCTAGGCACAGCATGTCCGCGAGGGTCGTTTTGCCTACACCGGGAGGCCCGGAAATGATGCAAGTGTGATAGTTGTGGAGGATTTTTTGTGCCTGGGTGAAGGACTTGGGTTGAACAAAGATGCGGCTCTTTGCTAGCAAAGCTGACCGGTAGGCGTCAGTTCGGTTGTAGATCTTCGCGTTCAATATCCTATCAAGGACGCTCGAGCTGGTGATCCATAGCTTATAGTGCTTGCGTAGGACTTCGGCATGTTCGTCGAGGAGGCGCTCGATGGCTATGAGATCCAGAATATCCTCATCTGATTTGCAGTATGGCGATAGTATTCGCGCAAGCTCGTCGACGTTACCGGGCGTTAGCGTTTGAGTGGTAGCGAGAATGTATCGGACGGGCTTGTTGTCGAGTTTGTCAAGCTTGGCCTTTTCACCTTTTACGCTGCTGCGCAGGCTTGACCATGAACTTCCTGCCATGTGTTTACATTGGACTATTATCGGCTTTTTTGATGAACCTGATTCCCATGCCCGGAGGTCAATGCCGCTATCGCGACCTGGCGCGAAGGCGCGAAGGTTCAGGCTTTCAGATCGTGTCAGTAGGTCACGAACAAGGAGTTCGAAGTCATAAGGCGACAGATTCGCGAAGTTGTAGGTGCTCAAGTCGGGATAACCTCGTGTGCTGAAAGCCGCATTATGACCGAGGCGCTGCTGAAGAGCCGCAACTCAATCGCAGCGAATATGCTGATATAGGTCATAGTGGTGTGATGCCGTACGAATGGTGTAAAAGCTACAGAGTAGGAAAGGGGCGATCTGAGGATAGTCGATGGTTGGGCGGATGACGCGCATGCTGTCGTGTCGGACAGTGCTGCGGTCATCTCGCACTTTCCGTGCCGAGCCACACATTCGGCCATCAGGGCCAGAAACACCATTGCTGCCACAGTCCGCGCTCACCGCACCGGCGATGGTCCAGGCAGGGATGCCATCGGCGTGTCGGCGGTGAGCACCAGGCGGGCTAAGACGAGCCCGTGCGGCGGGCCACAGTCGGCGGGCCGGGCAACTATAGGTTGCCCGGCCCGCCGATTCGCTGGTTTGGACGTTGGTTTGGACCTTGAGTTTGGTCAGGCGGCCAGACCGTGCCCCGTCAGGGGCGCACAGGTGCCGCACGTCCGCGGGCGGGTCTGTGCCGGGGGTGTGCGGGACTTGTGGACGCAGAGGGCAGTTGACTACGGAGATATTCAATTGGCCTGCTGGACCGCCAGGCTAGTGATCTTGCAGGACCGAGGTTCGCATGATCGTCGCCCGCTCAAGATCAGCTTGTAGGTCATTAGCGGCACCGCTGCGACGTGCGACGCATCGCCGTGACTGCTCAGGTGTTCGACTACGATTCCTGACGAGTCGGACGCCTGCCTGCATCGGTGGTCCGTCGTCTCCTGATTCGAGGTGTCTTCTTGCCCACGAGCCTGACCGGTCTGCTGTTCTTTGTTGTGCTGCTGCTCCCTGGGTTCGCCTATCTCGTCGGCAAGGAGCGTCATGGTACGGAGCGGCACACGTCGCCTTTCCGCGAAACCATCGCGGTGGTGGCTGCCAGCATCACTTCTGAGCTGGTGGTGCTCGCGGCGTTCGCCCTTGTCCGTTGGCTTCTTCCATCGCAGACACCGGATGTAGGCGCCCTGATCGGCCTTGGCGCTCGCGCCTATGTTGCCGGACACGTCGGGTTGCTGGCTGGGTTTGGCCTGATCATGCTGAGCGCGGCGGTGGGGCTGGCTTACGTGGCGACCGTACCTGGGGTGCGGCGTTGTTTCGTGCGCGTACCCGTCGTCGGGACGTATCCGCACGATTCCACCGTATCGAGCTGGTGGCTCCTTTTTGAGAAGTGGCCGGAGATCAGCAAGTCCGTGCCGGTCGGCAACAAGGGCAAGGCGCGCAAGATTCGTGTGAAGCGGACGGCTGAGGTGGGATGCCTGCTTGAGGACGGGTCTTACCTGAGGGGCGAGCTGGCGTCCTTCAATAACTCGGCGAATGACTCACCTGATCGAGACCTTGTGCTGAAGGCACCACTTGAATACCGGCCTCCTGGCGCACGAGAGCTGATGCCACACCCAGGCGTCAGCGCGGTCAGCATCCCGGCCAGCCGAATAGTTAGCCTGTTTGTCGGCTACGTCGACCCGGCAGGACCTTAAGGACCGGCGGGCGGCGGCGCTGCGGGAGGGGGCGGCGCAGGCTGAGGCGGCGCGGGCTGGGGCTCTGGTGCGACTGGCGGTGGGAGCAGCCTCGCAACGGACGGCGGCGGTTCGGACACAGGCCGCTGGTTTCTCTGACCCTTACCGACGTCGACGGTGGCCATCCTGGTGACCTGCTGGCCCCCGGCTACCTGCTGGCCTCCGGTTGCCTGCGGTCCGGGTGCAGCGGCTGGCTTACTGGCTTCGGTCATGCGCGTGCTTCCTCATGAAGATCGGGTGCGCGGGCTACAAGGTGCTCTGCGGATAATACCGACGCGAGCGGCCAGCATCGTTCGAAGACACGCCCCGGACGGTCGCCTGGCCGGGCAGCGCATGGCGAGTTAGGCGGTGCGGGTTGGCGTGCCAGTAGCGGTCGCATCGACGAGGTCCGCGAGGGCGTGCCGGTATTCCGTGAGCAGGACGATGAGGGCGTGCTTGCTGGCGGGCAGTTCTGCTGTGCGTCCGAGCAACTTCGGGCGAGGTCAGTGTCGTAGATGGGGTGATCGGCCTGGTCGGGGTAGCGGAGGTGGAGTCGTGAGAGGCGGCCGTGGCCGCGTGCGGTCACGGCGATGGTCCTGGGGCGCTGCGTGAGGAAGCGGCAGCGATCCGCCGGAACCTGGAGGAGATGGCCGCCGACCGGGCGCTCGGGGTGATCACCCGCGCCCAGATGCTGGCCGGTACCGGGCGGGCGAACGTGCGGCTGGGCGAGATCGAGGCCGGCCTGGAGCGCGCCGGACGGGAGAACGTGCTCGCCCCCCTGGTCGCCGCCCAGAACGCCGCCGCCGTGTGGGAGGACCTGGACCTGTCCCGCCAGCGCGCGGTGATCAGGACGCTGATGACCATCACCGTCCTGCCGCCGGGCCGGGTGCCCGCACGGCTAGCCTCGCGCGACGGGCGGTCGGCCGGGCTGAGCCTCACCCGCGGGCCGCGGGCGGCGCAGGAGGAGCGTGAGCGTGTCGCGCTGCCAGCTGGTGAGCGGGGGCACCTGCGCCGGTCGGGGCGCTCTTTTTGTCGTGGCGTACCGGTCTTGCAGCTCTCTGTTACCTGGACGACTGTGCCGAGATGACCACCATAGGTGCGCGTGTCTTCACCATGCTCACAGTCGCTACGGGGGTAGCCTGGTTGCCGAACACTCGTTCGGTCAGTACAAGTGATAGCGGCCGGACGCTTGAACTATGTCCTGGTCCGGTGATAAGCAGTGGTGCAGCGCAAGCGGGTCTTCGAGTTGGCACGCGATCTAGGTACCAAGCCAGGCACGATAATCCACCTAGCCGAGGCGCTGCAGATTCCAGTGATTCGGGTTGTCGCAGAGCTGACGCCCGGACAGGAAGCCCGCATTCGTGACCTCTACGAGCGCGGCGATTGGCGGGCACGGGAACGTCGGGACCGGGAGGCCCCGCAGGTGGCCGACCCTGTGCCTGCTATCCGGTATGGAACGTGCAGCTGTTGCGGCCTGCACTTTAGGCACGATCCAGGCCTGCCTGCAGGTGAGCTGCGGTGCGCACCCTGTCGAGAGCATTACGAGATTGAAGGCGAGGCCGCGGCGCGCACGATCGTTCGCCTGTCGGAACATGAGAGGCGGCTGCGCATGTGGTATGAGCATGCTGCTGAGCAGGCGACTGACAACGAGCGGCGCATGCATGAGGCTTATCGCAGTCGGCAGAAGTGGAAGGCCGCCCTGGTCGAAGCCGTACTCGGCCATGAACCGAAGGGGACGGGCGGGTGCACCTGCGGCGCTAGCGAGTCGCCATGTACCTCGGTGCGGATTGTCGACGCTACGAACAGGGGCATCACACGGGAGATTGAACGGCTTGGCGGGTTGTCACGCAGGGCTTTGGAAGCGGAGTTGTACGGCGATGATCCCTGGCGGATCAACTTGATACTTGACGACGATCCTGCCGCCGGGCGCAGTGCCCCTGCCGCCTAAGCAGGAGGATCCGCGTAATCCCGGGAAAGGGACATCATGGGGCAGATGACACCGGCGGTTGAACGGCTGGTCCGGCTGATGGTCTTGCTCCCCGGGCACCATCACCCGCTGTGGGACAGTCTGATAGCTGACTGCGGCGACACGGCCGAAGTCATGGCCATGCGCTGGTTCGTCGGGGACGCGGCGAAGATGTGGCCGGAGGCCGGGCCGGTCAACCTCGCCCGCGCCGTGCTCACCACGTTCGCCGAGGCGGGCGATGCGACGCTGCGGATTCTGTCCGCCGTGCTTCTGGCAGATTCTGAACGGCCGGGCGGTTCCGCCCGGGGAACGCAGGCAGCCGCGGCCTGGGTAACCCAGGCGAGCGCAGCCGCGATAGATGTGCTTGCCCAGGAACGTTCTGCCGAGGACCTGCACCAGGACGTGATGGAGCGCTGGACCCTGAATCGCTAGCCTGCCCGAGGCCGTCCGGACACCAGTGAGCCTCGACCGCGTTGTCAGAGGTGCGCATCGTCCCTGTGATCGGCTCACGCTGAGCGCTGAACCTGGCGGTCCGCTCCGCCCGTTCGCGGCGCTCGGCCCGTTCGAGTGCCTCCTGGCGGGGGGCGGTTAAACCGTGCCAGTTCTCAGTACCGGACCGGCACAGCACCCGGCGGTACGGCCGACGGGCCGGCCGGGGCTGTCACCTGTGGCGGGGGGCGGCGCAGGAGGAGCGCGAGGATGTCGCGCTGCTGGCTGGTGAGCGGGGGCGCCGCGTCGAGCAGCCGGGCGATACAAGCGTCCAGCGCCGACTCGTCCCCGGATGAAAACCGCCCGTCCTGGGCCAGGCGTGCCTGGTGCGGGTGCGCCGCCGGGGGCGCCTGGACCTGGCAGGGCGGGGCAGGGCGGCCCGGGTGCCCGGCCGCCGGCTCGTCACCTTCCGCCCTCTTTCTCACCGCGCGGCCCGGTGCCTTGGTGCCCCGCGCTGCCCTTTGCGCATGGCCTTGAGAATACCGCCATTTCCTGCGTGCCGCTAATGCGATCTTGGCAATGCTGAAACAGCCAGGAATTACTGAGACGCAGCGAACCTGTCTGAACTGTAATGGACCGTGGCGGACTTTCCGGTACCGTAATTGACACGCACTGGCCGGACGGAACAGCGGCAGGTACCAGCCGGCGCAACGCGGCACGGCCCGGCAGCGCCGCGCGCACCCATGCCGCAGAACCTGCTGCTGACCAGGGGTTCCGGGATGCCGGGCCGGTACCGGGGCGCGAGCCTGGCACGATCGCGCATCGCATGACCGTCGTCGGCCGGCTTTCGCAGGCGCTATTCCACAGCTGCCTGAGAACGCGGGGAAAGTCACTGGTAGCAAGATGTGCGTAAACCCGGAATATCTCTGGCCCGGGCGCGGTCCGAAGATTTACCCTGGCGCCCAGCGCCAAATTCTGTAAACGATCACGCGTTCAGAAAGCAAGAGCAGTGAGACCGGAAGCACGCGGGCGGCAACGGGAGAATTCGGGGAATGGCAGCGGCGAGCGGCAGTAGGCGACACGCAGGCGGCGCTCCGGCCGGCCGCAGATCGCGCCAGCCGGGCAGGCGGCCGCGCCGGGTGGAGTTCTCCCTGACCGACGAGGAGTTCGGCGAGCTGGGCGCAGCGTCCGCGCGGGCCGGGCTGGCCAGGGGCGCGTACGCGGCCGAGGCGGCGCTGTCAGTTGCCCGTGGCGTGACCGGTCCGGCGGATGCTCTGTTCCGTGAGGCGCTCGATGAGTTCGTCCGCGCGGCCGGGCTGGTCCGGCGGATCGGGGTGAACCTGAACCAGGCGGTGGCGAAGCTGAACGCGACCGGCCAGCGCTCCGGCGACCTGGTTTCCGTACGCCGCGGAGAGCATCCGCCGGGCGGAACGCCTCGACGCGGTAGCGGAGGAAATCCGCAAGAGGCTCCGGTGATCGCCAAGATCAGCGATCCGCGCGGAGAACGGGTCACCGGACTGATCTACTACCTGTTCGGCCCCGGACGGCACCAGGAGCACACCGATCCGCACCTCGTTGCCGGGTGGCGGCACCCGGCGGAGCTGGAGCCGCCGCTGCGCGCCGATGGCCGCCGCGATTTCCGCCGGCTGAACGGGCTCTTGCAGCAGCCGCACGCCGCGCTCGGGCCGCGCGGCTTCGAACGCCCCCTCTGGCACTGCGCGGTCCGCGCCGCCCCCGAAGACAGGATGCTGTCCGACGATGAGTGGGCGCAGATCGCCACCGACATCATGCACCGCACCGGGCTCGCGCCGCACGGCCAGGACGACGACGCCGTCCGCTGGGTGGCCGTGCGGCACGGCGGCGATCACATCCACCTCGTGGCGATGCTGGCCCGCCAGGACGGCGGCAAGGCCCGGCTGTCCAACGAGCGGTACCGGGTCCGCGAGGCGTGCCGGGCGGCGGAGGAACGGTACGAGCTGCGGCGCACCGCCCCGGGTGACCGGACCGCTGCCCGACGGCCGACCCGGGCGGAGCAGGAGAAGACCCGGCGGCGAGGCTGGGAGGAAGCACCGCGGATCACGCTCCGGCGCGCGGTCGGCCTCGCCGCCGCCGGAGCAGCCAGCGAGCGAGAGTTCTTCGCCCGCCTGGCGGACGCCGGGGTCCTGGTGCGCAAGCGGTTCAGTACCCGCAATCCGGGTGAAGTCACCGGCTACGCCGTCGCTCTCCAAGATGACACCATCCGGGGCGGCCCGGTGTGGTTCGGCGGCGGGAAGCTCGCCGCTGATCTGACCCTGCCCCGGCTCCGCCGCCGCTGGGAACCAGCCCGCGCCACACCGGGCGAACGGTTCACGCCGGAGGAGCGGAACGCGATCTGGGAGCACGCCGCCCACGCCGCCGACGACGCCTCCGCGCACATCCGGTCCTTCGCAGCCACCAACCCGGCAGACGCGGCCGATGCGGCCTGGGCCGCCGCCGACACGCTGCACGTGGCGGCGTCGGCGCTGGGCAGCCGGGTGCTGCGCCAGGCCGCCGATGCCTATGACCGCGCCGCCCGCCCCCCTACGGCCGCATCCCGCGGGCCACTCCCGCCGGGAACAGCCTGCGCCGCGCCGCCCGGCTCCTGTCCGCCACGGCGTTCACCGGCGACTCGGGTAATGCCCAGGTAGCGCTCGTCCTGCGGCTCGCCGCGCTGATCGAGGACATCGCCGACCTGCGCACGACCCAGCGTCATGCCGCCCAGGCCGCCGCCGCCCGCCAGGCTGCCGAGCACCTGCACGCCGCCCGAACCAACTACGCCGCCCGCGTACCCCGCACCCGCGCCCGCACACCAGCCGACCTGGCACGTCTCGGCTTCCCGACACCACCAGGCCCACGCCGGCCGGCAACCGGCCCGCAACCTGGCACGCGCAAGCCTGCTCAGCCCGGACCCCGTCCGTCACCAGGCCCGCGCCCGCCCAGGCCGCGTGGCCCAGCCCGCTAGCCCGATCCCCTCGCGCCGACAGCTGGCATCAGACACTGATGATCCCATCGTGTTCTCCGCGGACTGGCCGCCTGCGCCGGCACTACCAAGTCCGGTGCCGTCCCGCCAGTCTGTAAGACCGCTGAGAGATCCCGGCCTGGCGCTGGCCGTGGGCCGGACCGCCGGACGAGCCGCGGTGGCGCTGTGAGCGCAAGGAATGTGCCTTCTGGCCCCGGTGTACGCACGCGCGAGGGGCGAGCGGCGTGACCGGTCAAGGTAGCGCGGTCGCACCATTAGCACGGGCAGTACCCGACCTTGACGGGTTGGCGCTGCCTGAACTGAGTAACATCTGCGTTGTGCGTCCCCGCGAACTGTGGTTCTCGCTCGGTGGTGCCTTTCTCGCGGTCGGGACGATTCTCAGTGCGCTTGCCGTCGGCTACTTCGCCAAAGAGCAGCACTATTCCCTGAGCTTGAGTCCGCAGATGATCGGGGCCTATGCATCGTTCACCTTGGCGTTCTTGTTCTTCGCGCTTGCCATTGCGGGCTGGGGTCCGTGGTTGCGATGGCAGCGCTTCCCTGACATCACTGTCCTTGTTAAGGGCGGCAGGACTACTGTGGCGACCCGGCTGATGGACCGCCTTCCGCCGGAGCGAACTTTGTTGGTGATAGTCAATGTTTTCTTCATCAACGGGGACGCTGATCGGAACGTGTGCATAAGAGCGGCGTACCTGCGGGTAAGGACTAAGCCAGGTTCGGGGTGGGGCTACTGGCAGATCTTCACAGAGCCCACGGGGCCAGTCGAATACTGGAACCCTGTGCGGGCCATGGAACTCCCGATAAATCTCGGGCCGCGTGCTGGTGCGGGAGGTTACCTGATTTTCGAGCTTCCGGATTACTTGGCAGCCGAGCTGGCTCCACCCCCTCAAGCTGAATCGGTTGTCGAGATTCACGAAGCCCTCAGCGGCAAAGTAGCCGTGTTCCCAGCAATGGTTGTAGGTGGCACCTTCAGGCGGCGGCGCGGATTGGTTCCAACCACCATCGCTGAGCGAGTAACGGGACCGCCTATACAGCCAATCCGCACGCACGGGTTGTCACCGTGGGAGAGAGTGACCAAGCCGGAGTAATGTTCTGGATACCAACCCGTTCTGAACCCCGAACGCCCGTAGTCGGCCCTATGCGAGAGCGAGGCTGGAACCGATGACCACGGAACCGCGACCACGCTCAGACGCTGCGCTCCGACGAGAGTTGCGGCGCAACTGGGAAGCTGAAGGCAAACCGCCTTGCCCGCTGTGCGGCACGCCCATAGCCGAAGACGAGAACTCCCAGGTCAGCCTGGTATTCAAGGCTGTCGTGCATCGGTTCTGCGCCAGCCATCCGATATACGCGTCGGTTAATGACGCCGAGACGTGCCCCGGCTACGCCCACTGCACCCGCCCGGCCTGGTGCCGGTGCCCGCGCATCGGCGCTGTCAACAAGATCGTATGGGCTCGGCGTATGGGTATGGCCACCATCGACGTACCCACAGCGCTCAGCCCAGGATGTGAACGGGCCGCACAGGAAGCCGGCCTCGGCACCCACCACACCAGCGCCCCGCTGCGAGAAAGCATCCACTATGGCGATCTGCTCAAAGACGGCATCGTCCCCGACGAGACACTCCTCAACAAGCCATCAAGCTGGTACGAGCCGCCCGAGACGGTCACTATCGACGTCAACCGTTCGATTCGCGAGGGACGTATCGTGGCGTAGCTGCGTGGTGGACGGCAGCCGCTCGTGATGCCCGAGGTCGCCGACAAGCTCCCGTAGCTCTCTCGACGCGCTCGGACGGCCGCCCTGGCGTTCGCATGGGCACACTAGGATGGCGTGCGCCGCATAACGTCGCGGCACCGCGACGTTCTAAGCCGCAGCGTGCCCGAGGTTGACTGCTGGTGACCGACTGAGACGGTGCGCAGGCCACCGTCAATCAAGGCAGGTTGCGCAGGCTCACCGTAGTATTCCCGTCGTTAGCCTTGGTCGCGACAATCAGTGTTGGCTTACCTTCAAGGACGGCTTCTCCCCACGAATACACGACCTGCTGAAATTGCCCATGCCGCATTGGAACGTCAGACACCGTGTGGCGCACGTCAGCCGTAAGCGTAATTCGACGTAGCTGAGAGAGGCTCCCATCGGGCATCGGCCAGTACAGGAATTTCGGCTGGCCGTCGAGGGAGAATCGTAGATTGTCATAATGCAGGTTCATGCTGTCGATGTCGTCTGGTGGGTTGAGCAGGATTTGATCGGCTGAGTAGTAGCCAGTTATAATGCCGTGGACAATATCCCGCAGCCGCACCACAGCCGTTCCCGTCACCATGAATATAGGCATGTCGCCTAGCTCTGGCGGTACGATGATCGGCTCCTGAATCGCCTCCACGACCGTCCGAACCTCGTTGACCTGCACTAGCTCCAATCTCCCAACTCGTACCCGGCTGACACGAGCGCCGATTTCGGCGGCGCGATCCTCCGTTAGTTCCTCAGGCACGACAGTTTCAACGTTGTAAGAACGCGCCACCTTTAGGGCGTTTGGAGTGAAACCAGAAGACGAAACTAGGACGAGGTGATCGGTCGGCAGGCGCGAATGCTTCGCGTGCATCTCTTCGATCCAGCCCACAGCCTGCTTGCGTGCTTGGCCGCGGCATTCGATGCTGACGATGATCTCGTGACCGGCGACCTGAGTCTCAATGCACACGTCAACCTCACGTGGCTCGCCTGTCACCAGATCAATTAGCTGTGCGGATTCTGTGACCTTCGCCTGCCCCGCAATATGGCTTTGGATCATGAAGACGACAGTCTGGAACGCATTGGTTCGCTTGGGCACTGGGCAATGTTACAGCCCGTTGGGGGGCGATCCCAATACGATCAACTTAAGGATTGCCCGGGTTCGGGCAGGGGCAGCATGATCAGGGTGAACGGCCCGCGGGGTTTCTTCCGCTTCGCGGGATCGGCGGCCATGGCAGGGTAGCGGTGGCTCCGCTTGGCGTGGCGGGGATTGTCCCGGCCTGGCCTGAACCGGAGGACGCTCGCGCCTGCGCGCCAGCCGACCTGGCACGTCTCGCCTTCCCGATGCCACCGGGCCTGGCCCGCAGCCGGCCCGCAACCTGGCACGCGCAGGCCTGCTCAGCCTGGACCGCGTCCATCACCAGGCCCTCGCCCGCCCAGACAACGTGGCCCAGCCCGCTAGCCAGAATCTTCGCGCAGGCAGCCGACACCAGACACCGATGATCCCATGGTGTTCTCTGCGGATCGGCCGCCTGCGCCGGTAGTACCAGCATCCGCCAGGTGCTCCGCGCCACCACCGGGGCACCCGAAGCCGGGTTCATCGTCCGCGTAGCTGATCAGCGGAAGCCGCCGACCCGGTATGGATCGAGGAGATCCGCGCAACCCTGCGCCACGACGCCGCAGACCCCTGGCAGTACGCGATAGTACGCGGCGATCAACAAGCAGTTGATGAGCCCGATAAGTTGGAGGCCGCCACCGCGACCCGATGAAAAGACCAGCTCCGACTGCAGGCGCCTGATCATGTCGTCGAGAGCCTCGATAACACCGGCGGGATCTGCGGCCTCGTTGATGAGCATGCGACCCACGTTGCCATACAACCCGTATCTACGAGTGGCAGTGCACCGGCCTCAGGTGACGTAGGCACCGCGACCGCGTGACCGAAGTGGAGAGCCCGACGGCCCGGGCTGATGGGCGGGCCCGCCTGGCACTCTCCCCGCCGCCGGCGGGAAGGATCGCGTGGCCAGCTCGGGAACCCGCTGCCCCGGCTCAACACTCACCGCCCGCGCCGCAACTGCGAGGCACTCGGCGCAGTCGACGACCCGGCCCGGCGCCGGCTCGACGTCCGATGCCCGGCTGCCCGGCCGGCACAGCGTCCCGCGGCGCTGCTCCCCGCCACCGGCCAGCCGCACCGTGCCCGTGACCACCGACCAGTGCACCCGCACGCCGCTGTCGGCGAACCTGACCGGCACGAACCGCGGCCTGACCGACGGCCGCCGCGGCACGAGGACCGCGAGCAACGGATCTGCCTGCCACACGGCGGCCAGGTCGGCGCAGACCAGCGCGACCGTCGTCAGCTGGCTCAGCGCCAGCCCCGCGTTCCCGCCCAGCGCACGCCCTGCACGCGAGTCAGCCGCCGTTATGCGGTCGCTATGAGGAACTCATGCGGGCTGGTGTGGGCCCGTGTCGTCCTGGTGGTAAGGCGCGCAGGCGCCGTGCGGTGCTCGCTGAGCATCGTCGTGAGTGCTCGCTTGCTGCGGGAAAGGTCTGAGGTGCGGGCGAGTGGTCGCGGGCGGCGGCGGGCTCGCGCCGCTGTCGTGCTGGTCGGGGCGCTCGCGGCACTCTAGCTGCAGGGCCAGGGCGTGCAGGGCGTGCCGGTATTCGGTGAGCAGCGCCACCAGCCCTCGTTTGCTGTCAGGAAATTCACCCGTTCTGCCTAATAGTTCGCGGGCTAGGACGGCGTCATAGGCAGGGTGCGGCGCGTGGTCGGGATAGACGACCCGCAGACGGGAGAACCGGCTGGGTCGCGATGCGGTCACTTCGATGGTCCGCCTGTGATCGTTCGGCACAGTCACTTTCCTTTCCAAGGGTGTGGGTGGCGTGTCGGCCTGTTCGCGTGCGAGCCAGGGCGCATTGCGGATGAGCTGGGTCACGCTGTCTCTTCCCGGGTCCGCGGGTTCGCCTGGTGCGGGTAGTCGATCTCGATCCAGACGTTCCAGCCGGTCAGGCTGTGGCCAGCTCGTCCCCAGTCGCGTGCGAGCTGGCTGAGGATGAGTAATCCGCGTCCGGTTGTCGCGTCGGTGCTGGGGCGCTGCGTCCAGGGACCGCCGTCGTCGTGGACCTCGACGCGCAGGCGCTCGTGGCTGACGCTGACCCAGACGGTGAACCGGCCGCCTGGGTTGCGGGAGTTGCTGTGGGTGATGGCGTTGGAGGCGAGCTCCCTGTTGACTGAACTAGCTGACTCGTTTCCGCAGGTCAGGGGGGACATGCCGGCGAGTTCGCGGTGCGTGACACGGGTGGCGGCCTCGGCTACGTTCCGTTGCCGTGCCTGGAAGCGAGGATGCTGAGCGGGATCTTGCGCGGCTGGTTGTGCCGCAGTCTGGAGCCTTGATCGCGACTGGTGAGGTCGGGAAGCCGTTCCGGCTCGTGGACGGCACCGGGGCTGTGGTCGGGGCGGCGGCGGAGTTCTTCTGTGAGCTGCAGGCCGCTGGGCGGGCCGGCGCGACGTTGCGCTCGTATGGGCTGGATCTGCTGCGCTGGTTCCGGTTCCTGGAGGCGGCCGGGGACCGGTGGGACCGGGCGACGCGTCTGGAGGCGCGTGATTTCTGCCGGTGGATGCTGGTTGCCGGGAAGCCGCCGCGGGTGCACTGGCGGTCCGGGGGCGCGGCCGGGCAGCCGGCGCAGGCTGCGGGCGGGGAGCGCGAGCCGTATTCGGCGGCGGCGCGGGCGCATGCGGAGACGGTGCTGCGCGGGTTCTACGAGTTCCACCTTCAGGCGGGCACCGGGCCGCTGGTCAACCCGTTCCCGCTGGACCGGTCCCGGCGGGGCGGCCGCGCGCATGCTCATCACAACCCGATGTTGCGTTACCGGGACGAGCGGGCCGGCCGGTACCGGCCGGCGGTGCCGGCCCGGATCCCGCGCAGCGTGCCGGACGCGGAGTTCAACGAGATCTTCGCCCGCCTGCCCTCGCACCGGGACCGTGCCCTGGTCGCGTTCTACGTCTCGACGGGCGCGCGGGCGGCCGAGCTGCTGTCCGTGGCGCAGGGCGGCGTTCATCCCGGCCGGCAGGTAATAGCGGTGACCCGTAAGGGGTCCCGGCGGCTGCAGGAGCTGCCGGCCTCGCCGGACGCGTTCGTGTGGCTGCGGCTCTACCAGGCCGAAACGGAAGGGCTGATCCCGCGCGGCGCCGGCGAGCCGCTGTGGTGGACGCTGCGCCGCCCGGCCCGGCCGCTGGGTTATCACGCGGTGCACCGGATGTTCGAGCGGGCCTGCGAGCGGGCCGGCTCGGCGGCGACGCTGCATGCGCTGCGGCACACGGCGGCTTACCGGATGGCCGAGGACCCGGCGCTTGCGCTGACCGACATTATCTTAAGTCGTTTGGAAGAAGGCCAGGTGGGAGGGCGTTTTTGCGTGGTTGACATGTAGCTGACGAGAGCCCCGCGCGAGGGCAAAACCCGAAGAGCGGCATCGACGAGGGGGATTAGCGCAGGTCACGTGGCTGCCACCGCTTCGGCTACGTCGTGGACACCGCTTAAGATAACGCACCGACGGCGGGACGAATACCGGACAAATACCTGTCGTCAGCTACATCGCGGACACCCCAACAGGGACTTAAGATAACCGATGTGCAGTACGTGCTCGGGCACGCGCAGCTGACCACGACCCAGATCTACACGACCCCGCGCGCGGAGGACGTGATCCGCCGGCTGCTGGCCCATCACGCCGGGCAGGAACGCCAGGCCGCGGCGCGCCAGGCCCCGGTCCCCGCGGCCGGCTACCTGCCCGCCACGCTGGAGGTGCTGTTCGGGGCAGGCCGGCCGTGACCGCCGCGACCGCGGCGCTGCCGGAGCTGACCCGGCCGGCGGCTCCGGTCGGCTCATGCGGCGGGAAGGCGCGGGCGGCGCTGTGGCAGCCGGCACGGGACCGCTTCCCCGCCCGTCCCGACCTCACCGCCTGGCCCGCGACCGTCATGCCGCGCGGCCAGGCGCAGCGGGAGCTGGGCCGGGTGCTGGCCGCGCGCCAGAAGGGCACCGGCTGCAGTTACCTCCGTGTCGGGCCCGGCGCGCTGCTGGACTGGCTGGAAGACCAGCCCGGCGCGACCTGGCAGGAACGGTGGCTGGCCAGCGGCGCCGACCAGGCCCGGTCCGGCTGGCGCGACATCTCGCGGCGCTGGCTGCACGACCGCGGGCACGACTCGCCCTACTGGACTGACGGCCTGTCCGTGGCGCTGAAGGCAGCAGTCATCGCCGACATCGTGCGCCCGTCGCTGCACTGGCTGACCGGCGGCGGCGCGGCCGATAACCATTTCGCCCGGGAACTGGCAGCGCAGCGCGACCCGCAGGGCTTCGCGCGGCTGCGCGAGCTGTGCGACTGCGACCCGGACTTGCCCGGCATAGTCCGCGACCGCGCGATCCACCGTGCCGCTGTCATCGTCGCGGCCAAAGGCGGGAACCTCGCCCAGATCACCACCGGCGACCTGATCGCCGAGCACACCGCCGAATGCGACACCATGGCCAAGCCCGGCCAGCACACGCAGGTCCTCTACGGGCTGCTGCGCGTCATGGGCATCATCACCGGGCCGCCCGCCTTCCGCCAGCTCCGCTCCGCCGGCCCGCGCACCCCCGCGGAGCTGATCGGCCGCTACCACCTGGCCTGCCAGCCCATCAGGGATCTGCTGGCGGACTACCTGCGAGAACGCCAGCCAGCCCTGGACTACTCCACCCTGAACCACATCAGCGGCATCCTCGGCAAGCTGTTCTGGGCCGACCTGGAGCAGCACCCGGAGGTGGATGTTTGGCTCCCCGGTCAAGCCCGACCGCGCGGCGCCGCCGGCTCGCACACGCGCTGCGGCAGCTCCGCGAGGCGCGGCAGCTGAGCTGCGCCGACGCCGGCAGCGCGGCCGGATGGTCGGAATCGAAGATCAGCCGGATCGAGACCGGCCGGGTCGGCGTCCGGCAGCCGGACCTGGAACGGCTGCTCGACCTCTACGAGGTGACCGGGGAGACGCGGGCGGCCCTGGTGGTTCTGGGCCGTCAGGCGGCGCATCGCGGCTGGTGGCACTCCTACGCCGACGCGGTTCCGGGCTGGTTCGAGGACTACGTCGGCCTGGAAGACGGCGCCAAGTCGCTGCTGACCTACCAGAACCAGCTCGTGCACGGGCTGATGCAGACACCGCAGTACGCGGCGGCGGTCATCCGGGCGGCGCAGCCGTCGGCTAGTGAGGACGAGGTGGAGCGGCAGCTTGCCGCGCGGACCACGCGCCAGGCTCTGCTGACCGCGCCGGACCCGCTGCAGGTGTGGGCCGTGCTGGACGAGGCGGCGCTGCTGCGCCACGTCGGCGGGATAGCGACGATGGGCGCGCAACTGAGCCGTCTTCTCGACGTTGCGGCGCTCCCGAACGTGACATTGCAGGTGCTGCCGTTCGATGCGGGCGCGCACGCGTCCATGGGCACCTCGTTCGAGCTGTTGCAGTTCCCCGAGCCCGGCGACACGTCCATCGTCTACGTTGAGAGCCTCACCAGCAGCCAGTATCTGGAGACAGCGGCTGATACCGAGCGGTATACGCTGGTATTCGATCACCTGCGCGCCATGGCACTGTCACCAGATCGCTCGGCCGGCCTCATCCGCGCCATGGCCGAGAATATCGGGTGATCACGACCGGGAAGGAGGGCGCGGGATGCACACACCGGACCTGTCCCGCGCCGCGTGGCGCAAAAGCAGCTTGAGCAACGGCACCGGCGGAAGCTGCGTCGAAGTCGGCACCGCATGGCCCAGCCACGCCGACCATGACAAGCCAGCCGCAGACGAGATCACCGCGATCACCAGGCGGAACCAGACCGGCAATCCCACGGTCGCCGTCCGGCACTCCAAAAACCCAGACGGGCCGAAACTGGCCTTCACCGCCCAAGAATGGGAAGCATTCACCGCCGGCGTCCGAGCCGGCGAGTTCGACTTGAGCTAGACCTGCAGCCGCCGACGACCGCGCGGCTTACACGACGCTGACCATTTGTCTGCGCAGAACCTACCTGCCGTCTGGGCTATGACAAGCACGACCCGGCGGGCCAGGGTCGGGCACGCGACGGTTGTGGAGACTAGGAGGTCGCGATCGAAAGGCGGTCCAGGCCGACCTTGGCCAGGTCCTGGACGCGCTTGAAATAGCGCGAGTGGGTAAGCTCCACGGCTTGCCAGGACTCGCCGCCGAGTACCACGATTTCGATCTCAGGTTCGTTCTCGAACTCCCGTTCGGCTGTGAATCGCGCTGCAAGGGCTTCCACCGCACTTCGGTACATGTGACGTCGCACTATGCGGCCCTCTGGACGGTTGTAGACCACGAGGAAGTGCCTCATCCCAGGTTCACTCTCCCTCGCCCGTCGCGGATGCGATTAGTTGCAATGTATCGCGTAGCTCCTGTTCACCGCGACCCAGCTGTATCAGCATCGCGTCGTTCTCTTCGCTGAACGCGCTGAGACTAGCGCCGAGGACCTGGAATATCTGCGCAAAAGTCACGTTTCGGGAGTCAACGGTCGGCCGGGACGCGGGCGGCGACACGAGCGCCAGACCGGCCGCCAGCATGCTTGCCGCGGCCTGCTCATCATCGGGAAGCTCCGAGATCAGCCTTGGATCTTGTGCCTGCGGGAACTGGTCCGCATACTTGCCGAGCCTGGACAACAGTTCCCCGGCCTGGGCAAGGATCATCGTCGCTCCGCGGAGCAGTTCAAACCTGCCGATGACGTCGCCGAGCTCGATCAAGAGCGCCACCGCCTGCCGCCGCGAGTAGACCTGTTGTCCTGCATGTACCAGGGCCTCCGGGTTGACGGGCTCGTCGCCATAGCGGATGCCTCGCCCCCACTGGTCGGCCAGCCGCTCCATGATCTGAGCCCACGTGTCTTCCAGATCAGTCCGGATCTGGATCTCAACTAGCACCGAACCGACATTGACGATGAGGTGAAGTGCCCTGTAGCCGTAGCTTGGGTCTTTGCGCCGGTCAACCTCCTTGCAGAGAAGATCCGGTCCCTCGAAGTGACTGCGAATCCTGGCTGCTGCGTCGTCCTGAGTGGGCCGATCAGGGACGATGATCCGTGCGCCTGCCAGGTCCTGAACCTGGCTGAGCCGCATGCGACCCTCGCGGCGGAGTTTCTCAATCAGCGTCCCAGTTGTCTTCACGCGGGTCGTCGCGTCATAGCCGAGGCTCTTCAGCCGTGACTTAACATCGTCAAGGATTTGCTGATACACATCCACGACATCCGCGAGACTCTGACGATCTTCGCTGCTGATCTGGTCACTCATCATGAGCCGTGTGCCCAGACGATCGAGCGCGGTCTTGGACATCGGCAGCGCCGACTCCGGCATGGCGTAAGCTCCTATGGTGTCTCTGGAGCCACACGGTAGCGGCGACGCCCCGGCTGGCGTACCGCCTTTCGGGGATCGCGTCCGCCGCATAATCACCGTCCGCACCGCGCACACCACGGCGGCGGCCCGCCACCCGGATTAGCCGGTCCCCGCTCACCCGGCGCGCCAGCGCCTGTCGCCCGCGCCGGATGTGGCGCGCGGCCGGATCTCCGAGCTATCCCGGAAACAGCACGGGTGGTACAGATCCTCCGCCGGCGTCCCGCGCGGCGCCGACCTGCCGTCGCCCAGCACGGGGGCCTCCACGCACACATACCATTCGTCCGGCCCGCACTGCTCTACAATCGATCCTGGCAGCCACGGCCACGCCGACCGCTCCCCGTTCTCCTCCTGCTTACTGCGCGGGTACCGGACCTCCACCGGGCTGTCCACGGGGAACCTGCCGTCGTTGACCTGGTCCATGTCGGCTCCTTCCGGGAGCCGCCTGGACAACCTGTGTGGTTAACGCATCATCCGCGGTTTCTGACTACACTCGCATGTATGGCCGTTGAGCTGGGCGAATGGCCATCGGCTGTGGTTTGAGACACAGGCATCGCCGCCTTACCGCCGATGGCGTGTATCCTCAGGGACGCCCCGGGCGGGTGCCGGATGGGCCAAGTTCGCTGCTCTGCGGTTGTGAGTTACCAGCCGAGGA
>Ga0209517_10003104_pt1 | contig 22770 bp, 18 predicted proteins | sample PeaSoiMetSII2010_FD_187695 | JGI IMG/M metagenome (GOLD analysis project Ga0209517, IMG submission 187695) | Peat soil microbial communities from Weissenstadt, Germany - SII-2010 (SPAdes) (version 2) | ecosystem: Environmental > Terrestrial > Soil > Wetlands > Peat | place: Germany...
AATATAAGGTCGAGGCGGCCAATCCGGTATCGGAGTAATTTGTTGATGCCGTTGCGCCGACCTGTATGCCCCCGCGATACACCTTGTAGCCTGTAACCCCGACATTGTCCGTAGAAGCCGTCCACGCCAAATTGATTTGGCTCGACGAAATCGCGGTGGCAGAAAGGTTGGTAGGAACCGTCGGCGGAGTGGTGTCGGGAGGAGGCGGGGACTGCGTAGTGGCGGAAGCGGGCGCGGTCTGCCCAGAGGAGTTGCCGGCAGGATCCTGGGCGGAGACGGCATAAGAATAAGAGGTGGAAGCAGACAACCCCGTGTCGGAGTAAGCGGTACCGCCGGCGGCAACGGTGGCAATCTGCGCTCCTCCCCGGTATACGGTGTAACTGATTTGAGAGGCGGCATTATCCACGTCGGTAGAGGCAATCCAGGAGAGATTAATTTGGGAAGAGGAAACAGCAGAAGCTGTTAATCCTGACGGGACAGAGGGAGGGGTGGTGTCGGGAGCGCCGCCACCCGCCGGTTTGAAAGCCATGATGCCGGTGATCAAATAACCGTCTCCGGCAGTATTGAACGTGGCTGCCACGGATCCGGCTGTTGGCGGCACAAAACCCTCGGTGTACATGGCGCTGGCTATGGAATCCCTCAAGGTACAATTAGTCCCGGCCGTCATGGTGAAACCGTTAAAAGTCGCCGCCCCGCCAAACATGTAATCACCGCTGGCAGAGGTTGTGACGTTGCCGCTCGTGGCCGCATTAGTCCCGGCTCCCGTATACCCTTGCGGATTCAAAGCCGATGCGTCCAAAGGCGAAGACGTGTCAATGCCGCTGATCTCGTTCACTATCATGCCCGCGCCGCCGGGGTCAGCAGAAAACGATGCCGTCACCGTGCAAGGCCCGGCCTTGCCAACAACCGCATAAGCCATTGCCGCGCTGTAACTATTGGAGGCGCTGGCGGTGGGATTGTGGCGCAAAACATAGAAATCGCTTGCGCCGCCGGCGCCACAGTTGTCGGTAATGCTGTCGAGGGCCCCGGTGTTCGAACCCCAGTCCACGATGACCGCAATGACATTATTGGCAGTGACATTTCGGGAAAGCGCAACTAAATCCGTGGTGCCGGAGAATATGGAATTGCTGGCTCCTTGGACATACGCCGGTGCGACCGCCCCCAACACGTTCCCTTGTCTCAAGAGGTCCTGCATGGTCAAAGCGTGAACGCCCGGAGCTGCTAATAAGCCTGTTATGACTACCGCGATGAATATTGTTAAGCTAATCCTCATAAGTTGATGGCATTACTTAATCCTTAACAGGTTCACACCTGTGGGGGTTATGGGTGCGCCTGAAAATTCGCGCCAGAACAAGTTGCATAAGTGAAAAACGAGCCATTATTCCAATTATGTGTCGCCGTTCCGGTCCCGGGATCGATGTCTCCATTACCGCCAACATTGTTATCACTGTTCACATTACCGGTCCACTCAAGTGTCTGGTTAGTCATTCGCGTGGTGTCATAATCTTTAGTTCCGAGCACGGAGGAGGAAAGGTCCCCATTGCTACTCGTGACCGTCACCGAACAAGGAGCATCTAACTCCACTCCTGAGAAAGTCCCATTATTAAATGGGGTGGCTTGGTTGACTCCGGTGGCACTGATTGCGCCAAGCACTGCATCGGTGTCGCTTGCCCAAGAACAGGTCACTGTTTGTGAACCGGTCAGAGAAGTACTCAGGCCAAACAGCAACGTTCTCGAATTTTCGGTTGTTCCACTGTCGGTACCAGGAATTAAGGCCGCCGTCGCGCCCCCAACCGTGCAACTGATTCCCGTAGCAGTATTTGCGTTCATGGCCAACCCCACAAGTACAGCTCTAGTGGAATTCGCCCCTCCTAATACAATTGTACAACTAACAGCAGTGCCGCCAGTAACTGTCCCAGCAGGACAAGCCGATTCAAAGTTGACCGGTCCTTTCCCTGCTCCCCCGCCTCCCGTTTTCCCGCCAATCACCACCTTCCCCCCTCTCTGCATAAACTTCCCGCCCTGTTGGACAAAAAAGCCGTGGGTGCCGTTGCCGCTGGTTCCCCCGCCGGCGTGGGTGATGAACACCAGGTACCCGATGCCCGCGGCCATGAGTAATATCGCCGTAATCCCAGTTGGCAAATAGTAGTTGAAACACTTGCGGCGATTGATGTTAAGCATAGATCTTGTGGTTTATGGTTTTGAGAGCCTACGGTGTTTCGCCCATAACCGGAGGTGCCGGAGCGCTAGGCGCCCAGGCCTATCGACCTAGTCTGCCTAACCTGTAAAGTGCGGTGGCAATGACGATGGCAAATATGAATAGCGCGAATAAAAACAGCGGCCAAGCGGATCGGATCGGGCTGCTGGCAGTAATGGTCTTGGCTTCGGAACTGTTGGTGTCACCCGACGAATGAATGCTCATTGAACTTGGTAATTATAATTAGCGAACAGCCATGTTTCTGCATCCACTAAGGGGCTAAAGCTATTAAGCTGAGGCCTGTAAGTGTGATATCTAGACTGATTATAGCATGGGTCGGGTGAGTCTCAAAGGTGGGTTTTCCACTTGGCCAGTCCTTATTTTTACACGGGTGAAAGGAAGCTAGGAGACCCTCAAAGCGTTGGTCACCGGATCCAACAGTTTCAGCGGTGTCTCGCGTCGATGAGGGCCGGAGGATGGAGAGTTTCCTCCGGTGTCGCAACGGCCAAGACCCCGACGCCGAGCCAGTACATCCCCCGCTGGCGAGGGTGCCGATTTTGTTGTATGCGCCGGGGCGAGACTACTGCCCACTTTGGCTATTTTGGCAGTTTTAGGAAAATAGCCGTCCTGGCGCAGAACCTTAACACTGAAGCTCGAAGGATGGCTCTGGAATTCTGGTATGTCATCGATGTAGAACGGTAACGCGACGGGAAAGGTGGAAATCAATTCTATACTTCCGTCCCGGCCGGGCACCTTTGACGCTGAAGTAAATTGTGTTTCCCTGGACTCTAGCAGGTGGGACATTTGCAGTTTCGGGGATACTAGTTGTGCTCACGTTTTCTGGCTGCCATGCTTGGTCAAATTTGAGTGCCAGAGCGAACCGCGAGTGGGGCCTTCTTGCGTACCATTCAAACCAATGCGCCCCTTCGTGGCTATAAAGGTGAGGAAGATAATAGCCCCAACGGATTCGAAGGCTTCCGTTGGGCTTTAATGGTATCGGAAATGGTACCCGCACAAAACCAATGCGATCGCTTATGCTCCAGATCTCGGGAGTTAGAGTATACGAGGCTCGGCCGATGTGCGCCCAACAATCCAACGATTCTAGATGGCTTGCCTGACATTTTTCGCAATAGTCAACCCAAATCGGAAACTTGATCTCAGTAGCCGCCTCGTCCTGCATGTTAACGACAGTGCAATCTGCATTTACCCTCCCGGTCCCGTCTCCGTCCAACACGACTTCGTGGCGCCACTCCACCATTTCGAGATCCTTGGGCTGATCGGTGGCGTTGCCACTACGCATAGCGCGGGCGAGGCCCAATGCGTCACGGCGAACTCTGATTCGTAGAGACCGGACAAGAAAGAAGGATCTTAGTTTTCGGAATCCATCGTCAACTGGCCTCTTCAACCACGGCAGTCCTACTAATGTCGCCACAAGACCAACTATCGCTAGGATGATGCCAACCATCACGAGCCTCAGATCTTCTCAGACCAAGGAGCACTGATTCTTGAAATACCCGCGCGTATTTGCCACTCCTGCAGCTCTTCGCGGAAAGTCCGTCTTTCCTTCTCCGACAGTAGCATATAAAGATCTTCACCACTTGACTGTCCACGTTTCCACGAACATCGTGCATTGAACTGCCCAGAATAACTGTAGCCGGCAGTGCAACAGCCTTTGATTGAAGCACATACGACCCTTTGAAGAGGGCGGCCATTCGATTCTGCAACGTACTGCTCGGTAGCGGAAATCCGCCGTTTCCGCTCGCGGACGGGGCATGCCAGCCAGCGGATAAGATCTTCGCTATGCCGAAGGCCGGGTCGCGACCGCAAGAGCCTGATCCAATTGGCCACCACTCGGCTCGATGCTGTTGATGAACCGATCAGTTTCTAAGGAGACCAACGAAGACCGGCACTACCCGATGGAAGGCAACAAGGTAGCAGGTGGCTAGGCTAGGTAGCCGCGAAGAGAGAATTCTGCGTCGTTGTCTTTCACTTCCATCCCAACAGCTTTCTGCGCAGCCCCGATTGGCCTTTTGCATAGATAGACAGCGTCTTATTGCCTTTACGTATCTCATTGACAGGTCTATACTTGAATCGAAATAAGACTAAGGGGCCACCGTCCACAGGGCTGGTCCTAAAGCAATAGGACAACCATGCAAGTACGACAACTATATATCAAGAATTTCCGGGGGATCGCCGAGGGTACGGTGGACTTCACCATCCACACGCTCCTGGTGGGTGGAAACAACGTCGGAAAGTCCACCATTTGCGAGGCGCTTGATCTCGTGCTAGGGCCTGAGCGGTTGGGTCGGCGGCCGGTTGTTGACGAGCACGATTTTCACTGCGGCCAGTACCTGGATGGAGAAGGCAAGCCCATTGAGATTGAAATTCGCGCCGTGCTCACGGGCCTGTCTGCGGAGGCTGAGAAGCGCTTCTTCAGGCATCTTCGGCGTTGGAACGAAGAACAGCGAGCCTTCGCGGATGAAGGTGACACGGGTTCGAACGCTGGCGACGCGCCTGGAACACTATGGGCACTGCCTGTGGTCTTCATTGGACGCTATGACCCCGAGGAGGACGATTTTGTCGGGTACACATTCTTTGACCATCCACAGGAAAAGCTCGGTGAGGAAGACCCGGAGCCGGAAACACGACTAGGGGGCGGACGCACGACGTTCAACCGCGAACATAAGCGGCTATGTGGTTTCCTATTCTTACGTGCCTTGCGGACCGGGTCTCGCGCCTTGAGTCTCCAGAGAGGGTCACTCCTGGACACCGTTCTTCGGCTTCCCGGCGGCGGCCTTGCCGCAATGTGGCAGGACACGCTCAACCGGCTCCGCGAGCTCGATCCGGCGATTGGTGAGATTGAACAGCTCAAGGAAGTCTCTGCGGAGATACGGAAGAGGATGGCCCAATTCGTGAACCTGACTCCAGGAGACGACGCCACGGGCCTCTTTGCCTCTGATCTAACCCGAGAGCACCTTCGAGAGGTCGTCCGACTTTTCGTTTCCGCTGAACCAACCGACTACCTGCTGCCGTTTCAGCGTCTGGGCACTGGCTCTTTGAACATGCTTGTGTTTGCTCTGCTGACATTCATTGCGGAACTCAAAGACCGACAGGCTGTGATCTTCGCGATGGAAGAGCCGGAGATCGCGTTGCCGCCGCATACCCAACGGCGGGTGACCCGCTTTGTCCTGAGTCAGATGGGACAGGCGATCGTCACCTCCCATTCACCGTACGTTATTGAGCAGTTCCAGCCGGAACAGATAGTTGTTCTGGCCCGCGCCGGCCAAGGGAAGCTTTCGGGGATACCGATTGACCTTCAAGGCATCAAGCCGAAAGTGTTTGCCAGAGAACGGCGGCAGTTCGCCGAGGCCATCCTGGCTAACGCGGTGCTGGTTGTGGAAGGTGCGACTGAATTGGCCATCTTCCCGGCGGCGTCGTCGGTGTTGGAGCAGGACTTAGGCACTGAAGACTACAGCCATTTTGACATCGCTGGCGTAACGGTTTTTGACGCCGGCGGGGACGCGTCGACGCCGCAGTACGGTCCCTGCTTTGCGGCCCTTGGCAAACGTGCCTTCTGCTTCTATGACAAGCCTAACCACCCTCTCTCGGCAGAAGCGACCACCAAACTTGCCAGCTACGCGCAAGTCTGGGAGTCCCCCGAAAAAGGAATTGAATCTCTCCTTGTCAAGGAGCTACCGGAGCCGGTCCTCCGACGTTTCCTCAACGCCGCTCAGGATCGGTCGGACTTCCCACAGGTTGGAACGGTGACGGATACCTTGACGGAAACCGAAGTGCGAAGCCTCGTTCAGAAGGTTCTGGAAGCGCGCAAGGGCAATAACTACGGGTACGCCTCGTTGCTTATCGCCCAATGCAACGGCAGCGGCGAACTTCCGGCAACGATCCGTGACATCCTGCTGGCGATCCACAGATCATTAACGCCACCGCCCGCCCCGAAACCGGCTGGGGGTACCGGAACGGCAGTGCCCGTCCAGTCAGAGCCGGCGACGGCCAAGGGAGGCGCGGAGGCAGGCATGTGAGCACCATCAAGCTTTGTGAAAAGCGAAAGGCAATTCTGAAGCAAGCGGGCCACGTCCTGGTGACTGGCGGGCCGGGATCGGGCAAGACCACGGTGGCCCTCCTGAAGGCAGCCGCTGCATCCCACTCATTGAGGTCGGGCGAGGAAATCTTGTTCTTGAGTTTTTCTCGCGCCGCGATACAGCAGATTCTCCAGAAAAGTCAGGACCTTCTGAACCGCGACGAGCGCTCACTCATCCACGTCCAGACGTATCACGCATTTTGCATCGAGCTCCTCGAATCCCATGGACGTCTGCTTTCCGGACGCCCGTGTAAGTTCATCGTACCCGGAGAGGAACGCCTCCGGAAGGCTGGTTTCAGCGATCAATGGAATGCCGAACGGGAGCGGATGGCCAGACAAGAGGGCGTCTATTGTTTTGACCTTTTGGCACCCGGCGCTGCCGAATTGCTAGAAAAATCAACAGCGGTTCGTACGCTGCTTGCCTCCAAATATCCGATGGTGATTTGCGACGAGTTCCAAGACACCGATGATGACCAATGGCGAGTCGTCCAGGCTTTGGCAGTGTCGGCCAGCATGTGCTTCCTCGCAGACCCGGAGCAGCGCATCTTTGACTACCGGCCGAACGTCAACCCGCTGCGGGTTCAACAACTCAGAGAGAAACTGAACCCCGCAGAGTTCGGTCTCGGCGGCGAAAATCATCGCAGTCCAAATGGGGGCATCCTTCAGTTCGCCGATTGCGTCCTCCAAAACAGAGCGCCTCTGCCCAAAACCAACGACGTCAAGGTCGCCACTTATCACGGAAGAGACTTCGATGCAATCTTTCATGCCGCTACTGTGTGGACTTTCGGCGAGGTCCGAAGGCGCGGCGTCGAGCACCCTTCAGTTGCAGTCCTTTGTCGGAGCAACAAACTCGTCGCCACCTTATCCAATACTCTCCAGACACAACACACCTTCAAAGGCAGCGCTCTCCGGCCCATCGAACACGGTGTGGTGTGGGATGCGGATCTGGCCGTAGAGGCGGCGGTAATCGTCGCTTCAATCATGGAATGGTCGCCTAGTGATGCGGTAACCCTCACGAAGACGCTCGGTCTGCTGTCTCGTTATTATCAGCTCAAAAATGCGGAGAAGGCCACAAAAAAAGCAGCAGAGGCCGCGGTCAGATGCACCCAGATGGCCGCAGCCTTGGGATCCGGGCCAGCTATCCGGAGCAAGTCGCTTCAGCAGTTTCGCGAGACCCTTGCTGCAGGTATAGGTTTCGTCGGTGACGCTATGAAAGACTGGGTTTCAGCGCGGAGAGTTCTTCAGTCGGCCACCGGTTTTGAGGACGTGTTCGGGGACGCCAGCATGGTCAAGTTGTTCGGAGCCCGCGAAGCGCTGGCGGCAGGCTTGGCCGACCTCTGGCTTGCCTCCGCATCTTATGCCGGCGCGGCAGAAAGGGTGAGGACAATTCTGGACCGGCAGCGGCTCCTGGAAAGTGAACGGACCCCGCATGGGTGCATGCTCATGACGATTCACAAATCAAAAGGAAAAGAATTTGATGGCGTAGTGTTGGTAGAAGACGCTCACCGGGCACCGTTCTTCGATACGAACAGAGAACCGGCGCCATTTCAACGAAGCCGACGGTTGCTCAGAGTGGGACTGACGCGCGCCAAGCATTTTGTCATGATCGTCCGCCCAAATGGGGCAACTCCCTTTGTCGGACCGGCGTTTTCTGCTCGATGAATCTCGTTGGGGATGGTGTAGGGCTAACAGAATCTTTATCGGGGTTTTGCACGTGGAATTTGGAACTTGAATTTCCACTCGGCTCGTCCATTCAATGGCAGCTGGCTTGCCGAAATCCAGCCTTTGTGCTGATCCGCAACGATTTTGGCAAGCGTGAGTCCAATGCCGCTGCCCTCGGCCACGCCCTTCGCCGCTTGTCCGCGCCCCCGTCGCACGAACAGGTTCTGTTCCTCCTCCGGGGCGGCGGCAGGCCCACGACTAGCCACTTCGACTGAGATTACCGGAGCACCCGCGCGCAGCTCATCCCAGACGTGCACATCAACGGCTTCTCCGGGTTCCGAGTATTTGACGGCGTTATCAACGAACACGCTGGGTATGATGTGAATTGTGCGATTGTCCAATTGTGCTTCTGCCATTGAGCCGCCCCGCAACTGCAGCTTGACGTTTCGATTATCTGCAATCACCTGATACATTCGCACGATTTTGTCGACAGTCTTGTAAAAAACGCGCTGTTGCGGCTCGAAGCTCATTGCGGACGCAGGATTCGCTAGTAGATCCAAGGCGTCTAACTGCACAGAAATCAGTGCAGAAGCGCGATGTGCCCGCACGAGATCCACAGGTGCATCATCAGGGTCTTTGGGACTTGCCTCGTAGCAGGCCCGCTCCATGTTTGTCCGAATTATCTGATTAAACCGCCGAATCTCGTGCAAGGCTTCCAGCCGACGCGCGAATTCCTCCTCACGGCCACGCCCCCCCAGTACAACGGTCTCCGCAATCGCCTTGGCCCACGCTGGAATAGCGTCAGCATTAACGCGATTGTGTGGGTACTCTTTAGCGCGCCAGCGTTCCGCGTCACCGCCCAGCCTGGGTGCGCCGATGACACCCGTGACCGCTATGCGCGTAGCTCCTAACTTTATAGGCCACACCGAAAATCCATACGGACATTGCGCCCGCTCACCCATATCAGTTAGACCCCGGTAGAACCTCTCGCACTCACCACGAGGAAAGACCTTTGCACATATTCGAGGCGTGGGATAGTGCTGCCCGGCTACAGGAACGCTAGGCGCATCTAGAGTAACCAGTGGATACGGCGAACATACGACCGCAATACGTTCCAGAATATCCATCGGCATCCCCCTACGCGGCCGTGGTGAGGTGCGCGATCGCCAGTTCGATTGCTTTGCCTACGAGCGCTTCCAGGACCTTCTCGCTCCCGCCCTTGGCGAACCGCTTCGCCGTTTGTACGGCTGCGCTGCGATCCCGCTTGCCCACCACCACGGCAGAGAGCACCTTTTCCATTTCCGCCTGCTGCTCATCGGAGAGCCCCAACGCGTTGGTGAGCGCCGCGAGTTGGTATGATGGTGTTAACACCTCCGAAAGGTGTACCTCTATCTGTTCCAGCGTCTCCCGAATCCCCGCATCTTTTTTTACCACTCCGTCGCATAACCGAAAGAAGTCTGCCTTCGAGGCGTCGAAGGTCCGCGCTGTGAACGCAAGAATCCGCAGACCAGGATTGAGGCGCTTCAGGAAGCGCAAGACGTCCAATCCCTCGTCATGGCCAAACCGCGGACCGATCCCGCCGTAATCCAGCAACAGCAAGTCATACGCGCCGTCTGCTAGCGCCTGGAACTGCGGATCGTCCGTTGATCGCAAATGGCTGACGGCGAGTCCTTGGTCGCACAGGTCCTTGAGCATCTCCGGTACCTCATCATCGAGGACCGCGATGCGCCCTCGATGCAAGACCTCTGTGCGCGGCAAGGTCTCCTTCATCTCGGCCATACTCAACTTCTTACGGAACCAAGTCATCCAACTCTCTCCACCGAAACGAAAGGCCCCCGGCAAACCGAAAGAGCCTCATTCTCTTCATTATAACTCAGGGGACAACACGAATCTTGCGACCAGCCGGGCAGGCCGGGCAGGCGCCTGGAAAAAGCCGTGGATCCTGGACCCTCGTGGACTGCAAATATTGACGAGTTGAACTCAGCGGAATATCGCCGAGTTTTCTTGTAGGAGGGCTCCTCGACCCGGATCTCTCGCTGGAAACCTCCCGAATCCGTGCCGTCTACAATTTCGTCTACAGTAGCTTTTTCGAGGGTCCCCAAATGATCCTAAGTCATTGAAAACATTGGTCGGGGCGGGCAGATTCGAACTGCCGACCCCCTGCGCCCAAGGCAGGTGCGCTACCAGGCTGCGCTACGCCCCGACATTTTGTGCTTCTTTGATTTTAAACCACTTCCTATATCTCCGATACCGTCCGGCCGCCCAAACCGGGCCGAAATCGCTCCGACCGTGGCAAAACCGTGACAAAACCCCTTCGGTTGACCTTCTCCGTGTCAAAACCTGTCCGGCTTTCATTCGCCTTTTCATCTGCAGTTTCATCTGCGAGTACTTCTTGGACACCTTCGCGTCGCCTTGCCGCAACAACTGCGTCACCCACTCATCCGCCACGCCACCCGCGCTGAGGCGAGTCGCGTATGTCGACCGCAGATCGTAGATCCGGAACGGCGCAAGGTCGCGTGCCACACGGTCTTCAACGTCTTCTGATGGCCCGTCGGATTCTCGTCGCTCGGAAACAACCAGTTGGGCGATGCCCTGGAGCGGCACGGGATCGTTTCGGAACTGGCGGCGTCGAACCGGTTGCGCAATGGGCATACGCGCAGACAGAGGCGGCGCACGGGCTCACGTGGGTGCGGGCGGATGAAATGGTGCCGCTGGCGGCGGGATGTCGGAGCGTGCTGTCCGGCTGAGTTCGGGCTGGGCTATTGACCCGGTTTCTAAGATCTCCGGCGGGTTGCTTGGAGCCTTGGTTCGTCACTTCCCAGGCCGTTTGCCTTCACCGGACTCCGGCGCTCCGAAGCCGCCTTGGGAAGCGTGCGCTTCAGAATTACTCGTGTAACGCCGTTCCCTGAAAATGGGCGATAGGCGAACTCGTGTAGCTCCACGCGTTCGGCATCGTTCGCGCGTTCCAACGTGCGGCGGACAGGCTTTGTCTCCGGCGGCTGGTACGATCCGGCGACCCATCCCCGGTATACCCGTTGGTAGAACGGATGTGTCTCCGGCTTCTCGATCCAGTACTCGGCTGGTCTTGCCAGCGAGGGGCGCGTTGACGGCGCCTTCGCGTCATCGAAAACGAAGCCGGCAACACTCCAGGCGCCGTCCAGGATTGCTGGCGGCGACATCGCCTGGCACCGCTCGGATGACCTCGGGGGTGACGGCAAGGTTGCGCGCGCAGCGATCGCCGAACGAACTTCCACCGTTTTCGGAGACGTGCGCCGCGGCGGCCCGTTGTTCCCGGCGAGACCGGCGAAAGAGCGCGTACTGCCGCTTGCCGAGCTCCACGCGCGACGCCGGCTCGGGTCCTGGATGCCAGATCGGTACCTTCGTGCCAGATACCCGCGATCGCGTGGTTCCGCTTTCGCGAATGAGCCAGACCGCCATGGAGACGGATCGGTGCGGGCCTTTGACGTCCAGGCCGGAATCGTGCAGGCGCTGGCGCGGGACGAGAAGAAGCGGGCGGAAGTCGGGGTCGGTTTCGGGCCGGAGGCGCATGGCCTGGCCGAAGGGGCCGCGGCCGAGCAGCGGGAAATCGTCGTAGGTGGCGGCACGGCCTTGTCCCCAGTAGTCGCGGAAGTAGTTGACGGCATCGAGGCGGAAGTCATGCGGGTCGCCCGGCGCTTGCCAGGCGGCGAAACGACCCTAGTCGCGCTTTGCGAAATCCCAGAAGGCCACGAGGCCGCGGATCGGCGTCCACGCGCGAACGATATTCAGTGTCCGCCGCGAGGAGCGCGGTTGGGGCCAGGAGGAGGATGGTGGTGGCGAGGATCCTGCACGGCCGGATTTCGCCACGTTTGCCGACCGGGGTCATGCGTACTTGCGGGCCAGGCCGGCGTCTTCGCCGATCTCGTCGCTGAGGATCGGGAACATGCCGACGATTACGCCGTCGGTCTTTTTGATGTTGGCGAACGCGAACTCGAAGGCCTTCTCCATGGAGGCCCGATTGTTGCACAGGCGGCCGGCGGCGAGGATTTTGAAGCCGAGGCACGGTCGAGAGACTTTGCGGACTACCTCGGTCATGCGTGCGGGGTCGCCTTGCAGGTAGAGTTCGTCGATGGGCAAATCGCCCAGTCCGGCGCGCACCGCGTCCTGATCGCGGCGGATGTTGTGGAAGCAGGTCATATAGAAATCCTGCTCCCAGCCGGAGTCTTCGACGCGCGCGATGTTGCGCGGGGAATGCGAGGAGACGCCGGCCAGCACGCCGAGGTCGTGCGCTTTGCGGACGAAGTCGCGGACCTTGGCTTCCTCGCCGGCGCGGAAGGCGCGGTCTGTGTTCTCGCCATGGTGGACGACGGCAATGGGGTGGAGCGCCAGGATTTCTTTCCACTGGGCAGCATCCACGTCGGGCATGAGGCAGATCCACTGCATCTTCGAACCGGTGTCCCAGGCGGCGCGCAGCCCGCCGAAGACCTTCGGGTCGATGCTGGCCTGCCAGGTATTGATGCCGGCTGCTTCGCAGCGGCGCACGTAGTCCAGGGTTCGTTCCGGGGTGAACCAATCCTTCATTAGGGCGCTGAGTTTGGGAACGGAGTGGGAATAGCCGCCGATGGGGTTATAGCCGGCCACCATGCGGGTGACTTTGTGCTTTCCGAGTTGAATTGTGGGAAGCGTTGAAGCTTCGGCGGCGACCGAGGCAGAAGACGCTGCCAGAGCGCCGGTTGCGAGACGGGTCACAAACGTGCGCCGGTCGCAGGAGGGCTGCCGGGACATTGCACCGCCATGGTAGCACCGGTATCGGTGCCGCGTCGCGAGCGTCCTGAGTTCTTCCCCATCCGGGCGCCTTTTAATGGGCGACACCCGCGGCTTTCACACGTGGAAACGCGCGCGCGGTCAAGGCCGGCCTGCAGTTCCGCCCGTGCGCCGAGACGGCGGCCGATACCTTGCCTAGGTACAAGGCGCAGCCCGAAGGCGGCCGAACGAAGCTGGCGGGACCCGAGTGTTGGAAGATCGAATTTACGAGAGCGAAGACGCGCTACGACTCGCAGGACAACCCACGGCCGCGATGCCTGCGCATCCGGAACGTTACGATAAGCCCTTTACCACAATCGCCGAGACCTGGCAGGAACTACCTCATGTGCCGTAAATCATTCCCTGTCTGCCTTTTGATCCGCTAAACTGAGTTTACGCTCCAATGTCCCTATCTGTAGGAGGCAAGTTCGGCCCCTACGAAGTCCTCGCGCCCATTGGCGCTGGCGGTATGGGTGAGGTGTACCGAGCCCGCGATCCGCGACTCAACCGCGACGTCGCCATTAAAGTCTCCGAGGAGCGATACTCCGACCGCTTCGAGCACGAGGCGCGCGCTGTCGCTGCCCTGAACCATCCCAATATCTGTACGCTTTACGATATCGGCCCCAACTACCTGGTGATGGAGTTCATTGAGGGAGAATCGCCGAAGGGGCCGATGCCGCTCGACGAGGCATTGCGCATCGCACGGCAGATCGCCGAAGCGCTGGAATCGGCGCATGAGAAGGGCATCGTGCATCGCGATCTGAAACCGGCCAACATCAAGATCAAACCGGACGGTACCGTGAAGTTGCTGGATTTCGGGCTGGCAAAGAAGGTAGAGACGGCATCGGGCGACCCGGAGAATTCTCCTACCATGACGCGCTCGCCCACGCATGCCGGGATGATCCTGGGCACGGCGGCCTACATGTCGCCCGAGCAGGCGCGCGGCAAGACTATCGATAAGCGGTCGGACATCTGGGCATTTGGCGTGGTGCTGTTTGAGATGCTGACCGGCCGTAGGCTGTTCCAGGGCGAGGACCTGACCGATACGCTGGCATCGGTAATTAAGGGCACGCCGGACCTGAGCGCGGCGCCCGCTCCAGTGCGGCGGCTGCTGGAGAGCTGCCTCGAAAAGGACCCCCGCAACCGGCTGCGCGATATCGGCGACTGGGCGCGGTTGCTCGAACCGGCGGCCGCCGCGGCGCCTCCATCGAAGCGCGCCGGCATCCTGCCTTGGGCAATTGCCGCGGCGTCCTTGCTAGGCGCAATAGGGATCGGGGCTTTTGCGTGGAGCCACTTCGCGGAGAGACCGCAGACCTTGCGGCTGACCCTCCCGACTCCCGAGAGAGCCAAGATGGACTCTTTCGAGGACCTGCCCGCGATTTCTCCCGACGGCCGCCGCGTGGCTTTTGCGGCCCAGGTCGACGGGAAGGCGGGGATCTGGGTGCGCGACCTGGACGGCACCAGCACTCGCCTGCTGCCAGGCACGGAAGGCTCCACCTTGTGGTTCTGGTCGCCAGACAGCCGCTGGCTTGCTTTTTTTACCGCCCGCCAACTGAAGAAGGTCGCCGTGACGGGAGGGCCGGCGCTGACTCTGTGCGACGTAGTCAATGGCCGCGGCGGCACGTGGAGCCGGGACGGTTGGATTGTCTACTTTCGCTTCGCCGACGGCCTGTTCCTGGTTCCCGACTCAGGGGGAATCGCGCCAACGCGCTTAACCCTGCTCGACACAACAGCGTCGGAGACCGTGCATCGTGCCCCGTGGTTCCTGCCCGACGGCCGCCATTTCCTCTACACGGCGCGCTGCCGGGAGCGAGCCAAGAGCCGCGTCTATGTGGATAGCATCGAGGCAAGGCCTGGTTCTGCGACGCGGCGCGAAGTGCTGGCAGTTCATTCCAACGTGGTCTATGTTCCCCGGACCGATCGCGGACTGATGCGCGATGCGAACGACGGATACCTGCTCTTCACGCGGGAAAACACGCTGATGGCCCAGCCCTTCGATGCGGGGAAGGCGCGGACCACCGGGGAGGCGGCGCCTGTAGCGGAGCAGGTAGATTTCTTTCCCCAGGCCGCCCAGGGCCAATTCTCCGCTTCCGGGAATGGCACTCTGGTCTATACTTCAGGCGCGGCCGCCGGCGCAAACGTGCAACTGACCTGGTTCGACCGGACGGGCAAGCCTTGCGGTGTGGTGGGGAGCCCCGGCAAAATCCGATTCGCCACGCTCTCGCCCAGCGGTTCCCTGGTCGCGATCGACCGCGAGGATGCCGCGGGCAATTTTGACATCTGGCTGCAGGATCTGGCGCGCGGAACGGAATCGCGGTTGACCTTTGGGAGCAGCTTAAGCGAGCACAATCCCGTGTGGTCGCCGGACGGCAGCCGGATCGGATTCTCGCAGACCATGCTGGAAATCTGGCAGAAGGCGGCCGACGGCACCGGCCAGGAAGAGATGCTGTACAAGGACCCGCAGAACCGGATCAGTGTCCCCAAGGACTGGTCTCGCGACGGCCGCTACCTGATCACTTCCCTGGTCGACCCCAGGAAGGGCATCGGCGTCCAGGTGGTTCCCACGTTCGGGGACAGGAAAGCCTTCCCGTACCTCAATTCCGAATCCAATAATACCGAGGTGCACGCCCGGCTCTCTCCCGATGGCCGCTTCCTGGCCTATAACTCCGACGAGTTGAAGCAATCCGAGGTGTATGTGCAGACCTTCCCCGAACACGGCGGCAAGTGGCAGATTTCGACCGGAGGCGGCGACTGGCCGGTCTGGAGCCGCGATGGGCGTGAGCTGTACTTTCTCTCCGACGACAGCCAGATGATGGCGGTGGAGGTGAAAGCCAGCGGCAATAAGTTCGAGGTGGGCGCGCCAAAGGCCCTGTTCCCCGTCGCTGAGCGAGACCAGTTCGACGTCGGCAAAGACGGCCGCTTCCTTATCCGCGTCCCGCAGGCCCAGACCGCCGGCAGCGTCTCGGTCAACCTGGTCGTCAACTGGCAATCCGCTTTGAAGAAATGACGCAGAGCACGCAGGCCGACGATGCGGGCGCTCTGCGATGTTGTCACTGGCCGTGAAACCGGCATATCGGAGAGTGCGTTCGTGCGGCACCCAAACTCCTCTTCCGCTGCGCCGCCGCGATCCTGGCGCGGGCCGCGGCACGAAGCCTCCGCTTGCGTCTGACAGGTTGAGCAGCAGTTGCCGGTTCTGTAGGACCAGTGTCTTGACGGTACGGGTACAAACGAGGTGACAGTTCAGGACGCGCCAGGGCTGACTATTGGTGCGGCCCGTCAAGCGCGAAGGCGATGACGCTATCTCCGGTCACCGGGTTGTTGAAGAAGCCTCCGCCCGTCGCCGTAATCACGACGTATTGTCTCCCATCGCGACCCTGATACGTAATTGGCGTCGCTTCCGCCGCGCCGGGCAGTTTCACCGTCCAAAGTTCCTTGCCCGTTTTCGCGTCGAACCCCCGGAAGCGGGCATCGTCGGTCGCGCCCACGAATACGACTCCACCGGCTGTCGCGATCGTGCCGCCATTGCCCGGACGGCCCGTGTTCCGCTTTCCTTCCGGCAAGCTGTTCGTAACTCCCAGCCGCACCTTCCAGGCGATCTCTCCTGTATTCACATTCACAGCAGCCAGTTCGCCCCATGGCGGCTGGTGACAGGGCAACTGCTGCGGTGTAGATCCTTTGATGCTCAACCGGCCGCCGCCCGGAACGCCTTCGTAAGGGCCATCTGGATCAACGCGGTTGCCCTGACCGTTCGCGGCCGCCGGGCCGGTCTTCGGATCGTGCTCCCTCAGGCCGGACATCTGGCCGAGTTCATTCACGTTGGCGAACAGATATCCCAGCTGCGGATCAAAAGACGTTCCGCCCCAATTCACGCCGCCGTGATTGCCCGGGAACTGCACTCGCAGATGGTTGTAGCTAGGTGGGAGAAAGGGTCCTCCCGTCTCCACGCCCTCGATCAGCTTGCTGCACGCCGCTTCGAGTTCAGGCGTGACCGCTGCGATATCGTCCTTGCTGAACGTCATGCGCGCGAGCGGCGGTGGCTTCAGCGGGAACGGCTGCGTTTTCGACGCGTGCTCGAGCGCCAGCTCGCTTGGCGGCACCTGCCGTTCTTCGACGCCGTAAATGGGCTTTCCGTTGATGCGGTTCAGCAGAAACACCATCCCGATCTTGTCCATCGCGACTACGGCTGGAATAGTCTTGTCTCCCTGCTTCACGTCGATCAATGCGGGGGCGCCGGTCATATCGGCGTCCCAGATGTCGTGATGCACCACCTGGAAATGCCACAAGTACTTCCCCGTGTTGGCATCGGCTGCAACCAGGCTGGTGCTGAAAAGGTTGTCGCCGGCACGATCGCCGCCGTACTGATCAACCGAGGGCGCACCAAACGGCATATAAACGATACCGCGCTTCTCGTCTACTGTGAGGAAGCCCCATACGTTTACGCCGGAGCGGTTCTTCCAGCTATCGCCCGCCCACGTGTCATTGTATCCTTCGCCCTTCCGCGGGACCGAGTGGAAGGTCCACACCAGCTTTCCCGTGCGCATGTCCCAGGCGCGAACATCCCCCGCCGGGCCGGTCTCCGGTACATTCCGGTTAAGCGCGTCATCCATTTCCTGTCCACTCTTCTGATCGATTAGACTGGACTGACCCCTGCTATGCCTCTTTCTGCTGGCGCAAGACTCGGCCCCTACGAGGTCCTCGGACCGCTTGGTGCGGGCGGCATAGGCGAAGTCTATCGCGCCAAAGACACAAGACTCGGCCGGCAGGATGGAATCGAACAGTGGCGGTAAATGGTTGATTCTGTGGAGGACGATTTTGCGAGAAAACTCGTTGCGATTCAGGTTTTGGGGCGGGTACGCGCCGGGCCTCAGTGCGTCATCGAGTAAGTGATGTAGTTGAGCACGATGCGAAAGGCGAGGCCTGAGAACTTCTCCGGATAATCTCCGGTGTTGGCCCACTCCCAGGCGTCGCCGAGGTGCATGTTGAAACAGATGGCGACGACGATGCGCCCGTTCTTGTCGCGAATGCAGCGCCAGCCGGGGATATAGCCGTCCTTCTCATAGGTGCGGCCGGTTGCCACGTACTGCTCGCCCGGGATCTGGAACTTCTCGCGGATGTCGTAGAGGTCGTGGAAGATGGCGTCGTCGTCCGGGATGTCTTCGACAACGGCGTCGGGCAACACCATACTCATGCCGCTCATGAAGCGGTTCCAATCGTCCTGGCCGTGGAAGTGATCGACCATGAGAAATCCGCCGCGCGCGATGAAGGTGCGGAGCCGCTGGGCTTCGGCGTCGGTGAAGGCCCAGTTGGAGACGCCAACGGCGTAGATCCACGGATAGTCCCACATGTGGTCGTCATCGATATCGACGACGTTGAGGGGCGAGGGCGAATCGATGCGGGTGAGACGGCGGAGGGCGACGAGGCAATCGTGGTCGGCGCGCGGGAAGTCCTGCGCCCATCCACCGCCGAATCGGCGATATCCGTAGCCGCCACCATAGCCGGTGTTGTAGCGGAGGCGGCTGAAGAAGAATTCGGAAGGGATGGACAGGTCGGACTGGTCGTAGGGCTGAAGACCGCCCGAGGGCGCTCCGCCGTACCGTTGCCAGCCAGGGAGTGCGATGGCCATCAACAGCAGGCCGATTGCGAGCAGGGAACACGCCAGTTTCATGGTCCGCAGCATCCTCTGTTATCCTGAAGCGTACCACGAACGGCCCGCGGGACGAAGCTTCTAGCGAATCCTTTTCGATGCCGAGCCCAACCCTCATGGATCGCCGCGATTTCCTGAAACTGGCCGGAGCGGCGGCGGCCGCCGGACCACTGGCGGGGCAGCAGACGCGGATGCCGGCGCCGATGCCGGGGCCTATGACGCCGGCGGCTTCGGGCGTCAAAGAGATTTCGGGAACGGTATTCAACCTCGAGATCGCGCCGGTGACGGTGGAACTTGCGCCCAACCGGATCGTGAGCACGATCGGGTACAACGGCATGTCGCCGGGACCGCTGCTGCGCATGAAGGAAGGCGCGCCGGTCACGGTCAACGTAGTCAACAAGACCGATACGCCCGAGTATGTCCATTTTCACGGGCTGCTGATTCCGGCCGACGTGGACGGTTCCGAAGAGGAAGGTACGCCGCCGGCGCCGCCGCATGGCAGCCGCAGTTACCAATTCACGCCGACGCCCGCGGGCACCCGCTGGTATCACACGCACGCCATGTCGATGGACGATCTGCACCGGGGGACATACACCGGACAGTTCGGATTTCTGATCGTGGAAGGCGGGGCCAACCCCGGCAACTACGATCAGGAGCATCACCTGGCGCTCCGCGACTGGGAGCCGTACTTCACGTCGCAGTACATGGATACCGACGATCTCGACCCCTCGGGGCCGAAGCCGGAGAAGCCTGCGGTGCTGGATACGCGGCCGCCTGGGCTCGAGGTGGCGGCCGATCTGTATTCGATCAACGACAAAGCGCTGGGGGCGGGCGAACCGATCCGGGTGCGGGCGGGCGAGCGCGTCATGTTCCATTTTCTGAACGCGAGCGCGATCGAGATCCGGCATCTGGCGCTGCCCGGGCATAAGTTCAATATCGTGGCGCTCGATGGCAACCCGGCGCCGCGAAGTGCGGCGGTGGATGTGTTGATGCTGGGGCCGGGCGAGCGCATCGACGCCTGGGTGGCGATGAATCAGCCGGGCGTGTGGGTGATGGGAGCGCCGGAAGATATGGTGCGCGACGGCGGGCTCGGCGTGGTGATCGAGTACGCCAACCAGCGGCGGAGCCCGCAATGGATGCCGCCGCGGCAATCGGGATGGGATTACACGATGTTCGGCAAGGCGGCATCGGGACCGGCGCCGGCCGAGCGGCTGGAGATGATTTTCGAGAAGGTGCCGCGCGGGGCCGGGAAGTTCAACCTGTTCACCGTGAACGGCGCACCTTATCCGCACGACCGGGAGTTCGTGTTGAAGCCGGGCGCGCGCTACCGGCTGACGTTCCGCAACCGGACGGACGATTCGCATCCGCTGCACCTGCATCGGCATCAGTTCGAGATCGCGGAGGTCTACGGAAGGGCAACGGCGGGCATCATCAAGGATACGGTGGTGGCTCCCTCGTATGGCCGGGTGAGCGTGGACTTCACCGCCGACCAACCAGGGCCGACGCTGTTTCATTGCCATATCCAGCACCATATGGACTACGGGTTCAAGGCGCTGCTGAAGTACGCCTGAGGTGTAACGGGCGGGTATTCGAGGTGCGGTTCGAGCCGGGGGGCGATGACTCCGATCCATCTTGACAGCCCGGCGGCGCACTGTACAGTTAACGAGTTGGGTAGGTTAACGGAGTGGCTGTGACGCCCGATGGAAGCCGGGAGTCTCCGCGTTCTTTGGACGAAACGCTGAGGGTGTGGGACTTGGAGGCCGGTCGCGCCCTGCACACGCTGGAGGGCCGTTCCAGTGCGGTCCTCGGCGTGACATTCCCCGCGCTACGGGTAGTGTACGCTTGGGGCATGGCGAAACGTCAAGACCAGAAAGCCCTCCGGAACATGATCGCGGAGGCCAAGCGGCTCCTCGAAACCGCTCCTGAACTCCCCGAAGGCCGATCCCGCCGCGCCAACGAACTCCTAGGCGATGCCGTAGTGCTCACCGATTACCTGCTCACAGTCGAACCCGCTGCCGTCTTGGGGGCCAAGGGCGGTAAGGCGACCGCCAAACGTGGACCGGCGTACTTCCGCCAGATTGCTGCCATGCGGAAGACGCGGGCGGGCGGCAGGCCGCGCAAGGAGCCTCGATAGATCTTCGTGAATACGCTGTCAACTATACCACTAAAAAATTTCACCAAATCAACCTAGGTCCATTTTTGTGATTTAAACTAATAAATATAAAGGCTTTACATCACAATAATTGGTTCATGGATTCCGCTGCTTATCACCCGACCACGCCATGGTTTAGGTGGTTTTGGAAACCAGTGGTACAATCAAGCGAGGTCGTGAGATGGTAGAACAAAACCTAAAAGCGGCGATGGACTTGATTCGCGGGCAAGCTGATTCGGTTGCGGCGAGGATCAAGGCCGACCCCGGAATCTCGGAAATCCGCAAACTCCTTCAAAGTCTCAATGCGCTAGAGGAATTGAGCGGTGTGCCGCCGACTACTTTAGCAACGGTGCTCCAGTTCGGGGGTGATGACGGTCCCGGCTCCTCAACCACCATGGCGACCAGACCGGATGAATTCTACGGACTGGAACCCCTTGAGGCTGCGAAGCGGGTGCTCAAGAAACTCGGGCGATCTGCCACCATCGACGAGATCATGGAGAGGATCAAGGCTGGCGGCGGAGATACTGGCTCTCAGGATTCCCTTCAATTGTCATTGGCTCGTAGCACGGTAGAAATTGCGAAGATCAAGGACGGAGTTTTTGGTCTTTTGGAATTCTATCCGCACATCAAGCGCGGTAAGCCTGGGCGTAAGAAACGGGGCGATTCGGACACGACGAACGGCACCGAAGGGGGACCACCTCCCGACACGGGGAGCGAGGACCTAGCCCTAAGCGAAGAGGTGGAAAAGGATCAGTGAGTTCTGCTGTGACAAGCAGAAGGCCCGGCGCACGAACGCCGGGCCATTCCAAAAAAGGAGGTCACGATATAGCGTGACTACCTTTGAGAGGCGATGGGTAGTAATCGTCCGAATCGTCATCGGCGACTACGTAATAACCATCGAAATCCCATTAAGGCCGTGAGGTCTTAAAGAGGGACCAGCGGGGTCTACGAGGAAGACTCAGACCCCGCCCTCGGTCAAAATCCATTTATATAATAACACGCTCTGCACGTTTTGGGAACCGTACATTTTTCTCTTGATAACAGCATCTGCTTGCTGTATTATAAAAACATGGAAACGAAAGAAAGCAAAGCAGGTTCGATTGCGTGTCCGAATTGCGACAACGCATCCAAACGCTTTGGCAAGCATCGCAATGGCTTGCGGCGCTTTCGTTGCCTCGTCTGCAAGAAGACCTTCACGGAGCCGCACGACCGTGGATTCCGGATCGACGACTATCTGAACGACCCGCGCGGCCAGATGGTGATCCGCATGTTGACGGAAGGGTGCTCGATCCGGACGGTAGAACGTCTCAGCGGCATACGGCGGGATACGATCATTGGCTTGCTGCTGATCGCCGGACAGCGCTGCGAGAAACTGATGGACTCGCTTCGCAATGTTCCGGCGACCGATATTCAGATGGACGAATGCTGGAATTTCATCTACTGTAAAGAGGCGCATAAAGGCCCCGAGAACGCGCACAACGATGAAATCGGCGACTGCTACAACTGGGTTGCCATTGACCGCCCCACGAAGCTCGTGCTGGCCTTCGCCTGCGGACGGCGCACGCTGGACAATGCGATGGAGTTGACCCGCAAGGTTCGCCGCGCTACTTCCCCCAACGTTCGTTTCCAACTGACCACAGATGGCCTCCAAGCCTACATCGCGGCTGTAGATGAAATGCTCCTAGATCGTTGCGACTTCGCCCAGTTGATCAAAATCTATGCGGCTCCGCGCGAAGGCGAGCAGCGGTATTCGCCCGCCGAAGTCGTGGAGGCGGTCCCAGTTGTGATTAGCGGGAATCCCGATCCGGATAACATTTGCACCTCGCAGGTCGAGTGCCAGAACCTCACGATGCGGATGCAACTTCGCAGGCTCACCCGGCTAACGAACGGCTTCAGCAAGAAGCTGGACAACCACAAGGCCGCCGTTGCTCTCCATTTTGGCTACTACAACTTCTGCCAACTCCATGGCTCGCTTCGCGTCACGCCTGCGATGGAAGCAGGGATCACGGATCACGTTTGGGAGGTGGCGGAATTGCTATTATAGTGTAGACACCAACACCGTATTTCGCAGTAGGAGTTGAAAGAACTGTTGGAGACCGTATATTCTATTCTAGCAGGTTGCGGAAAAAGTCCCTCGAGCACTTACAACGGCACTTACTGACATCTGCAAGTTGTTGATTCCACGTTTGACCAAGTGCCAAATCGGGCCGTTTCCGGGATCAAAATACCCTTTTTCC
>Ga0209517_10003105_pt1 | contig 22768 bp, 23 predicted proteins | sample PeaSoiMetSII2010_FD_187695 | JGI IMG/M metagenome (GOLD analysis project Ga0209517, IMG submission 187695) | Peat soil microbial communities from Weissenstadt, Germany - SII-2010 (SPAdes) (version 2) | ecosystem: Environmental > Terrestrial > Soil > Wetlands > Peat | place: Germany...
ACGCTCGCGGCCGGAAGCCCGCAAACGCTGAGTCTCACTCTGACCTCCGCGCCGGCGCAGCAGGAGCCTGCCCCTCTACAGTCCGCGCCATCCGAACTTCCGAATGCTCCTTCCGCCGCGAAGTCCGAACCCTCGCTCGAAGACCTGGGCTTCTCTAAGACTGAGACGCAGAGCAACGCCGCGCAGCAGGCCCTGCTCGATAAGCGCACCCACATGTTGAAGATCCATCAGCGCATGGGCCTGATCACCACCGTCCCCATGATCGTCTCCGTGATCACTTCACTCAATGCCGGAGGCAAAAGCACCGGCACGGCCTCGCGCGATCTGCACGTCGCTCTGGGCGCGCTCACCGGCGATTTGTATGGCATCACCGCCTGGTACGCGATCCGCGCGCCCAAGATCGCGGGCACAGAGACGCGCGGCCCAATCAAGCTGCACAAAGCCCTGGCCTGGGTTCATGGGCCGGGCATGATCCTGACGCCGATTCTGGGCGCGATGGCTTTCCAGCAGAAAAATAACGGAGAAAAAGTTCACGGCATCGCCGCCGCTCATGGGCCGGTAGCGATCATCACAGCGGGAGCCTTTGGGGCCGCTCTGCTGTCGGTGTCGATGAAATTTTGAATCGACCTGAGTCGATCTATGAACACGAAAATCCTAGCGCTGTTTTTGCTGCTGTCTCCGTCGAATCTGTTCGCGGCCGACCATCTCTGGGTACTCAAGCAGAGCACTCTGACCTACCACGTCTCTCACCCCCTGCATCAGACCGATGGCGTGAGCCACGCGGCGCGCGGTAAGGGCGTTTGCCACGAGGGACAGTGCGATTTTCTGATCGCCGTCCCGGTGAAGACGTTCGATTCCGGCGACAGTAACCGCGACCTGCACATGATCCAGGTCACGCGCGGCGCCGAATTCCCCATGGTCACGGTACGCACGCGGCTGCCGGAGGCTGCCTCAACATCGACGACCGTCAAGGCCGATCTGGAAGTACAGTTCGCCGGCCAGACCGCGCACTACGCGCAGGTATCATTTGAACTCGTGAAGCAAGGAGACGAAACGCGCATCTCGGGAACCATTCCAGCCACGCTGACCGACTTCAAGATTGAGCCGCCATCTCTGCTGACGATGCCAGTGAAAAACGAAATTCCGGTGCGCATCGAGATGACCTGGAGCCCGCAGTGAACGACTTCAACCCAGAAGCTGCCTGGCTATCTTGCAATACAAATCAATCGCCTCGGCCAGTTGCTGCTTCTCGATGTACTCGCCATCGGTGTGCGCCACATGAATCGATCCAGGACCGAGCAGCAGCGGTTCGCCCCATTGGGTCAGCTTAGGAATGTCGGTGGTAAACGCTGCGATCATGGTCGGCAATCCTGCCACTGTTCGTAGGCGAAGGAAGGGAAGCTCCAGGGGAAACGTCACCTGCACCTGATCGCCCGCAGTCGCAACAATCTGTCGCCGCAGATCGTCCGAGGGACCAATCAGCCGGTAGAGCAGATCCGCGTGCGCATAGTCAGGAATCACGTTCGGCGCTCGCCCGCCCTCAATCAGCCCGATATTCAACGTGCACGGCCCAATCTCCGGATCGGAAGGCAAAGTCATCGAGCGTAACCGCGTCAGCGCGGGAATCAGCTTGTCGATCGCGGACTCGCCTAGTTCAGGATAAGCCGAGTGCGCCATGCGTCCCGTCGCGGTGACCTCAACGCGCAGCGTTCCTTTCGAGGCGAGGGCGAGCTTATTCTCCGTGGGCTCGCCGTTGACCAGAAAGCGGCATCCTGAAGCCTGCCCGCTCGCCGCATCTCTATTGGCTACTTGCGCGCCCAGGCTGTCGCGCTCTTCGCCTGCCACAAAGAGCAGCCCCACATGGATGTTCTGCTGGCGCAATCGTTCAGCAGCGGCGATTTGCGCCGCGATGATGCCCTTGGCATCGCATGATCCGCGTCCGTAAATGCGTCCGGCATCCTCGGACGACGGGATAAAGGGAGGAACCGTATCCATATGCGTGGAAAACACCATGGCGGGATGCGGATTCTCGGCCGACGTCGCATACACGTTGAAGCGGTCGGTCTCGACCGGCATCTTCTGGGTTCGATAACCGAGACGGCAAAGTTCTCCGTAAAGATAGTTCCCAACTGCCGCTTCGTTGCCGGTGATGGACTCGATGTCCACGAGTTGGCGAGTAAGCGTTACAGCATCCATGGAAGAGAGAATAGCAGAGAGCAAAACGGCTTCGGACCTCGGACCCAAGACCAAGACCCAAGTTTCTTCACCGCTTCTTCCTCTGCGCAGCTTTGTGTAATCTGGGAGCGTGATCTCTCCTGGCTCATCCATCCGTTCGCTGTTTCTCGACGGCCCTGCAGGACGCCTGGAAGCGCTGCTCAATGCTGGCGCAGCGAATGCAACGTACGCGGCCGTGGTCTGCCATCCGCATCCACTTTTTGGGGGGACGCTGCACAACAAGGTCGTCTTCCACACCATGAAGGCGCTGAACGGTTTCGGTTTTCCCGTATTGCGGTTCAACTTCCGTGGAGCGGGATTGAGCCAGGGCGAACACGATCAAGGCAACGGGGAACTGGACGACGTTCGTGCTGCTCTTGACTGGCTCGACGCGGAGTATCACCTTCCGCTGCTGTTTGCCGGATTCTCGTTCGGTGCGGCCGTCGGATTGCGCGCCGCTTGTTCCGATGCGCGGGTTCGCGCCGCGATCGGAGTCGGAACGCCAGTCGTTCCTGTGGCCGAGGCTACCGAACAACCGCGCGTATATGCACTCGATTTCCTGCACAACTGCGCGAAACCCAAGTTGTTGGTCAGCGGAGCGCGCGACCAGTTCGGTCCGCGAGCCAGGCTGGAAGCGCTGTTCGCATCTCTGCCGGAACCAAAGAAGCTGGTAGTGATCGAGGGCGCAGACCACTTTTTCGAAGGAAGGTTGCGCGAGTTGCGGGAAGCGATTGAAGCGTGGGTGAAGGAAGCGGTCAAGGAAGCTGTCAGCTCTCAGCCGTCAGCTCTCAGCTGAACTACAAATGCGTGAACAGTTCCGATCTGACGTTCCAAGCGGCTCTGGCTGACGGCTGATAGCTGAGAGCTGACAGCTTTTTTATAATCCCCACCATGACCGATTCCGATCGCGAGTCCCAGTTCCGCCACATGCGCGTGAAGGCGCGAGAGATCTTTCTGCATGCCCTGGCGGAAGCGTCAATCGGCAAGGGATTTGCCCGGCACGTGCATTGCGAGCGGGGATTGTTGCGGGTCTGCGAGGATCTTTACGATCTGCATTCGTATTCGCGAGTGTTGGTCGTGTCGCTGGGCAAAGCCGGACACACGATGGTCGAGGCGCTGTCCGCGCAGGTCGGAGCGTCGCTGGAAGGGATTGTTGCCAGTTCGGTTGAGCCTGCGGCGCAGGTTCATGGGTTCCGGTATTTTCGCGGTGGGCATCCGACGCCGAATGCGGAGTCGATTCAGGCGGCGAGTGCGATGCTGCGGATGCTGGAAGCGCAGCCGGCTTCGGCGCTGGTGATTTTCCTGCTCAGCGGCGGAGGATCGTCGATCGTGGAGAAACCCATCGATGGCGAGATTTCACTCGACGACCTCATCGCAACTTATCGCGCACTGGTGCATTCGGGCGCGCCCATCGCCGAGATTAATGCCGTGCGCAAACACTTATCCGCGGTGAAAGGTGGACGCCTGGCGCAGGCCGCGTTTCCGGCACAGCAGGTTTCGTTGCTGGTGTCCGATGTGCCGGACAACACGCCTGACGCGCTTGCTTCCGGGCCGACAATGCCCGATTCCACGAGCGTCGAAGATTGCTACCGGATCGCCGAGAAGTACGAACTGCTGAAGCAGTTTCCACAATCGGCTCGGGAACTGTTTGAGCGTCATGCTCTTGACGAGACGCCCAAGTCGGACGATCCTGCGTTTCAGCGCGCGCGCTGGTGGCCCGTGCTCTCGAACCAAACCGCGATTGACGAGGCGAGCGTGGCAGCGGAAGGAGCGGGTTTCATCGCGCATGTGGACAACTCTTGCGACGATTGGGATTACGAGAAGGCTGCGGAGTATTTGTTGCAGAGAGTGCGCGAGTTAAGAAAACAATTCTCTCCGGTATGTCTGATTTCCGGCGGGGAAGTGACCGTGAAGGTCGCGAACGGCGGAGTTGGTGGGCGCAATCAGCAGTTCGCGCTGGCGTGCGCGGAGAAGATTGCGGGGGAGAACATTACCGTGCTCAGCGCGGGGACCGACGGGGTGGACGGGAACAGCTCCGCGGCCGGAGCGGTTGTCGATGGCACGACTCTGGAGCGCGCGCGAGGCCGCGGGCTGGACCTGCGTACCGCGCTCGACAAGTTTGACGCGTACCCGTTTTTCACGGCGCTGGGAGATGCAATCGAGATCGGGCCGACGGGGAACAACTTGCGGGACTTGAGGATTCTGCTGGCTTACTAGCTTGTGCGCAGTAGTCTGTGCTCGACGCCGCCGAGCTTCGCTCAGGCGGGACAGCCGAAGGCGGCTGTCCCTACATGGGCATTTTTTGAGCCGGCAAGGACTATGCGGTCTTTTGCATTTTCTCCGGCTTCTCCATCTTCTTCATGGCTTCGTCCATGCCGTGTTTGATTTCATCCATCGACAGGTCTTTGGTGTGAGTGGCGATCGACCATTTGTGGCCGAAGGGATCGGTCAGCTTGCCGTAGCGGTCGCCCCAGAATTGATCCATGACCGGCATGTCGACTTTTGCGCCCGCTTTCACGGCGCGATCGAAAGCGGCGTCGACGCCATCGAGGTAGATGTGCAATCCCATGCCCGCGCCACCGCTGCTTAGGGGAGACAGAGCCCCGAATTCGGGCCATTCGTCGCTGAGCATGATGATGGAGTCGCCAATCTTTAGCTCGGCGTGCATGACTTTGCCGTCCGGGCCTTTCGTGACGCCTCGTTCCTCGGCGCCGAATGCCTGCTTGTAGAATTCAATGGCGCGGACGGCGTCGCGGACGGTGAGAAATGGTGTGAGAGTGTGATGGCCCTCGGGAATGGGTTTTACGGACATAAAGATCTCCTAGGCGGGAAATTTCAGAACCGCAGTTTACACCAAAAAGGGCTAAGGAACGTCAAAGGAGTATTACGGCGCGAACTCTGGGAACGTCTTGAAAATGCGCGCTGTATGTCCAGCGGAACGCGCGTAGAGGAGAGCTGATGAGGCGGACATTTTTGTGGCTCGCAATAGCGATGATAGGTGCGTCCCTCGCGGATGGACAACCGGCGACCGTTACGCGGCTGGATGGCAGCACAATTCCTGCAGCGGAAATCAATGGGACGATGACGCGGCTGATGAAGGCGGCTGAAGTGACGGGTGCGGGAGTCGCGATTCTCAACCACGGGAAAATCGTTTACCTGAAGGCTTACGGGTTTCGCGATAAAGAGAAGAATTTGCTGTTGACGGTGGATTCGGTAATGTCGGTGGCTTCGATTTCCAAGGTGGCGTTCGCGTACCTGGCGATGGAACTGGTGGACGATGGAGTACTGGATCTGGATAAGCCTATCTATCAATATCTGCCGAAGCCCCTGCCGGAATATCCGAAATACGCAGACTTGGCGAACGACCCGCGCTACAAGCGCATTACGGCGCGCATGCTGTTGAGCCATACCAGCGGCTTTGCGAATTGGCGTTGGATCGAGGAAGACCGCACGCTCAAGATCCATTTTGAGCCGGGATCGCGATACGCCTATTCGGGTGAAGGCATCGATCTGCTGCAGTTAGTGGTGGAGACGATCGCGAAGAAGCCGCTCGACGAATTGATGCAGGAGCGCGTGTTTCAGCCGCTGGGAATGACCCGAACCAGCATGGTCTGGCAAGAGCGCTTCGAAAGCGACTACGCCAATGGTTATGACGAATATGGACGTTCGGTCGGCGCGCACCGATGGAAGAACGCGGACGCCGCCGGTTCGATGCAAACGACCATTAGCGATCAGGCACGGTTCCTGCTGGCCGTGATGGATGGCAGACTGCTGCGGAGCAAGACGCGAGAGCAGATGCTCAGCCCGCAGGTGCAGATCCTGTCGAAGCACCAATTTCCGACGCTCAGCGACGAGACCACTGATGAGAACAAGAGCATCCGCTTGAGCTACGGACTGGCGTGGGGGCTTTACTGGACGCCGTATGGCGAAGTGTTTTTCAAGGAAGGGCACGACGATGGCTGGAGAAACTACGCAGTAGGCTTTGACAAGGAGAAATCCGGCCTCGTCATCCTGAGCAACAGCGGAAATGGCGAGGGTATTTTCAAAGAAGTGCTGGAGACGCTGCTGAAAGACACGTTCACGCCCATCGAGTGGGAAGGATACACGCCGTATGACAAGCTGCCGCCGCGCCCGCCGCTCAAGCAGCACAAACAAGTTGCCGTGGATGGGAAGGTTTTGGAACGCTATGTCGGACGATATGGGATCCCGCCGAACCTCATTCTGACTGTGCGACGTGAGGGCGATCATCTTTCGGTGCAGGAGAATGACGAGCCGAAGCAGGATCTGCTACCCGAGAGTGAGACGGACTTCTTCTCGACCGCGTCCGATGATGTCATGACATTTGAATCAGATAGTCAGGGGCGGGTGACCGCGATGATTCTGCATACGGACGGGAAGGACATTCCGATCAAGCGGATCGAGTAATTCTCGGAGTAGGCGGAAGACACGATTGAGATGTTGAGATTCCCTCAGCGGCTAAAGCCGCCATTCATTTCGGGCGATTTACGGCGCGGCTGGAAAGCCGCGCCCTTTCAAAACTCGGCAGGCCGGCAGGGCCTGCCCTGAGCGAATTCGAAGGGATGCCGGCGCTACGGTGGACTGCTAAAAGAAGCGAGTTACGCCTTCTTCCATTACCATGACGCGGTCTTTGACGCCCGCGGCTTGAGCTTCCTGGTCGAGCAGTTGCAACGGCTCATCCACGGGTTCGTGCGAGAGGCGGAAGGTACCGTAGTGCATGGGGACCATCCAGCGGGATTTCAGATCGAGGAAGGCGCGCATGGCGTCAGCCGGGTTGGCGTGGACGTTACGGAACTGCGGTGGATTGTAGGCGCCGATGGGGAGCAGAGCGAGTTCCGGGGCGAGGCGGCGTCCGATCTCGCTGAAGCCGGCGAAGTAAGCGGTATCGCCGGCGTGATATACGGAATGCTTGCCGGCCTTCAGCACGAACCCGCCGTAACCGCGATGGGAATCTTTGAGGATGCGCGCCCCCCAGTGGCGCGAAGGCACGTGGGTCACCGACAAGTTCCCGCGGCGCGAAGTCTTCCACCAATCGAGTTCAATGATCTCCGAGAAGCCGAGGTCAGAGACCAGATCGGAAACATGGGTGGGAATAATGATGGACGGCGCCACGCCACGCGTGCGCAGGTTGTTTTGTACGAGCGCGCGCAGCGACGGGCGATGCAAGTGATCGAAGTGGGCATGCGAAACCAGTACCAGATCGATGGCCGGAAGATCGGCAATGCGCAGGCCGGGACGGCGCAGGCGCTTCAGCACGAAGAGCCAGCGCGCGAAGTTGGGATCGATGACTACGCTCTGTCCGCCAATCTGCACCAGAAAGCTGGAGTGGCCGATGAAGGTGACGCCAAGTTCTCCGTTGGTGGCGAGGCGCGGCTTGTGAGTCTCGCCGCAGCGTGGGGTGACCGCAGAGTGGCGCACCAGGCGTGAGAACTGGGTGGCGCGTTTACGAAGGGCCGGATTGCGAAGCGTTTGCTTAATCATCCTGCTATAGAGCCCGGGGGGTGGACCGGAAGCAGCCTCCGCCCCTCATCTTAGTCCCGATCGCCGCAAAAAGCGGAGTAACGAAACCGGTGCGGCGCATTTATTTACCAAACTGTAATCTTAGATGAAGGGGAGGGTTTGCGGGCTGTTTTTTAGTTTCCGTGGCGGTGACTGCGGTAATGGGAGGAGTAATGGGTCGGTTTGAAGATCTTTACCACGAAGGACACGAAGTCACACGAAGGGAACCACACAATGAAGTCTTTCGTGATGGTTGAGTTCTTCTCGTGCAGCGTCCAAGTCTTCCAGTGCCATGGTAGGTCCTTGCTTGACCTTGATCGCGCTGGTCATATCTAATCCGAAAGCGTTCCTTTTTGCGTTTTCTTCCAGACGAAGGAGAAGTCCTCATGCGAGTTGCATTTGTGGGGTTGGGAATCATGGGTCACGCGATGGCGACGAACCTGGTCAAGGCCGGCCACGAAGTCACGGTGTGGAATCGCACGCCAGGCAAACTGGTGGAAGGGGCAGGGGTGGCCCCGACTCCGGGGGCAGCGGCGCAGGGCGCGGAGGTCGTGTGGTTGTGCGTTTCCGACACGGACGCGGTGGAAAGCGTGATCTTTGGAGCGGATGGTGTGGAGGCGTCGCTCACCGAGGGCATGATCATCGCCGATTCGAGCACGATTTCTCCGTCGGCGACAGTGAAGTTCGCAGAGCGCGTTAGGGCGAAGGGCGTGACTTGGGTGGATGCGCCGATGACCGGGTCGAAGATTGGAGCGCGGGACGGGACGCTGGTGTTCATTGTCGGAGGAGAGGAGGGTCCGGTGGACCGGCTCAAGCCGCTGTTCGCGGCGATGGGGAAGAAGATTTTCCGCATGGGCGAAACCGGCAAGGGACAGGCCACGAAGCTCGCCATGAATTTGCAGATTGCCCTGATTTTCGAAGGATTCGCCGAGGCCCTGACCCTGGCTACCAAGCTCGGAGTGGACCCGCAGCAACTGCTGTCGCTGATCGATGCCACCATGGTGCGGTCAGGCGTGGTGGATTACAAGGGGCCGTTTATTCTGCAGCGCGACTTCACGCCAAATTTTCCGTTGCGGCTGATGCATAAGGATATCCGGCTGACGCTGGAGGCGGCGAAAGAAGCGCGGGTGAAGCTGCCGGCTCTGGAGACCGTGGAAGAAATCTACGAGATGGCGTCCGAAGATGGGAATAAGGACCTCGACTATGCCGCCACACTAACGCTGCTGGAAAAGTGGGCGGGCGTGCAGGTGAAGGGAAAGGCCGCGTAGGGAGTAACCGTGCGCTGGTATCACTATTTAGCGTACTTCTTCGGAGGCGCGTTCCTGGCGAATGCGCTGCCCCATCTAGGGAACGGGGTCTCCGGGCATGCTTTCCAGAGCCCCTTCGCATCGCCACCCGGTGTAGGCTTGTCCTCCTCGACGGTCAATGTTTTATGGGGCCTGTTCAACCTTGCCGTCGGCTACCTGCTTGTCTGTCGTGTCGGCAGTTTCAATCTGCGCAAGACGCAACACGTCCTCGTCCTCGGGGCGGGCATCCTGATCATGTCGCTCATGCTTGCCCACACATTCGGAAGGCTTCACGGTGGTCGCTGAGGGTTGGTTCAACGGAGTCGGACACGACTGCCTCAATCTTGCATTACTCCGTCCGGGACGCGGCTCGCCAACAAGAGGGCCGAGTACCTTCCCGTTACTCCGGTAATGGCGGAAATATCGTTATTACACAAGTATTACAGTCATCCTGTCCCTCCCCTTGGTAGGTTAGCTATGGGGTTGATCGAACTCACACGACCACGAAACGGGGACCTTCCTTGGATATGGAACTGCAAGATCTGGAAAAACCACAGGCGGCAAAAGATGAAGTGAATTGGGTGACGGCGGGCTTCATGGCGGCGTTTCATGTTGGAGCCGTGGCCGCGCTTTTCTTTTTCACCTGGAAGGCATTGTTTGTCGCGATGTTTCTGTGGTGGGTTTCGGGCAGCCTCGGCATTGGGATGAGCTATCACCGTTTGCTGACGCACCGCGGATACAAGACTCCGAAGTGGGTGGAATACTTCCTAACCGTGTGTGCCACGCTCGCTCTGGAAGGCGGGCCGATTTTCTGGGTGGCGACGCACCGCATTCATCATCAATTTTCGGATCAGGACGGCGATCCGCATTCGCCCATCGACGGCAAGTGGTGGTCACACATGGGATGGATTCTCATGGGCAAGTCGATGCACCATGACACGACCACGCTGGCACGCTACGTCCCTGACCTGGCGAAGGATAAGTTTCACGTCTGGATCACGAAATATCATTACGTTCCCATGATTGTGCTGGGCGCAATTCTGCTGGCCATCGGAGGACTGCCCTTCCTGATGTGGGGCATCTTTATGCGCACCGTGGTGGGATTGCATGCCACCTGGCTGGTGAATTCGGCGACGCACTCCTGGGGCTCGCGGCGCTTCGCGACTCGCGATCTTTCGACTAACAGCTGGTGGGTGGCCGTGCTGACGTTTGGCGAAGGCTGGCACAATAATCACCATGCGCATCCGACCGCCGCGCAGCATGGCTTCAAGTGGTATGAAATCGATATGAACTGGTACGGAATCTGGGCGCTGAAGACGCTGGGCTTGGCCTGGGATATTAAGCGCGTGAAGCTGGAGGAAGTTGAACGGGGGTTGGTGCCGACGCCGAACGGGCGGTTAATCACTGCGACGATGCCGGAAGTCTCGGTCGCGGGCGACTAAGCGGTTCGACTAGCTGCGCTTGAAGGAAATCAGCCTTGGCCTTTTGGCCGGGGCTTTTTTCGGCGCCTGAACGGTTTTCAAGAAACGATACCTCAGGGGCTAAACAGTTTGCTGAAAAACTCGCTCTCGGGTGGCGTTGCTTTTGGGTGGCGCAGCGCTTTAAGTGCTGCGATAAAGTCTTCCTTTTCTGTGAGGGCTTTAGCCCCTGAGGCGGCTGAACCGAGTTTTTCGGCAAACTGTTTAGCCGCTGAGGAAATCACGCTCGCGTAAGAGTTGTTCCACAGGCTCGTGAAGACTGCAGGCCAAAAAAGCGCTTCAGAATCGCTAGTGGAAACGCCCGCTATCCCGGATCTTCCGTGCCGCCTCTTCCAGAAAATCATCCACATGCTGGCGGGCCTGGGACTCCCATCCCGTCTTCGCTTTGATCCGCTCCGCGATTTGAATCGCTGTCCTCAGACGCACCTCCGGGTCCAGTTCCCACCGCCGGCTCAGGTACGTCTCGATCAGGACCAATTCCTCCGCAGTCATTTGTCCCAACCCCGGCGCAGAGGAACTCGATTCCGTGGAGGTGTTCCAGGACGGTCGCACTTCTTCCGTCGGCTTTTCATGCACCACCACCGTGCCGGCCACAAAGTCTCCCAACCTGCGGCTCTGGCGGTTGCACATCATGCACACCAACCCCACGCCGTAGATTCCCGGCATGCCATCCACCGCCCGCATCAGATTTCGTCCCACCGCTTCGAACGCATTGATCGGCCGGCCCGACTCTTTGATGACTCGGATACCCGCGAATCGCTTTCCCGGCGTCTGCCCCTTCCACAGAATTTCGAAAATCGCAAAATACCCCCAGTAAATCGCGAACAGAATGAAGATTGCCAGCGCCGGACCGATCAGGCGCGGAAGGAAGTTGAACATCGAAAATCCCAGCGGCAACATGATGATGAAGATGATTGCCGTTATGATGTACAGTGCCACTTGGATTAAAGTATCGATGGCAATCGCCAGGAATCGGCTTCCGATTCCCGCGAGCGGCAGTTCCAGGGCGATCTGCTCTGGGGTATCAATCTCGAGTTGTTCGAACGAGTCCACGATGATTTCCACTCGCTGGCTGGAGAAACGCAAACCGCACTGGAGCAAGCTGGAGTCGCTGCTCAATCAGAGCGCCAAGGGCGGCCTGAAGTCGCTCTCCCGTTCCGATCTGCAGGAACTCAGTCTGCTCTACCGCCAGACCGCCGCCGATCTCGCCGCCATCCGCGAAGACCGCGGCTCCGTGCACTTTGCCCGTTATGTTAATCAGTTACTCGTGCGCGCCCACAATACCATCTATTCCGGTCACCGGGCGAGTCCGAAAGCACTTTTTTCGTTCTTCTGGCATACCTATCCCGCCGCCTTCCGCAGAAACCTCAAACACTGCCTGTTAGCAACTCTGATCTTTGCCGTGTCCGGAGTGGTGGGAGCGGTACTCACGTACCAAAATCCCGACTTCAAAGTAAAACTTCTCGGGCCGCAAATGGTCGAGACCATCGATCGCCACGAAATGTGGACGCACTCCATCGTCGGTATCAAGCCGCTCGCCTCCAGCGCCATCATGACCAACAACATGAGCGTCGGATTCACCACCTTCGCGCTCGGTATCACCGCCGGTCTGGGAACCATTTACATGATGGCCTTCAACGGCCTGCTGATCGGGGTGATCGGCATGGCATGCTGGCTCTCCGGCATGAGCGTGCAGTTGTGGAGTTTCGTCGCGCCCCACGGCGTGCTGGAGTTGCCCGCCATCTTCATCGCCGGTGGCGCCGGACTCCGCATCGCACAGGGCCTCCTGTTTCCGGGAGTCTTGCCCCGACGGGATTCGCTGGCGCAAGCCGGAGTCGAGGCCGTTCAACTCCTGCTGGGCACCATCCCCATCCTGATCATCGCCGGCCTGATCGAAGCCTTCGTGTCGCCGACCGGCCTTCCCGTGCCGCTAAAGTTCTCGATGGCCGGAGCGTTGTTCGTGCTTCTGGGAGTCTACCTGCTTGGAATGTCGCGCAAACCCGGACCAGCCCAGCCCTGAGATGTGCGTTTTGAAAGGGCTGAGATGTGCGTTTTGAAAGGGCGCGGCTTCCGCCGCGCCGCAAGCTCAACACAACGAACACCGGCTTTAAAGCCCTCAAGAAAAGAGGCGTCATCGCAGCGCTGTAAGCGCTGCGCCACCCAAAATCCCACGCACCTAATCGCGGCGCCCAAAATCGTACGACAGCCAAAATCCTGCGACGGCCAAGATGCTGCGACAGCCAAAGTCCCACGCCGCCACTCCCAAGTCCGACGCCGCACAACGTCCTTCACACGCGGATGATCATGACCTCCGTGGCTTTGATCAAGGCTGCTGCGGTTTGTCCCTTCTTCAGTTGCATCTCACGCACTGCCCCTGACGTGATCAGGGAGGTGATCAGTTGTCCTCCCACGGATAGGGTGACCTGGGCCACCAGGCCGCTGACGCGGACGTCGACGATGCGGCCCACCAGCTGATTTCGTCCGCTGATGCGTTGATAAGTGACGCGGCGCTCGCCTTCATTGTGGCCGCGCGTGCGGTAGAGCAGGCGGTCGATTTCTGTTTGCGGAATGCGGTAATGCCCCCCGGGCGTTTTGACGGCCCGCAGTTTGCGGCGGTAGATCCATTGCTTGATGGTGGGATAGCTGATCTGGAGTTGCACCGCGGCATCTTTGGGACGCAGCAGCGTTTCTCGGTCATCGATACGGCCAGGCTTCTTTTCGCTCACGGGCAATCACTCCTCGCCTGCACGGTTCCGTTCCGGCAACTCAGAAGGGAAAGCGGACGGAAAGTGTCGGCGCATGATTGTACTGGTGATAGTGCGTGACCGCGATCTGTTCGCCCGCCCCGATGCTCATTCCCAAGCGTTTCCATAAGTGAAAACGCCCGGCAATCAAGCCCGGAGAGATGAAAACCTGTTTCTCGCCATCGAGTTTTGCGCTCCCGTTGGGCCAGAAGGTGGTGTTGACTTCCACCTCGGGCCAGAGCTTGCGCAGCACGCGATACTGAAAGGCCATATTGTACGCCACGGGAGTGCCGCTGGTGGAGCGGCCTCCGGTGGGAATGGTCCAGCCGAGAGTGCTCTGAAAATCGAAGTTGCGGTAGCCCTTGCCGAAGGCGATGGTGGGCGTGATCGATCCGTACTTGGTAGCGAAACGGCCTGCGGGAATGCTGCCCCCGAGGAATGCGGACAGGATGTAGTTGCCATTCTCTTCGTTGCCGGTGAAGAAGCGGTATTTGAGCAGCACTGGAATATTTCCCCCGCCGGCCGGTCCGGTGGCAGGCACCAGATACGGTGGGATGCCCAGGATGATTTCGGTGTGCTCGGTAGGGATAAGTTCCAGCCCTTTGCCGCCGCCGTAGTTGACGTTGTCGCCGGCCGGCGTAGGCGTCCAGGTGATGTCGGAGCGAAATTCTTCTTCCAGACGCGGGGTCGTAGTGAACAGCGGAGTGATCCAATGAGGCTGCTCGGCCTGGGTTTTCGTGACCCGGGGGAACCAGTTTTCAAAGTAGCCTCCGCCACCAGAATCCTGGGCGGTGGCGGTGGAAAAAGTGCAAACGAGAACCGTTAAGACAAGAACGGCGGAGCGGGAAAGACTTCTCAATGACGTCCTCCTGGGACGGGCAGTCCACGGAATATATCAGATATATACGACGGTCCAGTTAAATGAATAAATACGATATCATACGATCCACTGCACACGGCAAGAGCCTCCTTCCGGCTGCAGCTCGTACCAGCCCGGCACGGCACGCGGTAAAATCATTGGCGAACCAGCGCCATGCGTATATCGAGCCGCCGCGGAACCATCGCTTTCTTCCTCATCCTGGGAATTATCCTGGTCGCGCTGGCTGTTGCCCTGAACGTCGGCTGGATCATCCTCAACTGGCGGGAGGGGGTGCTGCTGTTTTTCGGCATCGTCTTTTTCGCGCTGATCATTGCGGGGATGGTGGTGAATACGATTTTCCTGCTGCGCGAACTGCGGCGCAGCGAGCAGCACGACAGCTTTATCAACGCCGTTACGCACGAATTGAAAACGCCGGTGGCTTCGATCCGGCTGCATTTGGAGACGTTGCTGCGCCGCGAACTGCCGGAGACGCAGAAGCAGGACTTCTACCGGCTGATGTTGAGCGATACCGACCGGCTGACCGAGACGGTGGAGCAGGTGCTCCGCGCCGGGCGGGCGGGCGACAAGAAGGCAGGCCGGGAGAAAGCGGAGGTCGACTTCGGCGAACTGGTTCGTGACTGCATGGACGCCACGCGGGCGCGGCATCACCTGCAACCGGAGGCGATCCGCTATGAAGACGCATCGAGCAACGGGAACGGGCTGCGAGTGCGCGGCAGCGCGGAAGACTTGCGCACCGCGGTTTCGAACGTGCTCGACAACGCCGTGAAGTACTCCGGCGAGAGTGTCGACGTGCGGGTGCGGCTGGAAACGCCCGACGAAAAACGCATCGTGCTGCGCGTGCAGGATCAGGGAGTGGGGATTCCTCCCGATGACATGAAGCGGATCTTTAAACGTTTTTATCGCGTGACGCACCGTTCGCTGGCGCACGTGAAAGGCACTGGGCTGGGCCTGTTCATCGTGAAGGCGATTGCGCAGAAGCATGGCGGCAAGGTCTTTGCCGAGAGCGGTGGAGAAGGGCAGGGAACGACAATTGTTTTCGAGTTGCCGAGGGGTGCGGCATGAGCCGGGTTCTGGTGGTGGAAGACGAGGCTCACCTGGCGCAGGGTTTGCGGTTCAACCTGGAAGCGGAAGGGTATGCGGCGGAAGTGGTGGGGGACGGCGAGGCGGCTACGGATCGGTTGCTGGGGAAGAAAGAGAATTTTGACGCGGTGGTGCTCGACATCATGCTTCCGGGGAAAGACGGATTCAGCGTGGTTTCAGAACTGCGAGCGGCGCGGAATTATGTGCCGGTGCTGATGCTGACGGCGCGGGGACGTCCGGAAGACGTGCTGAAGGGTTTTGCATCCGGGGCGGATGACTATCTCGCCAAGCCGTTTGATCTTTCGATCTTGCTGGCGAGGTTGCAGGGGTTGCTGCGTCGCAGCCAGTGGATTCGCGGGGCGGCGGCGCCCGGACCGGGCGAGACGCGGGCCGACGACGGCGGCATTGGAGACTTCGGAACATTTTCATTTGGCGGGAAGACGATCGATTTTGGCGCGCTGGAACTGCGGTCCGGAGAGAGCACGATTCATTTGACGCTGATGGAGTCGGAACTCTTGCGGCATCTGGTACGCAACGACGGCAAGATTGTTTCGCGCAAGCAGATTCTGGAAGAAGTGTGGGGACTGCACGAGGACACGGACACGCGGGCCATCGACAATTTTGTGGTGCGGTTGCGGCGGTATATCGAAGATGATCCGGGCATTCCGCAACACCTGCTCACGGTGCGCGGCGTGGGATACCGGTTTCTGGCGAGACCGGAACAGAAATGAAGAGACGGTTACCTACACGCCGCTAGCCTCGCGCGCCTCAGGACTCCCTGCATAGGCGCCAATTCCCAGCATGAATCCGAAGTCATACCAGCGGCCCCGATTGTTGGTTTCATAGATCCTGACGCCGTCCGCGAAAAGACTGACGATGAACGTGATCGGGGCTATGATGCCATGCCACAATCCGGCCCAGAAGCCGGCAGGCGTGGCACCAGGTTGCTGATACTTGGAATTCGATCCTGCGACACAGAGCGCGTTCGCCATGGCGGCAGGATTATACCTTAGGGTAGCTACGCCCGACACAACTCCGCCAACAGGGTGTCTCTGCGCTGGATCGCGATGCCGTCAATGCGGCGGAGAACGACCAGTAGATCGGGATTGAGATGGCTGCGAGCACAAGAAAAAATATGGTGGCGATCCACAGATTACGGTAGAGACGCGCGATGGCGAAGGCGGCGGCTCCCAGGGCTACGATCACGATCTGCACGCCCAAACTCGCCAGGACCGTTGTCTGCGAGACGTTCTGGCGGCCGAAGGTGGCGAAGTCACGTTTCCTGGGTGAATAGATGGACAGCAGGTTGCCGGCGGTGAAGTTCAATGGCGCCGCGAAAAGCAGTCCGGCTACGGTCGCGATGGAAACAGCGAGGTGTGGCGTGGCGTAGAGGTAGGAGACGGCGATCCATGCTAATGCGGTGTTAGCGACCAGGACGCTGGCGTGCGTCAGGTTTTTGCCCAGCATGATCTGACGGAAGTGAACCGGGGAGGCATAGAAAAACTGAACGCCGGCAGCGTCCCCGCCGAAACTGTTGAACACCAGGTTGGTGAGGACGAGGAGCGCGTAGGCGGCGGCGCCGGGAAAGGCCATGTCGGGCGTACGGCCGATAGCGTTCGACGGCCGCATGGGATTCATCGGGCCCAGACGAAAAATCACCAGCATGAAAATCGGCATGACCAGGGTGAGCAGCATGGGGCCGCTGCGCGCGAGATAGCGGACTTCTTTTTCGAAGACGGCCGCGACCGGCTGCGAAAATCCGGGCAGATTCCATCCCACTTGCATGCCTTGGACTTGCGCAACGGAGGGGCGCGCTGCGGCTTCGCTGAGATTTTCGCCACGAAACTGGGCGCGCAGGCGGAGGTGGAGCAGAGATCCAACAGCCAACGCCAGCGCCCCCAGGAAGAGCAGGGAAGTGAAGCCCACGAGAATGTGTGCGTGGGAAATCTGGGCAATGGCGTCGGCGGCGAGGCCGGGCGGTAACACTGCCTGCACCTGGGTGACGATCTGGGTTGCTCGGCTGAATTCGGGGTGCGGCTTTCTCCCGACCCGCTCCATCATCGGGCCGATCAGTTGAAAGCTGAGCATCACCAGGATGAAAAGCACGCCCATGATTTCGCGGGTGCGGCGCTGCGCCAGCCAGCGCTCCAGCCAGGCGAAGACCGTCTGCATCAGGACGAGGTTGAAGAGCGCGAAGGTCGACAGGACCAGCAGCGTCCACGGGAACAAAGAAGGACGCCCGAAACTGACGCCGAGCAGAATCCCAAGCAAGCCCACACTGCCAAGCGCACTCGCCGGATCGAAAAATCCGTAGGCCAGGCGGATCAGAACATATGAACGGTAAGTGAGAGGAAAACGCAGCAACTCACCGGAGTCAGGATTATTGGTGAAGGCGGTCGCCATCACGGGAAAAACTTGCCAGAAGAAAAAGATGGGCCACAAAAGGAGGGGGAGCAACTCGGTCTTGTCTTGCGAAACGAAGAACCACGAAAGTCCAGTGGCAACGGTGAAGCTTCCCAGTCCGCCGAGCGCGAAGGCCGCAGTCACGATGATGCGCGAAAGCAGTTCCATCTTGCCGCGCTTGCTGCGCAGGCCGTTGACGAACATGCGCCAGCGGAGCTCGGCGATGGCGCTGAGCTGGCTGCGGCGGTGGAGTGCGGAGGTCATACTGACTGTTCTCTGGCTCTTATCCTAACCATGAAAGTTCCTGCTCGGTGCGGCGTTCGCCACCTACGATGCGCAGGAAGAGTTGTTCCAGCGTCAGCTTCTCGCCGGAGGCGGAAGTGCCGTTGCCTGATCCTGCGGGGGTTTGGGCTTCGACACCTGCGCGCAGCTCTTCGAGCGAGCCTTGAGCCACGAGCCGTCCCTGATGAATGATGGCGACGTGGCTGCACAGGCGCTCCACGATTTCGAGGACGTGCGAGGTAAGAAAAATCGTGGCTCCGCGGGCGATCATGCCTTGCAGCATGGATTTCAGAGTGCCGGCGGCGATCGCGTCCACGCCTTCGAACGGCTCATCGAGGAACAGGACCTTTGGGCCATGAATCACCGCAGCGGCGAGGGCCAGCTTCTTCTGCATGCCGTGGGAATAGTCGGTGACGAGTTTTTTCGGCTGATCGGCGAGTTGCATGAAGTCGAGCAACTCGGCGGCGCGCTGGGCCGCGGTGGTGCGGTCGAGGCCGTACATGCGTCCGGCAAAGCTGAGGAACTCGGCTCCGGTGAGGCGTCCGAACAGGGCCATGCCTTCGGGGACGACGCCGATCTGGCGTTTTACTTCGACGGGGTGGGCGTTGAGATCGATGCCCAGAATTTCGATTCGACCGGAGCTAGGCGCGAGCAGGCCGGTAAGCATCTTGATGGTGGTAGATTTCCCAGCGCCGTTGGGGCCGAGGAATCCGAAGAATTGTCCGGGGGCGACGCGCAAGTCGACGCCGTCGACAGCCATGAGCTCTCCGAAACGGCGCGTCAGGCCTTGGGTTGAGATGGTGGGTGCGGGGTCCATGAAGCTTCTGAATCTAGCATACCCATATCGAGCGCACCAGCGAACCCATGCAGAGAAAGGGATCAGTTTGCACCGCAAGAAGGAGCGTCAACCACAAAGGGCACGAAGTATCACGAAGGATTCTATTTTGGCGGCAAGGGTGAACTCTTCGCTGCGGGCGGGTTCGGCGGAGTCTGATGGATCGACAATCCATCGCCGTCAGAAAAGGACAGTGCTGGCGAGAAAGCATCGGCGACCTCGATTCGTGCACTGCCTGAAAACAGCGGGCAGAGCAGTATACGAGGTCGGCCGGGGGTGATTCGCGTCGCACGGGCGCGCGTTACTTCTTCTTGGCGTCTTCCGTCCAGGGAGGAACGATTCCAGCGAAGCGCGCGTAGGCGATCGACTGTCCCAGATGTTCGGCGGCGTGCCGCACGATGAACAGCAGAACGCCGCGCTGGGTATTCTTGCCCTCGAACCAGTCCAGGCTCTTGTCGAGATTAGCGTCAGGCATGGCCTTGATGGCGGCTTTGGCGTGGGCGAAGGAATCCTTGAGGGTGGCGATGACTTTCGCTTTGTCGGTGGTGGATTTCTCTAGTGTCCTGATGTCGAGTCCTGCCGGAGGCGGCGTGCCCACGAGTTTGTACAGGTTGTAGTTGGCGGCGCTAACGTGGAGGAAGACCTCGGCAAAAGAGCGCACATCGGGAGTGGGACGCCAGTTGTATTTGTCGGCGGGAATCGCTTCGGCGAGTCGTGTGAATTTGTCTTCCTGAATCATGACCTCGGCCAGGACTTCAGAGCGATATCCTGTCACGCCGGGAGTGCCGTCTTTGTAGGGATTGACCTGCGCTGCGGCGCGCAGGGCGCCCGCGGTAAGCACAAACAAACAAAATGCGGAGAGCATACGCTTCATCGGGATCTCCTTTTAGTGCTCCGCCATTCTAGCGACTTAGCATGATTGGCGTCATCCTGACGTAGCCGTTTTTCAGGCGGAGGAAGGATCTCGCGCGCATTGGCACTGGGCCGACGAAGCTTCTCGCGAGATCTCTCACCTGGCTGAAATGCGCCAGGTACGGGATGACGCCTCCGAAAAGAACGCCAACTACTCTTCGGGGTCAGCGGAAGCGCGTGGTGCGCCAGATCGCGAGGGCGCAGGTTGTCAGCAGAGCTAGCATCGCGACCGTCAGCGCAATGGCCCAACCCAAAGCAATGTCCACGTGGGGGAGCCGCGCCATGACGGCAAGCACACCGAACAGACTCGTCGTAACGAGAATGAGCAGCCAATCCAGCGACGTTCGCGCGTTCGGATCGGCGGGCATGCCTCCACCTTGGATCACTGCACTTTGCGTCGCTCTGCCTTCCATCCCGGCGCGGACATATTCGCCTTCGACGCCGTAGCGTTGGCCTTCACGGTCGGCGGCGTCTTGCCAGGAGGAGTGCTCGCGCGCGGTCGCCGATGATAAAGCAATGGCCACTGCGCCCAGCGCCATGAGGATGGATCCTCCGGCGACCTGTGCGTAGACCGCTTGGCTTCCGCCACGGAGTTCATGAAAGACCAGGATGCCCCACAGCAGTCCCCAGAGTTGATTGGTGTTGGAGAGGGGAATGCCTCGGCTGATGCCGACATACTTGGTGGCGTATTGCTGGAACAAATCTCCGATCACCCAGACGAAGCCGCCGAGCATCAGCCAGAACATTACTGATTTAGCGCCCACGAGTTCGAGCCAGAGCGGCGTCGCGCCGCGGTAGGCGACCGCCAGCACGGTCATCGTCACGAGTTCTCCGACGGTGAAAAACGTGATGAAAGAGAGCGGATTCATGCCCGTCAGATAGGCTTTGCGGTAAGGGATGTACATCGTTCCCCACAGAATGCCGGCGCCGAGGGCGGCGAAAATTCCCAGTGCGGCTTTGCCTGGAGCGGCCTGGTGCGAAGAAGCGATGGCGAGCAGCGTGGCTCCTCCGAACATGCACACTGCGCCGCCTAGAACGCCGAGCCAGCGCTTCCATCCTGCGTAATGCAACTCGTTGAACAGCAGGAATCCCCAGAAAATGCCGAGGAGGCTATTCGTGTTCCATAGAGGAAAGGCGATGCTGAGGCCGACGTTGCGGATGGCGTAAATCGTAAGCGTGTTGGCGACGGCCCACATGCATCCGGCAAGCACGGCCCAGACGATCAGGTGCGGTGCCTGGCGAACGTCGTTGCGAACGTGCGACGTGCCGCGGACGAATGCGGGAACGCTCCATCGTGCCAGGAAAACTCCGAACACCATGATGAGAGAGACGGTGATGGGGGAGATGTCTGGGTTGACAAGCTTGATGGGAGCTTCAGCGCCACCCAGCCAGGCTCCGGCGGCGAAGCCGCAGAAGATGCCGAGCGCCTGCAGGGTGCGCAGGCGGGTGGCGTGCACCGGAGTCTGCGCAGGCGGCGCTGCTGGCACGGTTGCTGACGGTGCGTTCAACGGAGCTTATCCAGGAGGAAAAGTCCGCCGAGGAGGACGGTCAGCGGAATCCAGAAATGGAGGTCGGTGACAATGGCGCGAAACATCCCGCGGGAACTGTCGGTCTTGCTCGGAGACATTTGCAGCCCTCGGAATGGAGTTCGCTGAACCTGGAGTGCCATCTTAGGGAATAGATGAGGCCGGAGTCAACGCAGGCACTGAGGTTATGCGGGAAGACGGATTGATGAGTGTAGTGGCGATATTCACCAGGCGGGCTGCGTCAATGCTGACGGCCGGATCGAGATTTCTAACCATCCTCAACGGTTGCAACCGGCGTAGCGCTCAAACCGCGTCAATGGGTCTCAGCGCGAATACTGGGAACTCACCTGAACCGATTCCCACCTCGAAGGTCCAAAACGCCATCGACCGTGCCGACAACGAGGCTGAGCAGTATTGATCAGATGGCTGTTATTGTAGCGGCGTACAATTTCTTACAGTAGAAGGAGTTTCACATGGCATACGTGATACGCCATATCGTCAACGAGGGGAATGCCGTCGAATTAGGAGAAAGGCTTTCAGATCAGGGCCCATTCGATACGCGCGAACAGGCGGAACAGCGCCTTAACGAGTTGGAGCACGACAAGACAAAAGGGAAATTTGCCATTGAGGAGCTAGTCCTCCGTTGATTGACCAGTCCACTCGTCCTGCGGGCTGCTGATTTGTGCGCCCTTCTTCCGCGCGTGGGGGCATCGGGGAAATCACCGTGTTCGGCGGCAGGCGCGGATCTATTCCCAGGCAAATGCTATAGCTGTAACTGTCGGAACCCGATAGCGCTCATATCCCTCGCCGGAGCCGGCGGGACGCCAGCGCTACAAAAACGCCCCGGCGCTTAACCGGGGCGCGAGGCAGAACTGCAGCGGTCTAGAACAAATTCCACAGAAACTGGTTGTAGACCTCGTGGTGAAACTGGACTTCGGCGGCCTTTACCACTGTTCCCAGCAGGCGTGGGCAGCGATCGGCCGAGGCTTGTTTCAGATCGGCGTAGCGTCCCTTTACGTCTTCACCCAGCAGCTTGGTGGTCCAGTCGGCTTTGCGGAAGTCTTCGATTGCCGTGTAGATGTTGTCCGGCAGGTAGCGCTCCTTGCCCTGGCGGAGGTCCTTAATCTTGGCGGTGGTTCCCTCCAGCCCGGTCTTGAAGATTCCCAGCATGACCAGATAGGGGTTGGCGTCAGGCGCAACGGCGCGCACTTCGGTACGCATGCTGCGCTCGTTGCCGATGGGGATGCGGATCATGGCGCCGCGGTCAACGGCCGACGCCTTGAGTTGGTTGGGCGCCTCGAAATGCGGATCGAGGCGGCGATAGGCGTTCACGCTGGAATTGAAGATCAGGCAAAGATCATTACCGTGGGTGAGAACCCGGTCCAGGAATTCGTAGCCCAGCTTGCTGAGCTTCTCTTCGCCCTTGGGATCCCAGAACAGGTTCTTTCCGTCGCCGCTGACCGAAACATTGGTGTGCATGCCGCTGCCGTTGACTCCGACGACCGGTTTGGGAAGGAAGCTGGCGGTGAGTCCCATGTTGCGGGCGACCTGGCGGCAGATCAGCTTGTAGAGCTGGATCTGGTCGGCGGCCGCCACGACTTCGCCGGAGCC
>Ga0209517_10003106_pt1 | contig 22765 bp, 17 predicted proteins | sample PeaSoiMetSII2010_FD_187695 | JGI IMG/M metagenome (GOLD analysis project Ga0209517, IMG submission 187695) | Peat soil microbial communities from Weissenstadt, Germany - SII-2010 (SPAdes) (version 2) | ecosystem: Environmental > Terrestrial > Soil > Wetlands > Peat | place: Germany...
CCATGCGAAGCTGGAATTCACCGTAAATGATGAAATGGTATGCGGCGACGGTAAAGCCGTCGTCAGCCTGCCCTGGCTCGGCACCCATTTTGGGATCGCGAACTTCATTCTGGAGGGCACCGGGTTGGACAAAAGGAAATACCCGCTGCGCACTTTCATCGCCTGCGGTGTGAATGAGGAAATGTCGCTCCAATTGGGCGACGGGTTCGGCGGCGCCGTGTCGCTGCCCTCTTATTCGCCGCTCTCGGACGACCGGATGAGCTACCAGCGGCGCATTCAGTTCGTGGAGCATCGGCTGGACTGCTCGCGAGAGTTGAAGCTCAAGGCGGTGGAATTCTCGCCGACACAATACGCGAGCCTCAAACGGGCTTTAAAAACGATTGAATACGATGAACGCAAGACGCCGGTCATGGCCATTCTAACCCAACCGTCGCCGTCCTCAATGGCCGACAATGATGCGCCCCCCCAGACGACGGTGGATTCCGACGCGCGAATCTTGGAAAGTCATAAAGAACTCGAAGTGAAGGACGCCCATACCGCCGTGCTCAAGGTGCGCTACTCCAAACGCGTGCTCACGTACAATGGCAAAAAACGTGAGGCCGAGGTAAAGATCCCTTACAACCCGGCTTGTGAGGACGCCAAACTCATCAGTGCGACCGTGATTTCCAAGACCGGACAAAAGCAGGAGATTACACCCAAGGAAATCAACGTCATGGATGAGGGGTGGAATGCGTCCGCCAAACGGTACACCGGCGGCAAGGTGTTAGTAGCCAATCTGCCCGGCGTGGACATCGGGTCCACCTTCGAGGTCCAGTACGAAATTTCCAGCAAAGACAAACCCTTCCTTGCCGGGTTCGAGGCCTTCCAGTTCTTCGATGATCTAGAGAAAAAGTCGTTTCAGTTAACGGCGCCCTGCGACGTGAAGGTGCAGAAGCGTTTGACCGGGGCAGCGAGCGGCGTGGGCGAGCACACCAACATTGACCAAGGTAACCACATCTTTCAGTGGCGGGCCGAACAGGTCAAGGCCCTGCCCGCCGAGCCTCAATTGCCGCCGGACTGGGTCTATGAGGCGGGGGTGCAATATTTCGTCGGCGACGAGAAGACGTACCTGGATGAGCTGCAGCAGACCATGCTCGACCGTTCCGCAAACGGCGCCAAGGCTGCCGAAGTCGCCAAAGATCTAGCGAGCCATGCCAGCAGCCGCTTGGACGCGTTGGCGGCCATCCGGGATTTTGTGGCCAAGTCCATCCGTTTGGCCGGGCCCTCGTTCACAGATTTGCCTCTGCGCGAACTCTCCGCCGCTGACACCACCCTGACCGATGGCTATGGGCACGCGGCGGACCGGGCGATTCTTCTCCATGCCATGCTCAAGGCGGCTGGCTTCGATCCGCAGTTTGTGCTGGCCTCGGGCCTACCTCCCATTGCGGCCATCACCAATGTGATTACCTCGTTCCCCATGCCCCAGACCTTTCAAGCGCCGCTGGTGCGCGTCACGGTCGAGGGCCAACCCTACTACCTGAACGACACAGATCAATATTCGAGACTCGGCTCCACGCTCCACGAAGGCAGGCTTTGCCTCGTGCTTCCGAACCAGCAGCAGGAAGTCATTCGCGCGGCCAAGGGCGGCGAGGACGGAGTGGAAACCGTCTATACCTTGTCGTTGACCGACAGTGGCAAGACGCGGGTGGGCATCTCGCATCTAGACTACGGCGTAGCTTACGATGAGAAGAACCGGTTTTTCTCGGAATTACCGCCGGAGGAACGCCGGCGCTATTACCAGGAGCTCGTTTCAGATGTGGCGCAGGGCGCCCGGCCGGTGGGCGATCTGACCACCCGGTTCGATACTTACCCGGGCCGCGAAGAATTCACCGTGGAGATAGACAACTACAGCGTCGTGGATGGGAAGTACTGTTATTTCGATCTTCCTTTCACCCCTTCGCTCTTCGCGACGGGGGCGGAGCATCGTAAGCTGCCTTTGTTCATCTCGCAGCATCACCACAATACCTTCCGCACTGAGATCAATTTGCCCGCCGGCTTCCCTCACATCGCCATCGAACCCAAGAGTCAACGGCTCGAGGCGCCCGATGGAGGGGGACAAGCCGTTATTACGGAAACGGATATCAAAGGCCAATGCGTCATCACGCATGACCTGCAAACCTCACCTACAATCGTATCTCCCCAGGATTACGCCGCCCTGCTCCGGGTCGAATCGACGCTGGGCAAGCGGGCGGGCAAGGTTTTCCTGCTCGAAAAGTAACGCTTATAGGGTTCCCGCCACCAGATCGCCCACTTGGCAGGTGCTGTAGCCCATCTTGCCAGCGGCGAGGCTCTTGAGCTTCTCACGGGTCACTTTGATGACCGCGTCTTCGATGGCTTTGGCGGCCTTGGTTTCCCCCACAAAATCCAGCAGCATCTGGCCGGCGCAAATCGCGGCCAAAGGATTAATCACGCCCTGGTTCGTGTACTTAGGCGCGCTCCCTCCAATCGGCTCGAACATGCTGGTACCCTTGGGATTGATATTGCCCCCGGCGGCAATCCCCATGCCCCCCTGCAACATCGCGCCCAGGTCGGTGATGATGTCCCCGAACATGTTGTCCGTGACGATCACATCAAACCATTCCGGGTTCTTCACGAACCACATGGTCGTGGCATCTACGTGCGCGTAATCGCGCGTCACGTCCGGATAATCCTTCTGTCCGATTTCGTGGAAAGCGCGTTCCCACAAATCGAAGGCGAAGGTCAGCACATTGGTTTTGCCGCTGAGGGTCAGCTTGTTGTTCTTCCTGCGTTTGCGGGCAAGGTCGAACGCATATCGGAGGCAGCGCTCAACGCCGCGCCGGGTATTCACGCTTTCTTGCAAAGCTATTTCATTGGGCGTCCCTTTGAACACGAACCCGCCCGCACCGGTGTAAAGCCCCTCGTTGTTCTCACGCACTACCACGAAATCGATGTGCTCAGGCCTTTTGTCTTTTAAGGGACAAAACCGTTCGTCGTAAAGTTTCACGGGGCGCAAGTTAATGTACTGCTCGAGTTCGAAGCGGGTGCGCAGGAGGATGCCTTTCTCGAGAATGCCGGGTTTTACGCCCGGATGGCCGATCGCGCCGAGGAGAATCACGGGAAACTTGCGCAACTCCTCCAGCACGCTGTCCGGCAGGACCTCGCCGGTGCGCAGGTAGCGCTCGCCCCCCAAGTCGTAATCCGTGTAAACCAGTTTAAAATTGAATCGCTTGGCGGCGGCATCGAGCACCTTGACCGCTTCGCGGACGACTTCCGGTCCGGTGCCGTCGCCGCCCATTACTGCAACATTGTAGGTTGTCATTGAATGATCCGTTTCTTCTGGCCCGCCCTTTTGGCAGGGAACGCCGATGCTACGGAATTCAGGTTCGCTGGCAATGTTTTTCCGGTCGCGGACACCTGTCTCTGCCGCCTACCTGGACTTGTCCGGGCGTCGGCGATTGGTCAAGCTGAGGGCATGAACGGATCAATATGAACCCGCATCAGTTGGAGCTTTTCTACTACGTTGCCAGATTCAAAGGGGTTTCTCGTGCCGCGCGCCAAATGCCCTATGGCATCCAGCAACCCTCAGTCAGCGCTCAGGTCAACGCGTTGGAACGAGATTTGGGAGTGAGCCTCTATGAGCGCCATCCCTTCAAGTTGACCCCCGCCGGTGAGGAACTCCTCAAATTCGTGGAGCCGTTTTTCGGCAGAATCCCCGAAGTGCGGGAAAGACTCCAGGGAGCGGCCCGCATCCGTATCGGCGCTTCACCCATCGTCTTTCGGGATTATCTGCCCCCGGTAATTGAGGCCGTTCGCAGCCGGTTCCCGGGCCTCAACATGATTCTCCGCGCCCTCAATCAACCGGAGTTGATCGACAGCCTGGAGCGCGACGAACTGGATGTCGTAATCTCGCTCATTCCTGACCAACTCAGTTCGAGGCTGCGCGCAGTCGAGATCATTACGCTGCCCCTCTTGCTCTTGGCTCCCAAGACCAACAAGGTAAAATCGGCCGAGGACTTATGGGGGACGGACCGAGTACGGGAACCCTTGATCGCCCTTGGGCCAAACGAGCTCATTTGCCAGCATTTCCAGCAGAGGCTAGCCCAACTGGGAGTTTCCTGGCTGCCCAAACTGGAAATGGACTCGCTGGAACTCATCGAGAGATATGTCGAAGCGGGTTACGGTCTCGGACTCTCAGTGCGCTTGCCCGATAAGAAATTGTCCTCGAAGGTCCGGGCCATCGAGCTGCCGGATTTCCCGCCGGTCAAGCTGGGGGTCCTTTATCATGGTGAATCGCGCCCCGAAAACACGCTCCTCCAGACCTTTCTCGAAGAGGTCAAAAAGTTGACAGCGCAGCTCCAACTTGCCGCGGTCGGCGGTCGGTGAAACCACTTTGAGGATCGCCTTGTGTATTGGGCAGCCAAGGCGGCACCTGAGCGTAATGAACGAGTTCAACGCGGGCTTGCAGCACTGCGATTTTAATTCCTGCGCTGTCGTTCGCTAACATTTCGGCACGATGGGTTGCGTTCGCGCCGGAGTGCTCCTTTGCTCGGATTCTGAATCGGCTAAAGCGGTCAGGAAACAAATGTCCCTTTTTGGGGGTTGAGGAAATATAAGAGTGAAGAAGTGATATGTTTTCGACGGAGATGAACGATTGGTCGTTGCTACGGCAATACGTCGAGCGTCATTCCGAGGCGGCTTTTGAAACCTTGGTCCGACGCCACCTGGACATGGTGTATTCCGCCGCCTGGCGACAAGCTCGCGATGCGGATCTTGCGGAAGAAGTGGCGCAGGCGGTTTTCGTCCTGCTCGCGCGCAAAGCTCCCCACTTACGTGGAGGGGTTGTAATCGCCGGCTGGCTTTACCGGCACCGCTTGCTTAACCGCGCGCCGGGCGCTCCGCGACCAAACCCGCCGACGCATCAAAGACAGGGAGGCTGCTGAGATGAAATTAACCGATTCCAACGACGAGATTTGGACTAGGCTTATGCCCTTTTTGGACAGTGCGTTAGCGAGCCTGGCCGAGGAAGATCGATTGGCAATCGTACTCCGCTTCTTGGAGCAACGGAGCTTTCGGGACGTGGCGGCGGCCTTGAGCGTCAGCGAGGATGCGGCCAAGAAGCGCGTGACCCGCGCCCTGGAAAAACTCCACCTCGTCTTCACCCGGCAGGGTCTGACACTCGGCCTGGGTGTGATGGCAGCGGTGTTGAGCGTAAAAGCGATGGAGGCTGCGCCAGCGGGTTTGCTCAGGTCCTCTGTCCGGGCCGGGTTGTCGGGCGGGAGGGTGGCAGGACCGGGGGTGGGGTCGCTCGTGGCCGGCATGGTTCGGGAGGCCCTGATTTTGCGGCTCAAATGGGGCGCCGCGCTCTCGGGGGTGACGCTCTTGCTGGCGGTGATAGGGGCTCATTGGCTGGCACCAAAATCCGGCGTCTCCGGGGATCTAAAGATCACCTCGGCGGCGGACGGCACCGGCCCTACTGGGAGTGTGCCGTTACGGCCGCGCCTGCAAGAACCCGCGCCTTCTGCCGAACCCACGGATTCCCGTGCCATGATCTTGCATGTGGTCGCCGACGAAAACGACCTGCCCTTGCCTGAAGCCATGGTCCACGTGGAGTTCATCATCATGCCGAATGCCCTTCCCGCCACATTTGTAACCGATGCCGGGGGCGACGCGCGAATCTCTCTGCCGAGGGAACCCATCGCTGGGATGAACTATTGGGTTTCAGTGCCTGGACGCGTTCCCATGAGCATTTTCTGGAACACCAAGGCGAGCCTGGCTTCGCTGGCGTCAGAGTACACCTTGCGCCTGCCCCAAGGGCGTTCGGTCGCAGGGACGGTGGTTGATGAAGCGGGCCAACCGGTGGCCGGAGCCGCTGTCCACTTCCAAGGCGAAGGGATGGCTTCGGACAGCCGCGAGTACGCGGATTATGAAGGCCCAATATCCTTGCCGCAGCCCGAGCGCCGGCCTCCACCGATGACAGATTCCAACGGGCACTGGTCCGCCGATTTCATTTCACCCAAGGCCAAAAGCCTCTTTGGCTACGTCGAACACCCTGAGTTTGCGACGACACAGTTTGGCCACATTCATCCGCCGGACCCCATCGAACCATCCACCAACCTCGTTTTGGTTTTAGAGCGAGGCGCTCCCATAGCCGGAGTTGTGCGAGATGCGGCAGGACAGCCGATCCAAGATGCTCATGTGGGTTGTCGGGACCCACTCGGGCTCCCCTTTCGCTCGATGAAGACGGATGCTTTTGGCCGGTTCGAGTTCCCACGAGTCGGCGAAGAAGAAAACGTCCTTACGGTGGACGCGCAGGGATTTCAATCTAGTGGGGAATTGCCCGTGCAGAGCGGCGGGGCCACCAACCTTGACATCGTTTTAAAGCCCGTTGCTGTAGCCGGGAACTCGGTCATCCAGGGCAGAGTCACCACCGAGGATGGCAAGCCGATTAGCGGAGCTACGGTGCATCTGGCACCTGGGCAACCTGGCCTGGAGGGGATTCACTGGGGCGCGCTCGCTGATGCCGATGGCCGGTTCGCGTGGACCTCGGCTCCAGCTCACTCGGTCAAGGTGGTGATTGGTGGCTCAGTCTGGGATTGGGAGGAGCAACAGGTAGAGTTGGCTCCGGATGGAACAGAAGCCGTGATCATCTTGAAGCCGAAGGCAAAAATCCGTGTTCATGGAACGGTATCGGATAAGTCAAACGGGAACCTCGTGGCGGAATTCAAAGTGCTCTGGGCGCAAGGAATCAAGAGTGGCTATGTGGTGAACACCTCGGTACTGACCGATGGCCGGGACGGCAAATTTGCCGTGGACATGCTGCCTGAGTCTGTTCGCGGCTACAGCCCTCCAGGCACTATGACACGACTTGACTTCCGAGCCCAAGGTTACGTGAACAAGGTGGTGCTTCTCGCACCGGGAACCAATGACATTGATCTGGCCATCGAACTGGAACCGGCGATAGACATCGCGGGCAGGGTGCTTCGGCCGGATGGAAACCCGGCCGCGGATGCCAAGGTGTTCTTCCGCGGCGAACATTTCCGCTTTCGGGTCGGGGAGAATTGTTTCGTCTCAATGCCATCACCGGAATATCCATTTGCGGTAGCGACCCGCGCGGGAGCGGATGGCGCGTTCCGCATTCCGAAGATTGATGGAATTGAGCGGTTGGAAGTGGTGCATCCCGAAGGCTGGGCCAATGTTCCACTCGACGGCCCTTCCACCGCCGTCATCCAATTGAAACCTTGGGGACGGATTAATGGGGTGGTTCAGTCCGACCACGGCGTTCTGCCAGGAGTTGAAGTCCATGCCACCGAGGCTCGGACCGGCCCTGAACAGATGTTGTTTGCATTCACGGTGAACACCGATTTGGACGGCCGATTCGAGCTTCCCCAAGTGCCCGGAGGGCGCGCGATGATAGGCGTGACTTCGGTGCCGCATGGATTTGAGACAAATATTGTCCCGCAGGAAATCCAAGTGGAACCGGGCCAAACGGCTACCCTCACGCTCTCAGCACCAGCGCAATGACCCAAGGGGGGACATTCGTTTACTCTCAACCGACATCAACATCCCGCTGCTCACCAATATTCGCGCTTGACCTGTGCGCATAAGAGTCCAAGCTCGTCTCATGGGCACAACGAGAGACTGCCCTCATTTTGGTCCGCTTGAGGGCGAGTCATGACGCCCTTCATCCATCTTCGACCCAACCACTTCGTCGTGTTGCTTTGCGTGGCGGTCAGTCAGGCTCAAGTGGCCTTTTGCGCGGATGCTGCGGGAACCAGCAAAACCAAGGTGGCGCCCGTCGTGGCGCTCAAGGCGGAACCCTTCCCTTTACAGAACGTCCGGCTTCTGGAGGGTCCTTTTCGGCACGCAATGGAACTGGACCACGCCTATCTTTTATCACTCGATCCAGATCGATTGCTCCACAGCTTTCGGCTTAACGCGGGTTTGCCTTCCAAAGCCAAGCCCTATGGCGGCTGGATGACTCCGGGTCGCGTAAGCTGCGCTGAATTTGTTGGGCACTACCTGTCTGCCTGTGCCATGATGTACGCCAGCACCGACGACGAGCGGCTCAAGGAAAACGTGAGCCGGGTAGTGAGCGGCTTCAGCGAGTGCCAGGAGAAATTGGGGACCGGCTATCTGCACACCAAGCCGGACAATTTCACTACCCGCGGCGAAGCCCCACTGGGGTTATGGTACCAAATCCACAAGATCATCGCCGGCTTGTTGGACGCCTATGTCGATTGCGACAACACGCAGGCCCTTCAAGTCGCCCGCAGCCTCGCCGATTGGGCCAAGAGCGGAACGGACAAACTCACCGATGATCAGATGCAGAAGATGCTCGCGATCGAACACGGCGGCATCAATGAGGCTTTTGCGAACCTCTATGCCTTCACGGGTGAACCAAAGTATCTCCAGCTCGCCATGCGGTTCAATCATCTCGAGGTGATTGGCCCGGCTTCAAACCGGGAAGACAACCTCACCGGTAAACACGCCAACACCCAAATCCCGAAATTCGTCGGCACAGCGCGCGAATACGAGTTAACCGGCCAGGGCTGGCTCAAGACCGCCTCGGAGTTTTTTTGGGACACCGTTGTCAAAAAACGTTCTTATGTGATTGGCGGCAACAGCTTGGGAGAGATGTTCACAGAGCCAGAAGAACTCTCAGAGGCACTTGGTCCCAATACGTGTGAGACATGCAACACTTACAACATGCTCAAATTGACGCGCCACCTCTTCTCTTGGGAACCCCGGGCGGAGTACGCCGATTACTACGAGCGGGCACTGTATAACCACATCCTCGCCTCACAAAATCCCGTGACTGGAATGACGTGCTATTTCCTTCCCCTGGCCTCCGGTCAGAAAGAGTACTCTACTCCTGAGGACAGCTTCTGGTGTTGCACTGGTACGGGAGTCGAGAACCATGCGAAGTACGGCGACAGCATTTTCTTTCACCAGGGGCAAACGGCGCTGTTTGCGAATCTGTTCATCGCCTCGGAATTACGCTGGCCTGCTCTCGGCTTGGTTTTGCGCCAAGAGACAAAATTTCCCGAACAAGGACGCACGCGGTTTGTATTTGCCTGCGAGAAGCCCATTCGGCTTCGCTTCCAAATCCGACATCCGTACTGGGCAACCTCTGGTTTTGACATTCGAGTTAACGGGGTAAAGGAGGCGGACGAGAGCGTACCCGGAAGCTATGCTGTGGTCGTGCGGAACTGGAACAATGGCGACACGGTGGAGGTCAACATGCCATTCAGCCTTCGAAGGGAAGGTTTCCGCGACAACCCTCATCGGGTAGCCTTGATGTACGGCCCATTGGTACTCTGCGCGGAGTCGCAAGAAGACCCGGAGGGGGCGTGCCCAGCCATCATCACCGAGGAGGGCAATTTAACCTCCGGGCTCAAAGGCGTGCCCGGCCAGCCTTGCAATTTCAGTGGCTTATCCCAAATTCTGCTCTTGAGTCTGGAGAACACCCACGACGTGATGCTGGAGCCGATCCATGCCATGCACGGGAATCGCAAATACGTGGTTTACTGGAACGCGTTCACGTCTGCCGAGTGGCAGAGGAACCTGGCTGATTGCCAAGCGCTGAAGGCCCCGCACGGTTGATCGCGTCCTTCCTGGTCATGAGCAAAGCGAGCGCGCCCACGGGTTCCAGGGGGTCAGCACCGGGACGGACGGTAGCCGTTGGCGTGATGCTTTTGAGGGCGGTTGGTTTTCCTGGGACTTGAAAGTGCATCCTGGTCAACCGCAAGAATTGCGCGTCAAGTATTGGGGCGGCGACACCGGAGGACGCGAGTTCGATATCCTCGTGGCGGGCCAAAAGCTGGCCACAGTAAAGTTGGACAAAAACAAACCGGGCGAATTCTATGAAGAGACATATTCCATTCCGACCGAATTAACACAGGGTAGGAGCAAAATGACCGTCAAATTCCAGGCGCATTCGGGAAGGATGGCCGGTGGCGTTTTCGGCTGCGCTATATTCACTTCGTCTGACACAAACGCTGCTGCACAACCAGCGGCGAAAAGTAGGTGACGGAGTCTCGGTAAACCACCCAAAGGCCACGCGGCCCGCGGATTTGAATCCTCACCCCACCACCGGTACAGCTTGACGGATGGAGGGTTTGAAGCATAATCGGAGTCTTATGAAAAAGCAGCTTTTCACACTGGCCATACTGGCGACCGTCTCACTCGCCCTGGCAGGCAGCGGCGAGGAGAAGGGTTTTCAACCCCTGTTCAACGGCAAGGATCTCACTGGCTGGAAGCTGCGCCATCCGGACGCCCGCAATTCCTGGACGGTCGAGCCGGGCGGCATCCTGAAAAACACGGTCGAACACGGGCAGCATGGCGTCGATCTGTTGACCGAACGGAAATTCCGCAATTTTGTCGTCCGCTACGAGTACATGACACCCGAGGACTCCAACAGCGGCTTTTATTTGCGCGGCCGCCAGGAGATTCAAATTCTGGGCGATTACAAATCCGGCAAAGCGACCAAGGGCGGCAATGGGGCCATTTATGACTTCAAGGCTCCCGACCAGTTTGTGACCAAGCCGGGCGGAGAATGGCAGACGGCGGAAGTAACTCTCATTGGCGATCGGATCACCGTGATCCTTAATGGCGTCAAGATACACGACAACGTCCAATGCGACCAAGCGACCGGTGGCGAACTGGACCGCAACATGGATCAACCCGGCCCAATTCTATTGCAAGGCGATCACGGCACCGTCAGTTTCCGCAACATCCGTCTGAAGGAACTGCCTGAATAGCAATCTCGGGCGAGATCATTGCCGATGTGCCGATGGCGTGCCAGTTTTTAGATCTTGACTCCCAATCTTATTCCCGCATGCTCGGTATCATGAATGCAGCGACCCGCCGCCAATTTCTCCAAACCACCGCCGTCAGCGCCCTGGCCCTGAGCCAGTTTCCCTCCGTCCTGCGAGGTGCTGAACCTGACCGCAAACTCAAGCTCGGCCTTATCGGGTGCGGTTGGTACGGCATGGTCGATCTCCAAGCAGCGTTCCAAGTAGGCGGTGTGGAGGTAATCGCGCTGTGCGATGCGGACAGTGAACACTTGTCGCAGAGCGCCGCGGACGTTGAAAAACTGCAGGGCAAACGCCCCCCGACATTCAAGCTCTACGAAGAGTTGCTTCAGGTCCCCGGCCTGGAGACGTTAATCATCGCCACGCCGCCCCACTGGCATGCACTCCAACTCATCGCCGCACTCGAGCGCGGCCTGGATGTCTATTGCGAGAAACCCCTTAGCTACGATATCCGTGAAGGTCGCGCCATGATCGAGGCCGTGAACAAAAGCGGCCGCATCGTGCAAATCGGTTTTCAGCGGCGGCAGAGCCCGGCCTTTCAAGCCGTGCGCCAGCATATCCAAGCAGGCAATGCCGGCCGCATTGTCTGCGCCGAGGCGAACATTTTCTACACCGCCGGCACGAAGGATGCCACACCCCAGGCGCCACCCCCTTCGCTCGATTGGGACCTCTGGTGCGGCCCAGCTCCTAAGATTCCCTACAGCCCGCAGGTGGGACACATGAACTGGCGCTTAGAGAAAACCACCGGCCACGGCCATCTCGTGGATTGGGGCATTCATCTCATCGACGCCTCGCGAGTCATCCTGGGGGAAGGAATGCCGAAAACCGTGTCCGCCGCGGGCGGTCTCTACTACATGAACGGCAAGATCACCACTCCGGACGTGCTGACTGCTCACTTCGAATTTGCCAGTTGCCCGTTGACGTGGAGACATCGGATTTGGGGGGCTGAGGAATACGCGCCCCAGCTCTCCAACGGAATTTTCTTCTATGGAGAAAAGGAAACGATCTTTGCTACGGACGATCTCTGGGAGGTCGTTCCGAAAGGAAACGCGAAAGAGAAGCAGGTGAACCATGTCAAGGCCGACGCCGGAAAGCTGCACATGGCCGAATTCCTCAACGCCGTGCGCACCCGCCAACAGCCTGGGTGTCTGATCGATGATGCCTATCGCTCCACCGCCTCGGTGAAGCTGGCGATGATCGCTTACGACACCGGATGCCGGATCGCCTGGGACGCTCAGCAGGAGCAGATTACCGGCAACCCGGCGGCGGCGAGACTCCTCCAACGCGAATACCGTAAGCCCTGGAAACATCCCTTCCATGCCTGATTGAGTGCGCACAGCCACGGGGAGAAGCGAAGTCTATTCATTCGCGAATTCATGGTGAGGGTCGTTTTCATGGTGAGGGTCGTTTGTTAGAGTCACGAAAGTCCTGAATGCGCCCCTGGCGCCGGACCAGAATTTAGCCAGGTTGCGCCGTTTATCGCGCACAGCGCGGCACCCAGCGCGCCGGTGAATTGCGGCTGGGGGGCGACCCGGACCTCCTGTGAGAAGACCTCCGCCAGCGCCCGGGCCATGCCGGCCTGGAGGGCGACGCCACCGGTGAAGTAAACCGGCGGCGCCACCAATCGCCCGGCCAGCGCCGAAACGCGGGTGGCAATCGCGTTCTGCACGCCAGCCACCACATCCGGCAACGGCTTGCCCTCGGCCAACAAACCGAGGATTTCCGTTTCGGCGAATACGACGCACATGTTGCTGATGAGCGCGGGGCGCTGGCTTTGCCGTGCCAGTTCCGCCAGCTTTTCCCAACTCACGTCCAGCCGGGACGCGACCATTTCCAGGAAGCGTCCGGTCCCCGCCGCGCAGCGGTCATTCATGGCAAAATCGCGAACGGTCCCGCCGTCTTCCAGGCTGATGACCTTGCTGTCCTGTCCCCCGATTTCAATAATCGTGCGCGCGTCGGGCGCCAGGCTATAGACGCCGCGCGCATGGCAAGTGATCTCGGTGATGGTGGTGTCGGCGAAGCGGATGGCATTGCGCCCGTAGCCAGTGGCAACCACCGCCGAGACCTGGGAGCGATTCAGGCCAGAGTCCTCAAGCAGTTTGGCCAATAGCTCAGCCGCCAACCGCTCCTGTTCCACACTCTGGTCGGCGAGGCCGCAAGCCAGCACCTGCGAGCGCTCGGCGTCGAATAACAACACCTTGAGGGCTCGCGACCCGGCGTCTATGCCTGCTCCAATCATACCTTCCTCCTGGCCCGCGCCGTTTCAACCAGCGCCTGTAACCGCGTCCCGAGGGTGGGCAGCAAGGCGTCGCAGACTGACGCCACTTCAATTTCAACGGTCGGAATGCCGAGCTCCTGACGCACGGTTTCGCGGATGATTTCCCCTTCGCGCGCGCAGTGACTGGCGCCCGGGATTCGGGAAATCACCAGGGCCTCGGCCCGGCCAGCTCGACAGTCACGGACAATCCGCGCCGCGCGTTCGGAAGTTGGACCCACCATGGGATCGGCGAGTGCCGTGCGAGCGAGCGCGTCCAGCGGCGGCACATCCTCGGGAATTAAGTCCAACGCGTGCGTGAACATGTAATCGGAGCCGCAGAGGCGCCCGCCAAGATCTTCCAGCAGATTCATCGCCCGGAGGTCCGCCACGGGGTTCACCCAGTAAATCCTGACCGTGCTGGAAGTCGTAACGAATTGGCGCTTGGCGACACGCGCTTGGGCTTCCGCGAGCAGTTCCTCGGACACGGCTAGGGTTTCCTCGCGGTCGGAGCAGAAGTGAATCGCGAGCATTTCGGTAACGAGCATTTCCAGCGCGGGTAGCGGCGCTGCAGGCGCGAAATAGACCGTTCGGCGGAGCGAACCCAGAACCCGGCGAACGCGATTCGCCGCGTGAATGCCCTCCGCCAGCCGATCGTCGTCCAGAGTTTGTCCTACTAACCCACCGAGCGCCTCGGCGAGGCGCTGCAACTCGGTGCGCACGCAATCCACCTGGATTTTGGGGGCCGCGAGCTTGCCCGGCAAGGCGCAGGAAATTTCGCCCAGGCCAGGGGGGCGACGGCGCGGCATCTCCCACCAAAGGATGGCATGACCAAAATGCTCGAGGCGTTGCGCGATGGCGGAAAAATCGTCGCAGACAGCCCCGGAGCTGCAAATCAGCAAATCCGGCCGGGGAAAATGTTCGCCATTCTGAAAGGCGGGCAACATCGCGCGCACGGGGCAAAAAGAGGCGTCAATACCCATGCTCTCAGCCTGCTGAAGCAGCCGGTCGCTGCCTTCCATAAGACAAGGTGTCCACCAGGCGCCGTCCGGATAAAACGCTCGCACGCCCGGCAGCGAATAAGCCATGACCGGCACGGTGCCAAGATCCTTCATCGTTCCGACGATCTTGTCGCCCTTGGCCCGGGCCTGGCGAAGCCGCTGGTTTTCGGTCAGCAGGAAATTCCAGAGCCGTAGGGCAGCCGGTGAGCTATCGAAGCGCAAGCTCTGCAATCGGAAGTCTCGTTCCCGAGCGAGGTGGCGCCCGAGCGGCCCGCCGTAATCAGGCTCACGGAAGCCGTTCCGCTTGAGCTGTGCATAGCGGTCGTCCCATTCTCCCAAACTAAGCTTGGCCAGGGCACCACTCATTTCAGGGTCTCCACGAAGGCCTGCAGGCGATTGACCGCGCGCGGCGAAGCACCTGGCGCTTCCTCCGCTTCAAGCAAGAGGACCGGAAGGCCGAAGGCTTCTCGCAAGCTTGGAGCCTCGGCGCGCCACAGGTCGCAACCGGTAAAGTGCCAAAGCACGATGCCGCGCACCTCGCGGGACCGCAGTCGAGGCCGAAGCCACGTATAAAGCCGCGTATTCGGCCGCGGGAAAACATCCACGATGCCTCCAAAATAGCCATTGAGCAGGACTTCAAATGGCTCATCGTTGTCGGCGGCAAATTCGCAGGAGGGGCACAGGCTGCGCTCGCCGGATTCGGTGGCATTGAGCACGACGCGTCCGCCGGCGGCTTCGAGCACCTCGAGCAAGGGCCAATGAGCCGAGCAGAACGGGCCGCCGACGATGGCCAATGAAACTGTCTTTCCCGGTGCGGCTGCTGGCGCCGAAGAGAACGCGCCCTCCCATTGAAAGGACGCCACCGCCTCGGCAAATTGTCGCGCGGAGCTTGACGGAGCCGCGGCCCGCAACCGCTTTCGGATCTCAGCATAACGCAGCAGTTCACGCCGCAATCCTTCCGGGGTCACGGGGTGTCCGCCTAGTTCCAAGAGGAATTGTCCCAACCGGTCGAGTTCGGAGCGATAAAGCTCCTTGGCGATCGGGCTTTGCCACACAACCGGCAGGTTGAAAAGGAAGTTGGTGCGGCCGCCACCATTGAGTAAGGACGCATCAAAGCCGCGGCGAAGTTGGTCACAAGTCGTGGTAAAGACCACCGCGGCATCCGAGCGAACTCCTGAAAATTTGACTGCCGCCTCGGCAAAGGCACAAACACCCGCGGAGAGGGGGAAGGTGCGGGACCAGAACTGTGGCGCCGACCAGATAGCGCGGGGCTCCAAGCCGTGCGCCCGGATCCATTCGGCGGGAATCCAGGGACTGGTCAGGAACACTTCCATGAGAGGCTAGGTAGTCTTATTGTTTTTCCGCGACCAGAAGGCCCTGGATAATTTTCCCAGCCTGGGCCAGGGACTGAATGAACCGCATTTCAGTCAGAAGGCTTTGGGCGAGGACCGGGTCAAACCCAATGATTTTGAGCGCGTCGAAGGTCAGTTGCTTTTCAAGCATGTCCAGGTAGAGGGGCATGCAAGCGGCAAAGCGGCCCGTGTCCTGCGCCGTCTTCACGACGCAACTGTTCGTTTTAACGAGCGCCGTGTATTCGCCCAGCGTGAAGACGCCAGGGAATTTCATAAACATGAGAAACCGGCTGGCTTCTGCGTCGGTGAGGCCCGAGGCGCCCTCCATCCAGTCCGTGAAGGCGACGCGGCCTTTGGGCCTGAGCAGGCGCACGGCTTCGGCGATCAACTGCGCCTTGTCCTCGACGTAACACCACGCGTCCTCGCCCCATACGAAATCAACCTGGCCTGAGGGCAAACCTGTGGCACAGGCATTTCCTTCGACGAAGGAGACGTGATCTGCGAGGCCTTCGTCGCTAGCACGACGGCGGCCAAGTTGCACCATCGCGGCTGTGGCATCCACACCGGTCATGTGTGCGACCTTGAGGAAGCGCACCAAGAACCTCATGCCCGCGCCCGTGCAGCAGCAGAGATCAACCCCCCGCGAACCCGGGACGATCTCCGTGCGCTGGGCCAAGTCCATGGAGGACTGGAAACCCCCGAGGTGGATCTGTTCGCCCATGAGCAACTCCCACAGGCGGCCCTCCGCCCCAGAATAAACAGCCTGGACGTCGCGGAGGTGAAACTGAGGCGCTGATTTCATAACGGGGGTTTGACAGGGAGACATCCGGCAGAAGGCCGCAAATCGCACCGCGCGCGAATGGTCTCAAACAAAGCCTCCACCCGCGCCGTGATCCGTGAGGAATCCGACGGCGTGTAATCCGTGGTGATTTTCAGATAAGGCAGCCGCAGTTCTTCCTCGGCTAGGTTGCGAACGTGGAAGGATTCGATATCGTAGGTGAGGCAAGCTTGCCAAACCAACTCGATGACACAGTGCGGGTGATATTTTGCCGCCAAGGCGCGGAGCAACTCTAATCGCCGCGTGTTGCGCGTCAGGACCGAGCAAGGCAGGTGGTAATATTTCCCGGCGATGGCGTGGATCATGTCCGGCCAATCCAGGTCCACGTCCTCCAGAATCGGCTTTAGACCGGTGCAGTTTTCCATGGCGACGACTACTGCGCCCGCGCCCTCGATGAGGTCCAACACGCGTTCGGCTCCGTGAACAAGTGGCACGCCCGTGAGCATGACCCTAACTCGAGCCGCTTTCCGCAATTGGTTCGCCGGCAAGCCACGCTCCCCTTCGCCGCTATACAATTCTAGCGCGTGCTCATACTGTCGGAGGTCCGCCGGGATCCCGGAAATGATGCTTTTGAATTCGAGCAACTCCCGCCCAGTGAGCGGTGGCGGGTCGTGCTGCATCAACTCGGCCAACCGCCGCCGCAGGCTGCGTTCGCGGTTCATCAACTGGCTGGCGGCGCGGAGCTTTTCCTCGGTGATGCGCGTTTGGAACCGTTGCTCCAGGTGTTCTTTGAATTTGCGCACTTCCTGCACCCAATGTTCCAGCGAGTTGGCGTCGTCGGCCTTTTGCGGCAATTCGAGCACGTACATTGGCTTTGTTTCGCTCATCAGCTCGAACATTTTCTTTTTGCCATCGCAGGTTGTTTCGGCGACGACCAGGTCCGCCCAGTTCAAGAACGGATTCTTGCCGGTGACGAGATAGCCAAAGGTGGACTTAATGAGCGGACATAGGTTGGGCGGCAGAAATTGCTCGGCGGCAGGAATGGTCGAGGCGGAGCCGGCGCACAAGCAGACCGGGATGGCCCCGGCGGCCAGCAGGACCTCTCGAGGGGTGAACTCGCAAAGGATGCCCACGATCGGCCGGCCTTGGGCCTTGGCCGCCTGGGCGTAGTCGTAACAGTGGTCGATCATGCCCGCGAACCAGGCCGAGGGCGCCTCGTCCGGCATGAGGGCACTTGGAGAACCGGGGGCGCTGTCCATAATCAAAAGTGAAGCTGGCGTTGCTCGTGCGGCCGGGTTGATTTTGTCACAAGACAAGCAGGAAGACCAGACGATTCTCGCGATCCTTTCGCCTACACCCAATGCCGCGCTTGGCGTTTCGGCAGCCACGAACGCGAACGCCCCGGCTGCGCCGTCGAAAACGACGGGACCGCCGGAAGAAAATCCTTCAGGAAGGCCGGTTTGTCGTGCCGCCCGCCACGCTGGTAATCGCGCCAGAGCGCCGCTGCAACCGGCCGAGGCCCAAGCTTCAACTCTCCGGACAGGTAATCGAAAAGCAGTTCCAACAGCCGGACCAACGCTAGCCCATCCGTGCGGCCCACACTGCCATAGAGCCATTCGCTCCAACGCATAAAAGCGCAAAAGGGCGAAGATTCGGCTGGCGAGCCGGCGCTCCAAATCAGCGGCGTGCTCTCGATGAAGTTGCCGCTGTTGCCCAGCAAATCCCAGTACCGGGCAAATCGCCGCACTTTCTGCATGGCCTTGAATTCGATCAACTTGGTTTGCAGCACCTCGTACGGTGGGTGCGGGTTATAAACCATCTGCCACTCGCTATCGTGCCGGACAATCGGCGTGCCGCGCAGCCGCTTGAGGAGCCCGACCTGGATCTCCTGTGGTCCCAAGGCGATCAGCTTATCAAAACCAGCGCCAAAACTCTCCAAGCTCTCCCCCGGCAACCCGGCAATCAAATCGGCATGCACATGCACGCCCGTTTGGCGGCGGAGGAAAAGCAGGTTATCTTCCAGCCGCGCATAGTTCTGCCGCCGCTCGATCAACGCCGCCACCGCGGGGTTGAAGGTCTGGACACCGACCTCGAACTGGAGGACGCCGGGAGGAAACTTCGCGATAACTTCGCGCAATGCCTCCGGCAGGCGGTCGGGCACCATTTCAAAGTGAAAAAAAAGCCCCGGCTGGCAGCGTTCAAGAAAAAACTCCAGAATCGCCCGGCTGGTGCTGATCTGCAGATTAAACGTGCGGTCAACGAACTTGAACTGCTTCACGCCACGATCCAACAACCCCTGCAAGTGACTGAGCAACAGGGGCAGCGGCGCCTGGCGCACCGGAATGTCCAGGGACGACAGGCAAAACTCGCACGTAAAGGGGCAACCCCGCGAGGCCTCGACGTAAATGATCCGGTGGGCGACGTCCTCTTCGTCGTAGAGCTCGTACGGCAGACTCAGTTTTGAGAACTCGGGCAGTTCTGCCGGTATGACCTTTGACGCCGGCTGCTGACCTGATAGCAATCGCTCGCAGACCTGGGCAAAGGTCAGATCCGCTTCCCCGGTGATTACGTAATCGGCGAGTTGGACGATCGGCTGTGTCTCGACCTCGTAGCTGACCTCCGGCCCGCCCAGGACGATGATGAGATCTGGCCGCACCCGTTTGAGAGCGGCTACCAACTCAGTAGCCGGCGCCACGTTCCAAATATAGACGCCAAGCCCGATGATGCGGGGCTCGCGCGCAAGCAACACCTCGGCAATGTCGGTCGGGCGTTGACTCACCTCGAATTCGAGTAACTCGGCGCGGGACCGCAAAGGCCCGAGATTGGCGAGTAAATAACGCAAACCAAACGAGGCATGGATGTATCGCGCATTAAGGGTGGTCAGGACGATCTCGGCCATTCTGAGCGGAAACTTACCAGCCAGATGGCAAGGACGCAACGACCCCGGTTGTTCACGTTTTCACTCTCTCGCCATCGCAGCACTACAGAGAACAAAGAACAAAGAGGGGAAAGCCAGACGGGGCGCATCCATCGATCCGGTCTTCTGTTATTCACCGTGAAGCGATTTATCGGAATCCAAAGTTCGTCTTGGGTCATTCCTCCCCGACTCGGATCGCAGAACCCGATTTCCAAGCATGCTCCTGGCGGTCGATGACTAACACGCGGGGGAGCAACTCGATTTCATGGCCGAAAAGCACGAAGGAGACGGTCCCAGGCAGGAAGGTCGTATCCATAAACACGCATTTTCCGAAGGGAACATTATAGGGCACTGGGCGGGGCTGGCGAAAATCCAGCGTAGCAAGAGACTCACCAGGCGGGAGGGATTTCCCCGGGAAAATGACCTGAACGCCCGCGATTCCAAGCGCGGGCTGGTTGATGATGATCGCCGGGGGGCCGGAGAAACTATTAGTGAAGGTCACCTGCCAGGGACCGTTGCGAACGCGCCGGTGTTCGATTGCATCGTAAAAGACCGCATAGCCAACCACGGCAAACAAGAATGCCAGAATAAACGGTTTCAACGCCGGGTCTGAACGTGATGGATGATCTTTGGGCATAGCCGAACTGGCCTTCATCACCAAACGATTACCGCAGCTACGGGTCGGAGACAAGATCGCTGCGTGCCGTTCAAGCGTCGCAGGGGATGAACACGCTTGACATTTTGAGTAAGATTCTGAGACTACGGGATAAGGCGAACCTCCGGGGAAGGCTGCGGGCGAGCGCGCCCGCGTTCTGGCGATCCGCCTTCAGTGGAAACGCATAGAACCGTTAAGATGCCCTACCGCACTTTTAATCCCAGTGAAGTAGCGCGTTACTTGCACCTGAGTCGGGCGGACCTCGATCGCCTGGTGAAGAACCAAGCCATTCCTTTCGAGAAGCACGGGGAGCGCGTGGTGTTCCGCAAAACCCAAATCGACACGTGGGCGTCGCAACGGATTCTGGGGCTGGAAGGCCGCCCCCTGGCGGAATATCACCAGCAGACCTCTCAGGATACGCGACCAATTCTTGCGCATGCAGAGATGTTGCCCGAGATGATTCGGCCCGAGTACATCGAACCTGCCCTGGCAGCCAAAACTAAGTCTTCGGTAGTGCATGGGATGGTGGCGCTGGCTACGAAGACCGGGCGCGTGTGCGACCCGCAGGTGCTCTTGGCAGGGCTGGAGGCTAGAGAGGCGCTTTGCTCGACGGGCCTGCCGGGCGGGCTTGCGCTCCTGCACACGCGGCAGCCGGAAATATATTTATTCGAGACCTCCTTTATCGTGCTCGGGCGGACGATCCAAGCCATTCCCTTTGGCGCGCCGGATGGCCAACCGACTCACCTATTCTTTCTGCTAGCCGTGCCCGATGATCGCCTGCACCTGCATCTGCTGGCGCGCTTATGCCTCATGGCCCAAAAAACCGCGATGCTCGAAGAACTCCTCCAAGCTGGCGACGCGGAGGCGATGTATCAGTGTCTGCTCGCGTCCGAGGCTGCGGTGCTGGAAGGCCGTCGGGGTGAGGAAGCGTAAATTCCAAGCTTGTTTAGGGATTGATTCGGAAGAGCTGGCCGGGTAAACCAAAGGCGAGCATGCGACTTTTTCAGATCATCTTCAACCCGACCAGCGCGGCTGAGTTGGCGCGCATGCCCAAGGAGTTGCAATTGCAAATCCTGGGCGAATTCCGAGGCCTGCCACAGCAGGTGATGCAGACGGAGTTGGAGGATTTCGGCAAGCTCGAACGCGCCGGCCGAACGTTGCACCGGTTCCGGGTGGGAGATTATCGAGTCTATTTTGAGCGGCACGAGTTAGGGTTGCTGGTCCACCGCATCCTGAATCGGCATACCCTCAAAGACTTCATGTTCCGGTCCGGGCTTAAGATGCAGGAAGACGAGGCCTTGCAGCAGAACCCGAAGTTCTGGGAGCTGATCGAAGCGGCCAAGGCGACACGATAACCTACCCGGACCTGGGGAGCGAAAAATAAAAGGTGGCGCCGCGGTTGAGTTCCCCTTCGGCCCAAGTGCGTCCACCATGACGAGCAATGATGCGCCGCACGTTGGCCAAGCCGATGCCCGTGCCCTCGAAATCGGCGGCTCGGTGGAGGCGCTGAAACACACCAAAGAGCTTGTGAGCATAACGCATGTCAAAACCCACGCCGTTATCCCGCACGGAGATGATGTGCTCGGCGCGGGAGGTTGTGCCGGCGATCTCGATGCGGGCCGAGCGACGGTTGCGAGTGTATTTGAGCGCGTTACTGACTAGGTTCGCCAGCACCTGCCGCAGCAGAGACGGATCGGCCTCGACCTCAGGCAGGTCACCCAGAATCCACTCGACCTGGCGATTTTGCAGGTCGTGGGCAAGGTCCCGAATGGTGGCCTGGACCAAGTCAGCCAACGAAAGTTTGGTTTTACGCATTTCGGCGCGGGCGGTGCGGGAGAAAGCCAGCAGATCGTCGATCAACCGCGCCATCTGTTTAGCGGACTCAGCGATGGTTTGAAGGTGTTCCCGGGACTCCTGATCGAGGTCAGCGGCCTTCGTGGCGGAAAGAATCTCGACGAAGCCTTCGATGTGGCGCAAGGGGGCGCGCAGATCGTGGGAAACCGAATAACTGAACGCTTCAAGCTCTTTGTTGGCCGCCTCGAGTTCGGCAGTCCGCTCGGCGACCAACGCCTCAAGGTTGGCATTCAGGTGCTTAATTTCCTCCTCCGCCTGCTTGCGCCCAGTGATTTCGTGAGCGATGACCTGGGCGGCTGGTTTGCCACCGAAGGTCAAGGGGGCGGCGGCAACTTCCACATCCACAAATTGGCCGTCGAGGCGCACCAGCCTTTGCTCGATGAACGGCAGTGGCCGTCCGTCCTCATGCATCTGGCCCAAGCGTTGTGTAGAGAGTTTCCAGCCGCGAGCATCCGTAAACCGTCGAAAGGGCTTTCCGATGATTTGGGCTGGCTCGGTGCCACCGAGCAGTTTCACGCCCGCCGAGTTGATGAACACGATTTGGTCGTCGCTGAGAACGAAGAGGGCGTCTGGGGAGAGCTCCACCAGGCCACGATAGCGTTCCTCGCTGGATTGAAGCGCTTCCTCCGCAATTCTGCGCTGCTTGTGGAAATCGGCCTGGCGCAAGGCCCGATGCACTGCGTGTGGGAGCGTGACCAAGCGGTGCTTGAGGACGAAGTCCGTCGCGCCGCTCTTGAGCGCTTTGATGGTCGTTTCTTCGCCGAGTGAGCCCGTGACGAAAATGAAAGGGATTTCCGGTGCCTTCTCCTGGGCCAGGGCCAGGGCACTGAAGCCATCAAAGGCCGGCAGGCCGTGGTCCGAAAGGATGATCGCAGGGCCAAACCGCTTCAGTTCACGTAAGAACGCGGCTTCGTTGTCCACACGTTTGAGGCAGAAATCAAAGCCGCTGGTCTTGAGGGCGTGCTCGACCAGCGCCGCATCCTGCGCGACGTCCTCGATCATCAAAATACGCAATTTCGTTTTTATAAGCCTGAATGGGGTGCGCCGAGCGGCCGCCAAGTTGATTCAACGACCCTCATCACCAACCCCGGAGCTAAAACCGGATATTTCCAAGATTTGCGCATGGAGGGGCAGGGTCAA
>Ga0209517_10003107_pt1 | contig 22761 bp, 18 predicted proteins | sample PeaSoiMetSII2010_FD_187695 | JGI IMG/M metagenome (GOLD analysis project Ga0209517, IMG submission 187695) | Peat soil microbial communities from Weissenstadt, Germany - SII-2010 (SPAdes) (version 2) | ecosystem: Environmental > Terrestrial > Soil > Wetlands > Peat | place: Germany...
GGTGTCGTCCAGCTTGCGCGTTTCCGCCTGGCGCTTTTCGATTTCTGCTTCGTACAGGCGCGAGCGGAGCCATTTCATGGCCAGTTCGCGGTTCTTGTGTTGGCTGCGTTCGTTCTGGCACTGCACGACGATGCCAGACGCCAGATGCGTGATCCGCACCGCCGTTTCGACTTTGTTCACGTTTTGGCCGCCCGCGCCGCCCGCGCGAAAAGTGTCCACACGCACTTCCTCGGGCTTCACGACGATGTCAATCCGATCGTCAATTTCGGGAATGACAAAAACCGAGGCGAACGACGTGTGGCGCCGCGCGGCCTGATCGAACGGCGAAATCCGAATCAGGCGGTGCACGCCGCTTTCGGTGGATAGAAAACCGAAAGCATTCTCGCCTTCGACGCGCACCGTCGCGGATTTCAAACCGGCGCCTTCGCCGGGCGTGAGGTCCATGACGGTCGCCGTAAATCCTTTTTGCTCCGCCCAGCGGAGATACATGCGCAGCAGCATTTCCGCCCAATCCTGCGATTCCATGCCGCCCGCGCCGGGCTTGATGGTCATGATGGCGTTCAGGCGGTCGTTCTCGCCGGAGAGCAGCGTGACGGTTTCGAGTTCCGAAACGTACGTCTCGGCAGCGGTCATTTCTCGCTCGGTTTCCTTGAGGAGCGAATCGCGCTGCGCGGAGTCCTTTTCTTCCTCGGCCAGATGGAAATAGGTGTCGATATCGCTGGCCATGGTCTCCAGCTTCGCGTCGGAAGCGAGAACGGCCTCCGCCGCTTTGCGCTGCTGCATGACTTTCTGGGCTTGTTCCTGGTCCTGCCAGAAATCCGGCTGCGCGATTTTCTTTTCCAGGGAGGCTACGGTTTCGCGGCTGCGGGCAACGTCAAAGATAGCTCCGCACGAGTTCGATGCGCTTGCGAAGTTCTTCCTGCTGCCGCTGTAAATCTTCGATCATCATGATGTGGTGTCCCGCTGAATTACGAAGTTTTGCGCGCAAATGTGTCGCGCGCAGCAATCAACAGTAACACGAGCGCGAAGAGAACGCACAGCCACGCGAGCCAGTCGCCCCAGCGCGCATACGGCGTCAAGTCCGCGCGAAACGCGTACGGAGCGTCCAGTTCTCCGCGAATATCCGCCGGAAGCCGCGCCACGATTCGCCCGTACGGATCGACGGAAACCGTGATTCCATCGTTCGTGTCGCGCAGCAGCCAACGCCGGTTCTCCACCGCCCGCACGCGGGCCATCGCCAAATGCTGTCCCGGTGCGCCCGAACCGCCGAACCAGCCATCGTCCGAAATGTTGATGAAGAGTTGCGCGCCGGCCAGCGTGAAGCGGCGGACTTCATTCGGGAAAATCGCCTCGTAGCAAATGTAGACGCTGAAAGGGCCGCCGGAAATTTTTCCGACTTTATATTGCGAGCCGTGCTGAAAATCGCCGATAAGCCCCGTTAATCCCTGCGCGAAAAAAAGCCATTTCCTCCACGGCACGTATTCGCTGAAGGGTACGAGATGGATCTTGTCATACATGAAATCGAGCGCGCCGTCCGTGCCAAGCAGCGCAGCGCTGTTGTTCGCGCCACTCTGGCCATTGCCCAGCGGCTTAAAATCGATCACGCCGACTAGAAAGCCGTTCCCTGCTCCGCGCGCGATCCGCACGGCGCGCGCCTGAAAATTTGCGTCCTGCAGGGAAAACGGCGCCGGAACTTCCGGCCACACGACGATGCCGGGAACTTTTTGCGCCGCCCCGATACTGATCGCTTCGAGCTGATCCATTTCCGCCGCGTGAACCTGCATCCAATTCGAGGGATAGCCGTTGGACACGGGAAAATTCGTCTGCACAAGATGCGCGACGTGATCCGCGTTGGCCCGCGGCACAAAATGCGGCCCCACGACGCCAATGAGGACAAGCGCGGTCGTCGCTCCCGCCCACAATTTCAATCCTGCATTTCTACGCTCCGAGATTTGCAGCACGGCCCAGGCTGCAAGCCCGTTGTACGCTGCGACGAGAAGCGAGAGACCGAAAATGCCCGTGATTGCCGTTACTTGCACCAGGGCAAGATTTCCGGCAGCCACATATCCGAGCAGATTCCACGGGAAGCCGATGGCGGGCAGGTGCATCATCGCGAACTCCATCGTTACCCAGACGAACGGCGCCGCGAGGCACGCTTTCTCCGGCGCAAATTTTCCCAGCCAGGCAATCGCTGCGGCGAATGCGCCGTGAAACAGGGACGTCGCGACGATGACCAGCGCGAACACGGCTCCCGCCTGAATCACAGGAAGCGGACCGTATTGCCGCATCACGGTATAGAACCACGGCACACTCAGCCCGTAGTACGCCGCGCCCTGCAACCATCCCAGCAGGAATGCGAATCGCGGCCGCTCCCCCAGCACTGCGACGATCAAAAACGCCGGAGCGATCCATCCCAGAATTGGGATATTAAAGGAAGGGTAGGCCAGCGCCAGCGCAACGCCCGAAGCGAGTGCGAGCAGCAAGCGGACAGTTTTCGACAGGCTCATGGCCACGGCATTGTAGACCGTCGATACATCCGCCGCACACCGGGAAAACGCAGCCAAGGTCGGCATGGCCCGCTCTCGCAGCAAATCCATTGTGTCAAGAAGAGGAGCAGCGTACGATGCGCGAGTCAGAGGGAGGTTCTCCATGACAAAATTAGGAATGACAGTCACGGCGTTTTTTCTCCTGCTTGGGGCCTTGGCACGTACCTCGGCGCAGCCGGCGTCTGCCAAGAACACCATTTTGACGAACCGCATCGGACCTTCCGGCGGAGAATTGTTCATTGCCAACGGGGACGGAAGCGGGGAGCGCAAGCTCAACTCCGGTGGAAACATGGACTACGACGCGATGTTTTCCGCCGACGGCAAATGGATCGTATTTACGTCCGAGCGCAACGGCTCCGCGAATATTTACCGAATCCAAGCGGACGGCTCCGGCCTCGAGCGACTGACGGACGACGATGGATTTGACGATCAGGCGTCGCTTTCGCCGGACGACAATCAACTGGCCTTCGTTTCCACGCGCGGCGCCGGAACGTGCAACATCTGGATCCTGGATATCAAAACACGAAAGGCGCGCAATCTTACGGGCGTGCCCGCTCTGCAAGCGGCTGCGGGGAAAATGGATGGCTTTTATAGGCCTTCCTGGTCGCCGGACGGCAAATGGATCGCTTTTTCCTCCGACCGGGGAACGGACTTCAGGAGGCACAAATTCCCCCTGCCTGGATTCGAACACATTCAAGAGGCAAGCATCTACGTGATTCAGCCGAATGGCGAGGGTTTGCGCAAACTTACGCCGGAAGGCGAAATGGCGGGTTCGCCGAAATGGTCGGCTGACGGCAAGCAACTCGTCTTCTACGGCTTGGACGACGAATATACATTTGCGGCGCGTTTTATTGGGAGCGCCGTCTCGCAGATCATCTCCGTGGACTTGGCCACGGGCGCCCGGTCGGAGCGCACCTCCGGCCCCGGCCTGAAAGTATCGCCGCAGTTCTTGAGCGCGGACCGAATCGGGTACCTCCTCAAGGGACCCGGACAAAAGGGAGAATTGGCCTTCACCACGGGAGAGCATGGAGCGGACGCGCCGGCTCCAGGAGTGATCCGCAATCCTGCGTGGTCGCCCGACGGCAAGCAATTGGTTTATGAGAAGTTCGCCTACGATTCGAAGCAGAATCAGCCGCTCTACTCCAAGGATCAGACGTTCGAACTCCGATACACGGGCGAATTCCCCTCGATTTCGAGCACCGGGAAGTTGGCCAACAGTCCTTTCGGGGATGTCGCCGCCCTCCGACTCACCCCCTTCGATAAGATTGCGGTATACGTGAGCGATCTGGACGGAGCGAACCGCAAGCAGCTCTTCGAGCAAGACGGCGGAGGAGCCTTCTCGCCATCGTGGTCGCCGGATGGGCAATGGGTTGTTTTCGGATACGGGGCAATTTTCAACGACCGCGAAACCAAACCTTCGCAACTCATCATGATCCGTGCGGACGGGTCCGAAAAGCGTGAACTCACCAGCGGCCCGCTCAATAGCGGCTTTCCGAGCTGGGCGCCGGACGGCAAGCACATCGTGTATCGCGTCTGGAAAAAGGATGACCGGAGCATTCAAATCCTGAACGTGGAAGACGGCAAGAGCACCACGCTCACGTCGGGGCAGGACAACTTCCCCGTGTGGTCGCCGCTGGGCGATCGCATCGGCTTCACACGCGATACGGGCGGCACAAACTCTTACGAAATTTTCACCATCCGGCCGGATGGCACCGACCTCCAGCAATTGACGCACTCCCCCGGAAACGACGCTCACTGTGCGTGGTCGCCCGACGGCAAGTACATCGTGTTCAGCAGCGCGCGCTTGGGCTTTCGCGATGAAACGCCGCTCTATGACGGGAGCCCACAGCCCTACGCGGAGCTTTTCGTGATGAATGCGGACGGGTCGAACCAGCGGCCCATCACCAGCGATAAGTGGGAACAGGGCACGCCCGCCTGGGTGCCGGCGATGGCCACGCATCAAAGCAAGAAATAAGATTTCACTGTTCGGACCGCGCTGGCGAGAGCTGATCTCGGCGAATTCCAGCAGCTCCGGTCTTTGTTCATACGGGCATAGTTACCCGCTGTTGCCCGAGTGACGTCGTACTCGGGAGCGAACCCCTACCAATGACTGAACCATTTAGGTCCCGGAAATGGGATCATCGAAATGTGGCCAGTTCCCGAATCACAAGGCAGGGTGTTGTGGATCACAGCGTTTCTTCGGCAGATTTGGCACAGTCCAAGCTGTGAGTCACAGGACTCAGAGGAGGTCATATGAACGTACTTGTTGCGGCATTTGACGTCGCGCTTTTCATGGCTGCTGCCGTCGTTCTCGGCCTTGAGGCGCCCTACTGGGGCTACCGCGTGATCCAGGGAATTCGAGTTTATTCCAAGTTTCGCGGGACCAGGCTGGTGACTTGCCCAGAGACCCACAAGCCCGCAGTGGTTGAAGTGGCTGCCAGGTCTATGGGCATGCAGGCGATTCTGGACGAGCCTCGCCTCCGCCTCAGTTCATGCTCGCGCTGGCCAATGTGCCGAGACTGCGGACAAGACTGCTTGAGGCAGATCGAAGACCGTCCGACGGAAGTGAGGATGTCCACCGCCTGGAGGGCTTCGTAATCGCCGCCCGCATTATGCAATAGCTTCTGACCTGCCGTGGTTGTCTTCGCAGGTTCGCGTCGAGGCGTCCCCGGATGACGACCCGAACCGAAAACTTCGTGGGGCGCATTCAGAACGCCAAGTCCCGGAAGACGGGGCTAGCGGTTATGGCCCAGTTCACATTCTGGTGAAAGTCGCACATTCCGATAAGAGTCCCTCCGCAGCGTCCCACCGTCTTGCTAATTGAAGGACTTGTCAGCCAGGGAGCGCATGATTTCGCGCCAAGCGAGTTCCTTTTGTTTCCCGGCCATTTTGAAAACCGCCTTGAACCGGCTGCGTTGATCGCCGGACAGAGTTTTTTCAAATCTTTTGCCCTCATCGGTCAAATGGATTCGTTTTACCCGGCGGTCTTCGGGGGCGGACGTCAAGGAAACCATTTTTTTTCGCAGCAGGGTCCGCAACGGCGCATTCAGCGCTTGCTTCGAGGTGCCCAAAATGCGGAGGAGCTCGCCAACGCTCATGCCGGGATTGCGCCGGACGAAGAATAGGATGCGGTGGTGGACTCGAGACAGACCGCGCGAGCCGAGCATCCGGTCCGGCCGCGCCACGACGGCCCGAAAGGCGAAATGCAGCAGTTCCAGGGCTTCATCGAGATTTCCCTCGGCTAATAGGTCAACCATATTGACATACCCTTTCGACACTGCTACATTATGTCAATGCTGTTGACCTATTGTAGCAGCGAGGGGGCTGCGGCGCAATTTCGTTTTGCGAAGAGGGATGCCGAGTGGATCGCCCCGAAAGAGAGGACGGCAGACATGCAGACCATCGAACAGGCACACGAGTTTGCGCGCGAGTGGATCGCAGCCTGGAATCTCCACGACCTGGACTCCATCGTCGCGCATTATTCCGACGAGATCGTTTTTTCCTCCCCCTTCGTGGAGAGACTCGGCGCCGGCCTTTCGGGATCGTTGCACGGCCGCGCGGCATTGTTGAAATATTTTACCGCGGCGCTCGGTAAGTTTCCCTCCTTGCGTTTCCACCTGCGCGCCGTTCTGGTTGGCGTCGACACCGTGACGATCCTGTACGACAGCGTGAATGGTTTGCTTGCCGCGGAAACCATGTCTCTAAATGAGGCCGGCCAGATTACGCGCGTGTGGGCGCAATACGACCGGCTTGATTGACATGGGTTGGCATCCAATCGGCCTTGTTTGGTATCCCACGATTAGGTGAGTTCGCAGTTGAAAAATAATTTCGGATCACAAGAAGGCACTGGATTTCTATTGCGGGAGAGAAGACTGTGAAACGCAATTTCGCCCCGCATGACGGTTTATTGCGTTCCATTTTTGCAGCCCTATCCGAGCAAGCCAGGCGCCTCCCGCGCGATGCGGACTCCCGGCAAATCGCGCCGGACGCTGAGACAGGGGAATCACGCGCAATCCATGTGCGGTCAAGAGAAGCAGACGCGAAGACCACGCGTTCGATTGAAGCGTCTTCGCGTCACCGGGGAAACACAGTGAGTTTGGGCGCGGAACCTTGTGGTTCGACGGGGGGCTTTAGCCACACCTTGTTCATCATGGCCCACATCGAATACCAGCCATAAACTCCAACTATATCGACGACGCCCTGTTCGCCAAATTTGGCGAGTGCCTTGGCGTAAGTTGCATCGCTTACACTTTGGTTGCGATGCAACTCGTCGCAGAAGTCGTAAACGACCTCTTCGTCCTCGGGCATTCCTGTCGGTCGCCGGCCTTCCGCTATCGACTTCAGAATTTCCGGACTGATTCCAGTCTTGATTGCCAGTGCGTAATGGGAGTTCCACATGAAATCCGTGCTCGACTGTCGGCCCGTGATCATGATTACCAACTCCCTGATCCTCGGCGCCAGCGCCGGCTTGTATTCTACGTACTCCCGCATGGCGTTCACAGTTAGCATGAGTTCCGGGCTGCGCAAAAGTTCCCTCCAACCCAATCCCACTTCCATTTGGACCGGTCTGGGATATCTGTCGCCATAGATTTTTTGGATATTCGCTTGGGCCGCGAGGTACGCTTCTATGGCCTTCTTCTGTTCTGTGGTTAACTTGTCAGGCGGGATTGGTGGCATGCGATCTTGAGCGACCACTGGAGCGTTCAGTCCAACGACAAGCAACAGCAGGCTGAACGCAAACAAACGCCGTAAATAAATCATGGATTTAGTACTCCTTCGTTAGCCACGCTTCTTCCATAGGCATAGCTTCGCGGATGGTATATTACGGAGGTTCTGAAATCACTTGGATTTCGAATTTGGCCTTCCAGAGCATTTCTTACCGCCACATCCTGGGCTGATTAGATGACATTGCTCGGCTCCTTTTTCCGAGCCTTGGTCGTTCTAACAGCTGCCAAGTCTACTCGGATCTAGGAGCCGACAGCGTCATCTAATCAGCCCGGTTGAGTTTAACCGGTCACGGGTTACAACCTAATCGGAATGTGGCCCGCGAGCAGGATTGGCCAACTCTCCACATTCCTATAAGACTTCTCGGGACTCTCTACGCCGTCCTACGAGTGCCGATATCTCGACCGGTTAAAGTCTGCGCTAACTCCACTCGTCATTTACTCTCAATCTAGCCGCTCTGAAACGTAAGCTGACACAAACGGCAACCGGCGAAACAAAAAGGGCCGGATCGCTCCGGCCCTTTTTGCTTCTCGTTACCTAACGCGAAGCAATCACTTGGGTGTCACATGGATCAGGGCGCCGGGATTGGCGTCTTCCAGCATCCACAGCGAGCCATCGGGGGCTTCTTCGATATCGCGGATGCGGTGACCCACTTCCCAGCGCTCGGCGGCCTTGGCGCCGCCATGGCCGTCAAATACGATGCGGACGAGCGACATGGTCACCAAGCCGCTGACGAAGCCGCTGCCGTTCCATTGCGGAAAGGTCTGGGTGCCGGTGTAGAACATCAGGTTGCCCGGCGCGATCACCGGCACCCAATAGAGCGCCGGCAGCGCAAAGTCGGGCTGCGTGTTGGGCTTGGGAATGGGCACGCCGTTATAGTTGTCACCAAAGGACACCACAGGCCAGCCATAATTCTTGCCCTTCTCGATCAGGTTCAGCTTGTCGCCGCCCTTCGGACCGTGCTCGACCTCCCACAATTCGCCGCTTGGCGAAAACGCCATGCCATAGGGCGTGCGGTGGCCGCTGGTCCAAGTTTCAGCCGGTGTCAGGTTCGGGCCGGGAAACGTATAGGTGCTCACCACCGGCGCGGTTTTGGCGGCTTCGGTGTCCTTCGGCGGATCGATTAGCGGAATGGTGGCAGCGCCAGTTTCGCCATAGTTGGGATTGCCGAGGGCCGGTTTGCCGTCGAGCGTCAGGCGCAGGATCTTACCTTCGGGCTGGTTTGGATCCTGTGCCGGAGTGAAGCGCTGGCGGTCGCCCACCGTGAGGAACAGATACTGGCCATCGGCCGAGAAGGCGATCTGCGCGCCTTCCTGTCCACCCTTGCCCTTGGGCATCTGGTGCCACAGCACCTCGAAGTTTTCCAGTTTAGCCGCGGTGGCGGTGACGTTCAGCTTGGCGCGGCCCAGTGCCAGGCCGCCGCCATAGTCACCTGGTTCGGCATAGGTGAGATAAATACTCTGGTCGGTGGCGTAATGGGGCGAGAGGAAAACGCCCAGCATTCCGTTCTGACCCTGCCAATAGACTGCGGGCGTATTGGTCACCATCGCGATCTTCTGCCCCTGCGGGGACACCAGCCAAACGGGCCCGACCTTTTCGGTGATCAGCATGCGGCCATCGGGCAGGAAGGCAATCCGCCAGGGCAATTCAAAAGTGTTCACCGTGGTCATGTTGAAGGGCACGCTGGCTTCGGGCTTCTGTTCGCCCACATTGACCTGGGCCCAGGCCGTCGCCGACGCCAGGGTGATAAGCAACGCCACTTTCGCCAATTTCATCGTTATTTCTCCTTGCTTCCCAAGCGCCCGACCTTAAGCAATCCGGCGCGCCCTGCCAATCCTATACTAACTCGGGGGTCGTGCCAAATTAGTGCACCATGAAAAGCTTCAGGTGTTTGGAGAGTCCTTAAAAAAGCGGAGCGCGTCGAGTTTAAAAGAAATGCGGTCAACGTCATCTTTCTGACCAGGGCCGAGGGTTGGTGCCGCCTAATGGATTGCTCGCACACTGCACCAAGATTAGGAGTCGAGCTACAAAGTTGACCAAGTCCCGAGAAACGCATTATCGGCAGGTGAGAATTGGAACTGTTACTCGGAACGCGGAAAGAAATCTCTATTTCCTAGAAGAAGCGCGGGCGCGCTTCGAGCTCCTGGCCGTCCGGCAGGATCACTTTCTCAAAGCGCATGGTGGGCGAGCCGTCCTTGTTGCGATTACCGACGATTGTTACCTGATCGCCCGGTTTGAGCGTGTCCTTGGTCCAGCCGTGATTCGCCAGCCGGTTCGGGCCGGGACCTTCCGCCACCCATTTCTCGGCGTTGCCGTGTTCGTCGGTGACGGTGAAGGTGATCTGCGCGTGTGGATTGACCCAATCGAACTGCGTGATGGTGGCCTTGAACGTGGTGTCGTGGCCGCGGTCGTACATGGACATCGAGTGGTGGGCAAACACCGGCCCGGAAATCAGCAGGGAAGTGGCAAGAACCACGAGGAGCGAAGCGATCCTGGTTTTCACCGTGACACCTCTCGACATTCAAATCTTGACCGCGCGTGGCGGGTACTCCACCGACTTAAATTATACGCTCGGGTGCCGAGCGAAGTTTCAGCAAAAATCCAAGCCTGTGATGTCCCTCACGGTTTGCGTCGCGGCATCCTTGATGGTCCCCTTAAACTACGGAACAATCAAATCTGCGAGAGATCTTAGAAGATTTCCGGTTGTTGCATGTGATTTTCACAGGTTTGGCGTCCCGCGAGCGAATCGTCACTGGCCGAACGGTATGCTGTCCTGATAATACTGGATGTAGCGGCCCAAAATGATCACGGCGAACCAAAGGATCAGAGAACTCGCCGCGACGAGCTTGGCTGAGAGCGGCGCATCTTCGCCAGGTCCCAGGTCCTTGACTCCGCCGAAAACGCCAGTCAGATAGAACGCCGCCGCATTCACTCCAAGCAGCAGGATGGCGAGCAGCTTGACCCAGAACGCATAGTCCAGTGTGTAAAACTCCGGCATGCCGATGAACGCCAAGAGACCCGTCACGACGTTGATTCCGAATCCCGTGAGCGCCCAGGGCACCAGGCGGTGCAGCGGCTCGAGCGGCAATTGCCTCGCGAATCCCATGATGCGGAGATCGAGAGCGCCCACAGTCCCGATCAGCAGCACGAGTCCCAGGAAGTGCAGATCCATTAAAAAGGCCCACCACCACTTGTTGTACGTCATAGCCTCGGTGAACTTCCAGGGCGTCGGCTCAAAGAGGTGCACGGTCGACCCCACGGTTCCCTCGGTCGGCGCCGCTTCCCGGCTGGCACGAACCTCCGTATGGCTGATTTCCCCGCCAGTGTTCCCGGTCCTCACCATGAGCCCCACAGCCAACGATGAAAAAATCAGCACGGCCGCCAAATTCCACCGCGCCATGCGCGCCCGGCGATGGATTTGCCACAATCCGGCCAGCGCGAAAGCTCCTGTAGCCTCCAGGAACCACAAGGCCAGCATCGCCGCGCCCTCGTGCCGCTGTACGAAGTCGTCCGATATGCCGGGCTGGTCTTTAAGCATGAGTTGCGCGCCTTTGCCGCTCGCAAAAGCCGGGATCGCAATCAAAGCCACTGCCACGAAAACGATCAGGCCGCTTCGCCGCAGAGATTCGTTTTTCCCAAAAAAAGAAATGAGAAAGAGGCCGAAGCCAATGATGCTGCCGATCACCGGGAAGTGATTCAACAGGAGATGTATATGCACGAAGTTCATGACGGTTCCGCACGCGCGCCCGGGATTAGCAAGCTCCGCTGATTCTTTGCGTGCACCGTACCCCCTGCAAACTCGCAAGTCAACGCGAAACCGCAAATCTTTGGGATGCTACGCTGCCCTCTGGCCAGGCCTCAGAAAAATCGCGCACGGCGGCAGGTTGGATCCCGCGAAATTCACAGGGAGCGCAGGTCCGGCTCTTACCTTGCGATAATTATGGTTGACAAGGTTTGTTGAAAGGTATACATCTCGCCTCAAGTGAGGAAGTTCCGGGTGGGGTACTCGGGTGGACATTCAGCCTCGCCAATCTCATGTTATCGCGAAGCTTGCGATCGGCCCTGCCTTGGTCGGAGACCATGCGCATTTCTAAGGTCATTAAGAAATAGGAAGTTCTCGTAATTCTTAATATCGGCGTCAAGCCTGGACAGGCCTGGCCCGAAATAGCTTCTGTTGCTTAATAGGGAATCGTCCGCTGATATGGAGGTTCACTTTCAAACGGCGGAAGTTTGCTTTTACAGCTTTCTCGACTTTGAAGCAATTGAGAACAGACCACGGGTGAGGTTCGGGGCCACATTCCAGACTAATTTGGACAGGAGGTCGAGCAATGAGTTCCTTACTATCCGAGAGCAAGAGATCTTGGGGTGTTCGTTTCCGGAAAGCGGTGCAATTGCTGGTTGGCACCATGGGGGTGCTCCTGCTGTGTCTGCCGATGTTTTCACAGGGCAGTTTCGGCCGGATCCTCGGAGCCGTTACGGATCAAAGCGGCGGCGTCATTTCCGGCGCCACCGTAACCGTCATAGACACGCAGAGAGGCGTGGCGCGCACACTAACCACCGATGAGGCCGGGGAGTATAACGCTCCCACGCTCATTCCCGGCGCCTATACTGTCCGCGCCGAAGCCAAAGGGTTCAAGAGGGTTGAACGCCAAAACGTTGAGCTGGAAGTTGGTCATGAAGTTCGAATTGACCTGACCCTTCAGCCCGGTGCGCAGGAGCAGACTATCACCATCACCGAAGCGGTGCCGCTGGTGGAGACCACTAACGCAACCTTGGGCGGCACACTCGAGAACACGGAAATCAACGATATGCCCCTTAATGGCCGCAACTACCAGAATCTGATGGCTCTGCGCCCGGGCATCATGGTCCAGCCGGGCGGCTCGCCCTGGTCCCAGAGCACCAACAACATGCGCCCCGATGAAACCGTCTGGATGATGGACGGGGTGATCAATGTCAGTTTCTATGACGCCCGCCAGGTAGGCAATGCGCCGAGCGCGTTTACCGATGCGGCGACCATCGTGCCCATCGACGCCATCCAGGAATTCAACACTCTGGAGAATCCCAAAGCGGAGTACGGATGGAAGCCCGGCGCCACGGTGAACGTGGGAATCCGATCGGGAACCAACACTCTTCACGGCTCGGCTTACGCGTTTGGCCGCTATGTCGGTTGGGACGCTCGCAATACGTTCAACCCGGCGCTGGCTGCGGATGGAACCTGCACCCGGGGCCTTCCCTCTCAGTGCGATAAGTTGCCGGCCGAGCTCGAGCAGTTCGGCGGCGTCGTGGGCGGACCGATCGTGAAAGACAAACTCTTCTTCTTCGCCGGTTATGAGGGCCTGCGTTCCACAATTGGCAACATATTTGTCGTTCAAGCTCCCGCGACCGGCGCGGGACTGGGCCCGGCGAACAGCATGGTAGATGCGATCGCAGCCCTGCAGACTGCCGGCTTTACTCAACTATGTTCGAGTACAGTTACCACCAAGTGTCTCAGTTCACCGAGCCTGAATTTGCTGGGGTGCAGCGCTACAACGGCAGGGTCGGGGTCATACACCTGCACGGGCGGCCTTTACGCGAACGCTCCCGCGAATAATAACAACTACCCCTCCACATTCCCCAACCGGAATGTCACCGACAATGGGATTGCGAAAATCGACTACTCGATCAACAGCAAGCACCGGATCAGCGGCATGTATTGGACCGGGGATTACAGAGCCACTGGGCAGGATCATCCCATTGTGAATAACTTGTTCAATACTGGAATTTCAGTTGTTTCGCGGACGGCCGTCGGGAACTGGATTTGGACCCCCAGTTCCACACTGGTGAACGAATTTCGGATCGGCTACGACAGCGTAAGCCAGGGCTTTACGGTCGGCGACCAAAATATCATCCCCGATGGCTCGGGCGGTCTGTGCACCGCTACCGGTTGTGGCGGCAAGGGCTATCCACTCAACTCTGGCGTAACGGTTGGGGGCGGGTTGCCGTTTATTCAAATTTCGGGTTTCACCGGCGGCGGCGGCGCCGGCCTGGGCAACCCGAATGGCACCCGCCCCGGTTTTACCGGCCCCAGCCCGTATTACGATTTTCAGGACAGTATCTCGTATTTGCGGGGCAAGCACGCCCTCAAATTCGGCGGCGAGATCACGCACATCGAGGCCGATCAAGTCACATCGGACTTCAGGGGTGTTCTCGTTCTCTTTAGCGGCGGACAGACCTCCGGCATCCCCAGTCCCACCCCGCTCGAAGACTTCTTCTCCGGGACTCCCTCGAAAGGAATTGTCACGATCGGCGACGGGAACCGCACAATGAAATGGATGCATTACGCCGGGTTCGTCCAGGATGACTGGCGCATCAAGCCGAGATTGATGCTCAATCTGGGACTGCGCTACGAATACGCAACGCCGATAAGAGAGGTCAACAACCTCTTCGGTAACTTCGATCCGAAGCTTGGAATTGTTCAACAGGGCCAGGCAAGCGTAGGCCCTACTCTCTGGAATCCCAATACCCATAACTTCTCGCCCCGCGTCGGTTTTGCATGGGATGTCAGGGGCAACGGGACCACTGTGGTTCGGGCTGCGTCCAGTGTCATCTACGCGACGATCTATGCGAGGCCGTTCATGGACAACGGGCCTCCGAACGGCTCGGCGGGCAACATCGCTCAAGACCCGTCAGGCGCCTGCAATGTGACCATAACCCCCGGACAAACTTGCGCGCAGGCGGGAGGGCAAACTTTCGGCGGTACGATCAATCTCGGCCAACCCAACTACATTGGATCGGTCAATGCAGCAACCCCGGTCCCCACGGGACTCAACTGGAATGGCGTTCTCTTCCCGCAGGGTGGGCTCTCCTGCACGTTGACATCACAGTGCAGCCTCTATGCGATCGATCCGCACCTGCAAACCCCGTACGTCGTCAATTACAACGTCAATATCCAGCACATGATAACCAGCAACCTTTCGTTGGAGGTTGGCTACGTCGGCAATCACGGCGCTAACTTGCAGTCTGTGCGCGACATCAATCAGTGCCTTCTTCTCCCGAACCCCGGCCCTTACATGGGTGCCGGTAACGGCGGTTCGTGCGTCCGTCCGTATGACGGCCACCTCGCCAGCCCCGGCGTCCCCGCCAGTCTCGGCAAATTCAACTACCTGGGGATTATTAACTTCGTAGATAACGAATCCCGTTCCAATTACAATAGCCTGCAGGCGACGCTGACCAAGCGGCTGTCTCATGGGCTGGAATTAACGGCCGGTTACACGTACGGTCACGGCCTCGACACCGGTTCCGAGAATTTTCAAGGACTCACTCCACAGGACAGCACGCATCTGCAAAGGGAGTACGCTAGCAGCGATTTCGATGTCCGGCACCGCTTGACGGTTACGGCCAGTTACGAGCTTCCCGGGATAAAAGGCTACGGCCAGTTGCTGGAAGGCTGGAAGCTCAACACCATCGTGACCGTTCAGACCTCCCAGCCGTGGCTAATGTTTGATACCCACGACGATATCAGCACGGGCGGAACCCAGCTGGGAGACCTCACCGATCGCTGGGATTTCTTCGGCAACCCTAGCGACTTTAAGTCCGGATCGAGTTCCATTCCGTTCTGTGGTGTCGATCCGAGCTTGAACTTGCCGCCGGGCACGCCCTTTACTCCACCTACCACAGGTAATCCAGGCAACATCATTTGCTCGTCGACATCCGGGATTACTGGCATAGCGACTCCCTTACCGTCGTCGCTGGGTTCGAAGTGCACGGCGGTCGCCCCCGACCCCAGCACGCTTGCGTATGCGGGCTGCTTCGTAAAGGGCAACTCGGTGATGACTCCCCCCGCGAATGGAACTTTTGGCACCATGGGCCGGAACATCTTCCGGGACTCAGCCTTCAAGAACGTGGATTTCTCCGTGTTCAAGGACTTCAAGTTCAAGGAGCGGTTCGGCGCCGAATTCCGGGCGGAGTTCTTTAACGTGTTCAATCACCCGATTTACGCCAATCCGTACGGATCAACGAATACGAGCTTTCTAGGCGCTGACCCGAGCAACCCCGGCGCGCTCGGCTGCGGGTGCTCCACACCCGACGTCGCGGCCGGCAATCCGCTGGTCGGTTCAGGAAGCAGCCGGGTGATGCAACTCGGCTTGAAGCTCACGTTCTAACTTTAGTCCGACAAGTTCGAGGGGGTGTAAAATCACCCCCTCTTACTTTCAATCACTCAGTGTGCAACCATTCCGCAGGATTTGTGTAAGGGCATGGAATCCTTGAGCGCAGTTTTCATCTTGACAAACCAGGGAGCGGGGTATAACACGCATAGTTACTCTGCGGTGCTTGAGTATACCTTTGCTTAATCGCCTTCTATCTGTTCTCGGTGCCTGCGCCACGATCGGCGTTGCCGTTGCAACTCTACTCCTGACGCCTGCATCAGGTCAGCAGGCTGCGACGCCTCAGCAAACGGCGCCGGGCCAGGGTGGCCAGGGTGCGAGCGCACACGACTTGGACATCGGAAAGTTCCCTCCGTACAAACCGGCGCGCATGGCCGACGGCCATCCGGACCTGAATGGCTACTGGCAGTCGATGGTCACCGCCGATTGGGATTTGCAAGATCACGAAGCGCAACCCGGACCCAAGCCGGAAATCAACGGCGTCTACGGCGCCGGGCCCGCGGGGCAAAGCATTGTTGAGGGCGGCGAAATTCCATACCGCCCGGAAGCGCTGGCGAAAAAGAAAAAGAATTTTGAGACGCGCGCGATGGTGGACGTCAGCAATGATAAGACCTGGCACAACCTTGGCGATCCGGAGATGAAATGCTACATGCCGGGCGTGCCGCGGGCGAATTACATGCCGTATCCGTTCCGCATCGTGCAGAGCGCCGGCACGACATATCCCTACATGCTTATCTCCTACGAGTATGCCAGCGCCACGCGCATTGTCCGCATGAACTCGAAGGAGGAGGCTCCCATCCCAGCGTGGATGGGCTGGTCGCGCGGCCGGTGGGAAGGCGATACCCTGGTCGTCGACGTGACTGGGTTCCGGGAGGAGACGTGGTTCGATCGCGCGGGAGACTATCACAGCGACGAGCTACACGTGGTGGAACGCTACACGCCGGTGAGCCCCTTCCACTTGATGTATGAAGCGACGATCGAGGACCCCAAGGTCTTCACGCGGCCCTGGAAAATTCGCTTTCCTCTCTATCGGCACATGGAACAGGATTTTCAGCTTTTGGAATTCAAGTGTCAGCCGTTTACGGAAGAGATGCTATACGGGCGCTTCGTCAAGCGGCCCGCTTCGTGAACCGCTGCAAGGGAGGCGTCTCATGACTCATCGGTTCGTCGTGACCCTCAGCATCCCGGCGATGGTGATTGCCTTCGGTTCCCTGTCGCTGCTCATGGGCCAGGCCCCGCAGACGGCTCGCAAGACCGCAGCGGAGCCGCAGAGTAAGGCCGCGACGCCCCCAGCGGCTGCGTCCGGCGCGCCCTCCGCGAAAGCCAACGGCTTCCGCACGCCGTGGGGCGATCCCGATCTCCAGGGAGTGTGGAACGACGCGACCAGCACGCCGCTCCAGCGTCCGACTGGAGTCGCAAGCAAAGACGTTCTGAGCGGGGAGGAAGCCGAAGAGTTTCAGGAACAGATTGCCAACAGATTGAGCCGCGATCGCCGCGATGGCGGCACTGAAGTCGACGTCAACCGCGCCTATAACGAACACTGGATGGATTCCCGCCGACTCAAGACTACCGCGGACCATCGCACCTCGCTCATCGTGGACCCGCCCGACGGGAAGATCCCACCGCTCGTCCCTATATCGGCCGAGCGTCAGAAGGAACGTGACGAGCGTGCCGCGGCCCTGGCCCGCTTCAACGCCGGCATGCCGAACACGTATCTGGATTTCGAACTGCCGATTCGCTGCGTCGTTCGGACTGACATGCCGCCCTACATGCCGATCATCTACAACAACGATTTTCAGATCGTGCAGAGTCCCGGCTACGTAGTCATCGCTCCGGAGATGATCCACAGCGCCCGCATCATCCCGCTCGACGCGCGCCCGCACATCGGCAAGAATCTTCGCGAGTGGCTGGGTGATTCGCGCGGCCATTGGGAGGGCAATACGCTGGTCATTGAGACCACCAATTTCAAGCATGATACAAATATCTTCCAGGACGCCGATCCGGCGACCTTCCGCCTCACCGAGCGATTTACCCGCGTGGACTCCCGGACGATCAATTACGAATATACCGTGGAGGACCCGCACACCTGGACCCGGCCATGGACGGTGCGAATTCCCTGGACCCGCATTGATCCCAAAGAGCAGATGTATGAGTATGCATGCTACGAAGACAATTACGACGTCAGCCATTTCCTGGGCGGCGCCCGCGATCGCGAAAGGCGGGGCGAGGTGGCTCAGCCGATTCCACATCTGCCATCCGTTCAGTAGGAAAGACAAAGTCCGCGAACCAGATCCGCTAACACGGGAGGACCAGAATGAAGCTGCCTGGAAAAAAGTTGAGTGTTGGCGCCGTCGTCGCGGCCGCCTTGATGCTGCCTTGGATGGGAATGATCGCGCCGGCGTCCGCGCACCACGCCTTCGCGGCGGAATATGACGCCAAGAAGCACGTGATTCTGAAAGGCACCGTCACGAAGATGGAGTGGATCAATCCCCATGCGTGGATCCACATCGACGTGAAGAAGCCCGACGGCAACACGGAAGAGTGGATGATCGAGTTCGGCACGCCGAACACGCTTCTGCGGCGCGGCTTCACCCGCGATTCCCTGAAGCCCGGTACGGAAATTACCGTGGACGGCTACCAGGCCAAGGACAGCGCCTTGCGTGCCAATGGCCGCGACGTCACGCTGCCGGACGGGAAAAAACTCTTTGCCGGTTCGCCCGTGGCCGACGCTCCGTATAAGGATCCAGGTAAGTAACCCGGCGATTCTCCGCACTGCGGATCTCGAAATTTCCTTCCGGGGTGTCCGGGGACACCTCGTGGGGCCGCGTGGCTTGTGTTGCCCCGCGAAAAAAGGAAAGGTCAGGGCACCCTATTGGCCGTACCCCTGTTCTTGCGTTCCCTGGAAGAAACCAGCTTCAGCACGTGGCTCCGCGAATCGAACTCCGTATTTGCGTTCTATTTCGTTCTCCTCTTTCACACCTTCGGCCTCGCCTTACTCGTCGGCGCGAACGCCATCGTGGATTTGCGCATTCTCGGCGTCGCCGCCAATCTGCCGCTCGCGCCGCTTAAGCGCTTCTTCTCCATCATGTGGGTGGGTTTCACGCTGAACCTGATCACCGGCATATTGCTGGTGATTGCTTACCCCACAAAAGCCCTCACCAACCCCGTCTTTTATCTAAAGCTGACGTGCATCGCCCTCGCCGTGATCGTGATGCAGAAAACCTACACGCGCGTCTTCGGCGATGCCGGTCTGAGCGAAGCAATGATGGAGGCCAATGGCAGCGCGCTGGCGAAATGGTCCCTCGTTTTGTGGATCGCGGCCATCACCGCGGGGCGCTTGCTGGCGTACACCTACAAGTACCTGCTCTACAGTCATGCGCCCGCCGCACGCTGATTCCCCGCCGCTTTAGTAGTTCGGAATCCAGACCGCCGCCGTGGCCACCGACACCCACAGCATAATTTCCATCAGGCCGGCGAGTTTGGCCACCGTAGGAGTTTCCGGCGCCCGGCCCCAGGTGCGCGACTTTCGTTGCACGAAGATGTGCCACGCCAAAGCCAGCGGCAACAGCACGCCCACCTTCAGGCGGAACGCCGGATTGTCGATGTATCCCACCGCTGCCGTGGCGAAAAGCGTAAATCCACCGAGGACCGCGATGGCCAGGCCGATCCAGTTCCACGTGAAAAGAGCGTCCGACAATTCGGCGGCCGTCTGAAATTTCTTCCCCGCGCCGAGCAGACGGAAATCGAGCGCCAGCGTCGTGCCGAGCCAAAGAGAGAGGCCCGTAAAGTGAGTCCACTGGATGAAGGGATACGCGTACCGCGCCGTGACCAGCCACACCACCAGCCGGATGTTTTGCAGTTGATCGCAAACGCCCACGAGCCAAGTGTGCATGAGCAGGAACCACTAGACCGGTATGAACGCGGGGACTTCAAGTCCCGCGAGGATTGCACCTATCCACAGGGCTAGCGAAGCGAACGCCAGCCATTTCGCGACAGCGGGCACAGACGGAGCACTGCCCCAGACGGGCGATTTCCGCTGCACGATCACGCCAAATATAAGCGCCAGCAACACCACTCCCATCTTGATGCGAAAAACAAACGTGGGATAAAACGTCGTGGCCTGCCCGGCAAACATGATGAACCCCGACACGATCACCATGCCCAGCCCAGTCCACGCGAAGGGAAAGAGCTGTCCGGCGAGCGGCGCAAGCTTCTGGTTCCTCGCGGCGGCGCCAAGTATGCGCAAGTCAACGACCGCCGTGGTTCCAACCAATAGGAAAAAGCCGATGTAATGGACCAGCCAGACCAGGGAAATCAGAATCGCCGAATTGGTGATCGTGACAATCCAGGGGATTTGCTCGAGCCATTCACAAAGGCGCGGCATCAACAGCAGCCTTTTTGGAAACGCCTGATGGACGCAAGCCCCGGCGCGCGATATTTGGACTGCACGCAAGAAAGAACTTCGTCAAAGCTGCAAGGAAGATTTTTCCGAGGAATCGATTTGAACTCTGTGGCATTGAGACGGACAAGCATGGCAATCCTCGAATTCCGGGAACCTGTCAGTGAGGCGAGTCCTCACGAACCCACTAAGGCACCGGGTCATGATAGAAAAACAAAGATCAGGGAACCGCATGATTGTAACGACTTCTTCGATTTCCAATCAACTTTCTTCCCCAATTCCGCGCAGCTCGTTCAGTCCGGATACGTGGGAACTGCTTTGCAATGTCTTCGAAGGCACCACCAAACCTTGAATATTGTGAGTGCTTTCAGAGTCTGTTACGTTGTCATCATGCCGATCCTACCCCCGGATGAACTGGACATGCGGAATCGTCGGCGCAGTAAGCGTGTCCAACATAAAACCTCGGTCATGGCTCGATTCCAGGACGCCAACATGCAATCCATCTCGGAAAAAACGCACACCATAGTTGTGAGCGATCATGGAGCGCTGATACTTCTCGCGGCTGCAGTAAGGCCACAACAAATTATCCGCCTTGAGCACCTGGGCTTGGGCGAGGAACTCCTCTGCCGAGTCGCCAGTCTAGGCCCAACCTTGATGGGCAAGACACAGGTCGCAGTCGAATTTATTATCCCTAAGCCAGGGTTTTGGGGCCCCCTCCCAAATTCTAAGACTCCGGAATTGAGCCGCAGTCTGAAAAAGTGACACATCGAGGGCCGGAAACCGCCTCCGTACAATCCGCATGCCCGACTTACTGGAATGTAGTCCGCGGGCGTTCAGGAGAGCCAAGGCAGTCCACGAGTATCCTGCCGGGTCAGTCAGAGTGAAGCGACGCAAGAATTCTTGCGTTAATTTCCGGCCTTCAGCTTTACTTCCGCCGTATCGCCCTTTACTTCCAGCGTCGTGCCAAAGGGCTTTGACAAGTCGGCCAGGCGCTGGAGAATATAGCCCGCTCTCGCACCCGTCACCGGCGTGGGCAAGCCGCGCGTCCGGAGGAACTGGTTGTTGGTGCGCTGGTCGTGAATATCGGGCTGGCCCTCGCCCACGTTGTTCAAAGCGATCGGCCGGAACGAAATCGATTGCAAATTCTTCCCCTGAAATTGGACGTACGCGACCGCGCTCTCCCAATTCATCGGTTCGTCGATGTACGTCAGCGTCGGCGGCAGGTTGTAAATGAAGTTGCCCAGGTCGTAGAAGATGGGCCGGCCGTGATAAATCTCCACGCCGTGCAGCAGAGGCGCCCCATGCATCACGATGATGTCCGCGCCCGCATCCACCTCCGCGTGCGTCCACTTCTTGAGCCAATCGTTCGGGGCGAGCCGCTCCTGCATCCCTTCGGTGAAAATCGTCGTGAAGGAGTGATTCCCGAAAACATGGTTATGCTGGTACACGATCACGAGGTCCGCGTGCTGGCGTGCCTCACGAATACTTTGAAGGATGCGCTGCGAATCTTCCTGATTCGGCGTGTTCCCGGGCGCGCCGGGGAGATCGTCCGTCGCCTCATTCTCTATTTCGCCAGCTTCGACGCGAAGCTCATTCACGCCCGGCCTGCCCGCCGTGGCGCTTCCTCCCGGTGCAATCAAGCCAGACGCGCTTGCGATGAGAGCAATCGTGCCCTTCGGCGTGTGCAGATATCCCGGCGCTACAGCTTCGGCCACGTTGTTCCCGGTTCCAGCGTGAACGATCTTCCGGCTGTCCGCCTCACGGAGCGTGTTCTGAATGCCCGTCACTTTCAAATCGAATGCATGGTTGCCGGACAAGGCCAACAAGTTAAAACCGAAAGTCCTCAGCGCATCGAGGGCTTCAGGCGGAGTGACGAATCCCCTGCCCTCCTGGGCAGTCTCGCCTTTTTCAGCGATAGCCGCTTCCAAGTTGGTGAAAATCACATCGCCCTTCAGCAGGCCCTGGATCACCGGCACTGCCGCCGGTACGGACTCGCGGATATCCGACCGGATCATCGACTGCCCCGCCAAGGTGATCGTGATGGGAGCCGACTGCGGCCACACGGCGGCGCCCGGCGCGCAGACGATTGCAAACAGAACCGCGAAGCATGCTGCTCTCACCAACAACCGGCCAGCCTTCATCCATGTCGTCATTTGTGTAGCCCTCGATTTTCGTCTGAGCACTATTTTGCTCCCGCAGTGTAAGTCTTGCTGAAATTGTTGCGTGCGTTGGTGACCGTGAAGGTGCCGTTCGTCTGCGCCGACACTTTGATCCAGTACGCCGTCCCATTGTGCTGGGGCGGCGGAGGCGCTCCCGGACCCGGCGCAGGAGCCGCGATCGGAGTGATCGGCATGCTGGCCGGCTGGTCATCAATCGTATTCGCAATAAACATTCCTGGAACGGTGTACTCCTGCCCGCTCAGAAGCGAGAAGTGCATCTGCCAGAGATCCTCGAGGCCCGGGGATGAGTGAATCGTCTGCATGGATTCAGGTTCGCCACCTTTGCGGGTCCCGTTGTTCATAATGCCGACGCGCGGACGAAGTGCGTGCACGACAACTATCGAATTCGAGCTCGCCTGTCCGTGGTGCAAACCCAAAAAGAGATCGACGGTGCCAATGGGATTATTCGGACACATCAGCTCGAATTCCTTGTTCTTCGTCAAATCACCCAAATGAATCGTGCGAAATTTCCCGAACGTAATGAGGCTCGCGACGGATTGCGGGTCTTCGGCATTGTTCTCTCCCGGCTTGAACTCGGAACAATAAGGATTCGGCTTGCCCGCGCCCGGGAGCGGCGTCTTGAGGACCTGTCCGGCGGACGCGACGATACGCCAATCGAGACCAGCCACCGGAATCTTGTCGCCGGGCTTCACGACCGTGTGTGTGGCCTTGGCGATTAGCGCCGGGTATGTCTTCTGCAAAAATTCATCCGCAACGGGGCCGGGCTG
>Ga0209517_10003109_pt1 | contig 22746 bp, 18 predicted proteins | sample PeaSoiMetSII2010_FD_187695 | JGI IMG/M metagenome (GOLD analysis project Ga0209517, IMG submission 187695) | Peat soil microbial communities from Weissenstadt, Germany - SII-2010 (SPAdes) (version 2) | ecosystem: Environmental > Terrestrial > Soil > Wetlands > Peat | place: Germany...
CGTGGAGCACGTACTGGCTGTCGCCGCGGAGCACCGTGCAGGTGGCCTATCGAAATGCTCACGTCGCCAAAGACTTCCTGGAAGGCGGCGACTATCAGGATTTCTCGGCGCGGGCCGACATCCTGGTCCGACCCGACGTCAGCCTCGCCGGTTCCCTGCAATATGAATCCTGGAATTTCCCCTTGCTCTCTCCTACCCAAAACTCCAACTTCACCGCTTCCTTCCAGGTGACCTACTGGCCGCACTGGAAGCTCCGGTAAAGCCAACCGTTCACAAACTCCGGCCTGAGCTAAGAGAACAGAAGAAAATCCTATGCGGATCGTGCACATGGTGGGCGCGCGCCCGAACTTCATGAAAGCTGCTCCGGTCATGCGGGCACTGGCGGAATCGGGGCAAGCGCAGCAGCTCCTGGTTCATAGCGGACAGCATTACGACTTCAACATGTCCGATGTCTTCTTCCAGGAATTGGGCATCCCGGCGCCAGACTTCAACCTGCAGGCCGGCTCGGGCAGCCACGCGCAGCAGACGGCCGAAATCATGAAGCTGTTTGAACCCGTGGTACTCGAACAGCGTCCCGACCTGGTGCTGGTGTACGGGGACGTGAATTCCACGCTGGCGGCGGCGCTGGTGTGCGCGAAGTTGCTGGTGCCGATCGGCCACGTCGAAGCGGGACTACGCTCTTTCGACCGCACCATGCCGGAGGAGGTGAATCGCATCCTCACCGACCAGGTATCGGATTTCCTCTTCACTCCTTCCCGCGACGGCGACCAGAACCTGGCCCACGAGGGCGTGGCGCCGGAGAAGGTCCACCTGGTGGGCAACGTGATGATTGACACGCTCATCCGCATGCTGCCGAAATCGCAGGAGCATGCCATGCGGGACTTGCCCGAGCGTTTCGCCGTGGTGACCTTGCACCGGCCTTCCAACGTGGATGACCTCGCGTGGCTGGGAGCCATGATCCAGACGCTGGAGGAAGTCAGCCACAACCTCCAGGTCCTGTTTCCTATTCACCCCCGTACCCGCCAGCGTCTGGTGGAAGCGGGCCTGGGAAACGGCCGAGATAACGGTCTGCGGTTGCTGAAGCCGCTTTCCTACCTGGAGTTCCTGGCGCTGGAATCGCGGGCCACCGTGGTCATCACGGACTCAGGCGGGATCCAGGAAGAAACCACCTACCTCCGGGTGCCCTGCCTGACGGTGCGGGAGAACACCGAGCGGCCAGCTACGGTGGAGGCCGGGACCAACGTTCTGGTCGGCCGCAGCCTGGATCGCATACGGTCGGAGATTGCCAGAATCCTCGCAGGAAACACAAAGCAGGGACAGGTACCACCGCTGTGGGATGGCTGCGCGGCGCGGCGCATCGCCGAGATCATTACCACCCGCTGTTAGAGCTGCCAGGAGAAACCCCAAATACCATGTGCGGCATTGTTGGAGCGTTGTCCTTCCGCTCGAGTAGCTTTCGCATCACCGAGCCCTACCTGGCCGGCATGCGGGACACGATGGCGCATCGCGGCCCGGATGGCGCGGGCACGTGGATCTCGCCAGACCGCTGCGTTGGCCTCGGGCATCGGCGACTGGCGATCATCGATCTCTCCCCGGATGCGGCCCAGCCCATGAGCAACGAAGACGGCACGCTGTGGGTGGTCTTCAACGGAGAGATCTACAACCACGCGGAAATCCGGGCGGAACTGGAGAGCCTGGGAGGACACCGCTGGAAGACCGACCACTCCGATACTGAGGTCGTCGTGCATGCCTTCGAGCAGTGGGGCATCGATTGTCTGGAGAAGTTCCGCGGCATGTTCGCCATTGCGCTGTGGGATGCCCGGCAGCGCCGGCTATGGCTGATCCGGGACCGCATCGGCATCAAGCCTCTTTACTACTCCATCCACCACGGACGGATTACCTTCGCCTCGGAGATCAAGGCGCTGCTTGAAGATCCAGACCAGCAGCGCTCGGTCCACGAGGAGGCCCTTTACCACTACCTCTCGTTCTTGACGACGCCGGCGCCGCAGACTCTCTTTGAGGGCATCTCCAAGCTGCCTTGTGGCACCTGGCTGGAAGTCGATGAGCACGGCAACCTGCGGACGCGCCGGTGGTGGGACGTATGGGACCACACCACGCCGCTGGTAGGCGTCTCCGAGCAGGAAATCTGCGAGCGGTTGTGCGCCGAGCTGCGGACCGCGGTTCGACTGCGCAAAGTAAGCGACGTGCCGGTAGGGGTTTTTCTCTCTGGCGGGATCGACTCCAGCACCAACGCCGCATTGTTCTCCGAAGGGGAGCAGCAGCGGGTCAAGACGTTCTCAATCGGCTACGACGGCGAATACCAGAGTTACAGGAACGAACTGCATTATGCCCGCCGAATGGCCGAGTTCGTCGGCGCCGACCATCACGAGCGCCTCCTGACCCAGGATGACCTGCTGAACTTCTTGCCGGAGATGGTGCGCTTGCAGGATGAGCCCATTGCCGATCCGGTTTGCGTGCCGGTGTATTACGTCTCCAAGCTGGCGCGTGACCATGGCGTGATCGTTTGCCAGGTGGGAGAAGGCTCGGACGAACTTTTCTGGGGCTATCCCCTGTGGAAGGTCAAGCACCGGCTCCAGGGGATGAACCAGTGGCCGGTTCCGGCGGGCTTGAAGCGGCTCGGGCTGGCCGCGTTGACGATGCTGGGACATGAGCACACCCTGCAGTACGAGATGCTGCGCCGCGGAGCGGCAGGGACGCCCGTTTTCTGGAGCGGCGCCGAGGCGTTCACGGAAGCGCATAAGCAGGCGTTGCTTTCGCCGCGCCTGCGCAAGCGATTCGCCGGGCTTACCTCGTGGGAGGCGCTCGAGCCTTTGTATCAGCGTTTTCGGCGGAACGCCTGGGAGCGGTCAGCGCTGCACTGGATGACCTACAGCGATCTCAACCTGCGCCTGCCCGAGCTGCTGCTGATGCGGGTGGACAAGATGAGCATGGGCGTCAGCCTGGAGGGGCGAGTCCCCTTTCTGGACCACAAGTTCGTGGAGCTGGCCATGAGCATTCCGGAGGCGGTCAAGACGCGCCACGGAGAACTCAAGTACATCCTCAAGAAGGCCGTCCGCGGCATCATTCCCGATGAGTTCATCGACCGCAGGAAACAGGGCTTCGGGGTTCCGGTCCACGAATGGTCGCTGCACAAGCTGGGAGCCTTCGCCCTCCGGGAACTGGAAAGCTTCTGCGAGGAAACGGACTTCCTGGATCGCAACCAGGTGGTGCGCCTGGCCGAGGCGCGGCGCGGGCCGCAGACCTGGTGTCTGCTGAACCTCGCGCTGTGGTGGCGGCACTATGTGGCGGCTGAGTCGCCGGTGGCTTGTTGTGTCTCCTGAAGTTCACACCATAAAAGCCCAAGAGGGACCTGTGAGTTCTGAGTTGCCGGACAACATCGCTGCGCCCATGAAAGTGCTGGGGAGCGATGCATCGGGAAACGGCGGCCCATTGCATTCTCCGCCGGTCGCCATGACACGCGGCACGATTTCGAGCAGCGCCTTCCACCTGTGGCGCAACCGGGGTTTCATCGCCAAGGCCGCCGCGGTCGGATTGGTGGTGGCCACCCTGATCGCTTTCCGGCTCCCTCTCCAGTTCGAATCGACGACACGCCTGATGCCGCCGGATAAACAGGGCACGGCAGGCCTGGCGTCCTTGCGGACGGGCGGAGCCGCGGGCGGCAGCCTGAATGCCGTCCCCCTCCTGGGCGAAGCCCTGGGAGTGCACAGTGCGGGCGCGCTGATGGTGGGCGTGCTACGCAGCCGGACGGTCGAGGACCACATCGTCGAGCAGTTCGACTTGACCAAGGTCTATGGCGTTCGCTACCTCAAGGACGCCTGCGAACGTCTGTCGAACAGCACCGATATCGGGCTCGACCAGAAGAGCGGCATCATCACCATTACCGTGACCGACCAATCTCCCCAGCGCGCGCGCGACATAGCCCGGGCCTATGCGGTCGAACTCAATCGCCTGCTCGCCGAGCTGGACACCTCGGCGGCGAGGAAGGAGCGCATGTTCATCGAGGAGCGCCTGAAGACGGTCAAGGCCGACATGGACGAGGCCGCACAGCAACTGGCCCGTTATTCCAGCGAGAATACGACGCTCGACATCAAGGAGCAGACTAAAGCCATGGTGGAGAGCGCGGCCAGGCTGCAGGGCGAACTCATCGCCGCGCAGGCTGAGCTGAGCGGACTCCAGCAGATCTACACCGATAACACCGCGCGCGTCCGCGCCATGCGCGCCCGGGTAGCGGAACTGAGGCGGCAGGTCGGCAACATGAACGGCAACCCGGCTTCCCTGGGCGATGCCGGCAACGGCAACGCTCCCTACCCTCCCATCCGCAAGCTGCCGTTGCTGGGCGTGCCCTACGCCGACCTGTTCCGGCGCCTGAACATCCAGGAAGCGCTCTACGAAACCCTGACCAAGCAATACGAGATGGCCAAAATCCAGGAGGCGCGTGACATCCCCACCGTCCGCGTGCTCGATCCTGCCAACCTGCCGGAGAAGAAGTCCGGCCCGAAGCGAACCTTGATCGTGGCGTTCGGTACGTATTTTGTGGGCTTCCTGGCGATGATGTACATCCTCGGGACCGAGCGGTGGCAGACGCTCGAGCCGGACCACCCGATCAAGTTTTTCACTCGGGAAATGCAGCAAGGCCTGGCCCAGGACTACCACAGCCTTCGCGAGCACATTCCCTGGTCCCGTAACGGCGCCAAGTCGTTCGAAGACAAGTGAAAGCCCACGTGCCGCCCCGCCGGGACCGTGCCCGTGAGGCCGCCGCGATGGATGCGGCGTCCGAGAAACAAGTATGAGCGCCGCAGCAATTCCGACTCCGAGCCAGCCGCAGCCGGCAGTGTGCCCGCGCCTGCGCACCTTGCTGCTGTGGCTGCTCGGGACCGCTCTTTGCTGGTACATCATTCCGGGTGTTTATTTTGCCTACGGCGTCTTGGGTGCGGCAGTCGCCATCGCTATCGCCTGCGTGCTGGCCCTGGTCTTGCGTGGCGAGGCAGATCCAGTCGTATTGATCTGGGTGGCGATCTTCCCTCTCGGGTACTACTTCCTTTCTTTTCCGAGAGAGCGGGCCATCGTCTCCTTCGATCGCGCGGTGGTACTCCTTCTTTGTATCGCTGCCTGTTGCGCGTCCCCGGCTAAAACAACGCGCCTTCCGCGGCCGATGCGCCGCGCCGCCTGGAGCTGGTTGCTGTTCGTTTGCGCGGCCCTGCTGTCTTTTGTGCACCTCTCGAACCTGTTGAGTCCGTTGCGCGTCCTGGTGGATGCGTACATCCTGCCCGCGCTCCTCGGCTGGTGCGTCATTCGCTGCTTCCCGGTGCGCCGGCGTCTGCTAGCGCTCCACATCCTGCTCTGCATTATGGCTGCATATCTAGCGGCTATTGGCGCCGCCGAGATGGTTCTAAACGTGCATCTGTTGCCGCTGGCCGGCGCCGGAGCCTACTACGCCGGGTTCGGCGATGCGCTGCTGCTGCGGCCCAGCGGTCCATTCCTGGCGAGCCACTCCTTCGGTCTGATCGGATTGTTCTGTTTCTGGTTCCTGGCCTTTCTGCGGCGCGCTGCCGGAGCAGAACTTCCCCGGTGGCAGAAGTGGCTGCATGGGTGCGGAGTAACGTCGGCGGCCATCGTCGCCTTTCTGCCTCTCTTCCGCTCCATCATGCTGACGTTTCTGGCGCTGGCAATTCTGGATGCCTTCTGGGAGCGGCGCACCAGCCGATACCTGCTTGCGGTTGTGTCGCTCGCCATCCTGAGTGGTCTGGTTTTCGCAGCGTGGCTGCTCTCGCCAGAAATTCTTGTCGAACGTTTCTTGGACCCTGCCAATCTCTTCGCCCGAATCGCCCAGCAGCAGCAAACCCTGCGGGTCTTCCAACAGAGCCCGCTCACGGGCGTCGGATTTACGAACTACATGACCGGCGTGGAGCAGCCCGGCAGCAGCAGCGCATCTTTCCAGGATGTCTCAGCGCTCGACTCGCCCCACAATAACCTGGGTGCAGTGCTCTCCGAGACCGGCCTGTGTGGCTTCCTGGCATTCTTACTCGCACAGGGCTTCTTCCTGCGGGCGTTTTGGAGGGCGCGTGCAAGGCAGACGAACCACGCTCTTCTGGCTTGGCAGTTTTTCTGTTACGCGTTTCTCGGATATTGGATCAGCGGACTCGACATCTCGACGATGTATTCGTCCGACATGAATCTCTTTTATGTGTTCATGACCACGGCACTCTACAAGTATGGGACGGCGGAGGGCCCAGCAGTATGATCTCTCGCCGGGGAATGACCACCCGATGGCTGTCAGCACCAAGGTAGTGCACGTGCTGCTGTGGACCGAGAAGCTGGAGGACGCAGCCCAAGTGGCCGGGGCAAATTTCCCCGGCTGCGTCCTCAGCGTGCTGCCGCGACGCGAGTTGCGGGAAAGCGGGTGGAAGCAGCAGATACGGTGGCTGCGACGTCTGCAGGGGGAAGCCCTGCTCTTCTTTTTTCCCTCGCTCGATGATGTTTCCGAGCCGCAATTGCTCCTCTGGACAGCGGTGCTGCACCGTTGCCGCGCGACGGTGCTGGCGGATGCCGCCGGAAATTACCGTGTCTTGACCCGCGCGAACTGCGTCCGCCTGTTTCCCAAGGCCGTTGTCAGCGGCCTCAGCGACCTGGTGGTGTTAATGGTCACGCGAGTATTGGCCCGATTGATGCTGCTCGCCGGCCCGCCCAAGCGGAGAGTGCTCGGAAGTGGAGTGGACTTGGCCTACCTTTATCCTTATCCGCTGGGAAAGGTCGAGGAAGGGGGAGCAGCCAGCCACATACGCGGGTTCCTGGGGGGCCTCGCCGAGGAATCAGCGCGGGCTGAGATCTTCAGTGCCTGCCGGCTGCCGGAGAGCCCATTTCCAGCAACCTGGATTCGGCCAAGGCGCCGATTCTATTTGTTCCGGGAATCTCTGGTCCTCTCCTATAACTTCCGTTTTGTGCGGGCCGTGTACCGCGCTCTGGCCGGGCGCGCTCCCTGTGCCCTGTATCAACGCCATCGCGCTTTCCTGTTCGCCGGGGCCTTGCTTTCATTTCTGCTGAGAACTCCGCTGGTGCTGGAATACAACGGCTCCGAAGTCTGGGTCGCTCAGCACTGGGATCCCAGCCGGTTTCGTTCCTGGCTGGCGATCTGCGAGGAGGTCTCGATCCGAGCCGCATCCCTGATCGTCGTCGTTTCCGAGCCGCTGCGCCACGAACTGATCCAGCGTGGCGTCCCCGGTGAGCGAATCCTGGTGAATCCCAATGGAATGGATCCCCACCTCTTCCATCCTGATTGCGGTGGGAAAGAAGTCCGAGCGCAGTTCGGTTTTGAGCCGCAGGATGTGGTGGTGGGGTTTGTGGGGACTTTCAGTTACTGGCACGGGGTGGCGGTGCTGCAAGATGCGATCCGGCAGATCCTATCGGAGAATGCCGCCAGCGGTGAACTGCCACGCATCAGGTTTCTGCTGGTGGGGCAGGGACTGCTGCATGCGGAGATGCGCCAGGCGCTCTGCCGATATGAAGAGCGCGGAGATGTGTTGTTCCCCGGGCGCGTGCCGCACGACCGCGTAGCCGCGTATCTGGACGCCTGCGACATTCTTTGTTCGCCGCACACCACCATGCCCGACCGCACTCCCTTCTTCGGATCTCCGACCAAGCTCTTCGAATACATGGGGGTGGGCAAGGCGATCGTGGCCAGCAACCTTGACCAGTTGGGGCGAGTGCTCCGCCACAACCAGACCGCCTGGCTGGTGCCGCCCGACCATCCCCAGGAACTGGCGGAGGCAATCCGGTTGCTGGCGCGCCAGCCCGCGCTGCGGCATCGCCTTGGGTCCAATGCCGCAACCGACGCCGAACAACACTATACCTGGCACCACAATGCCAAACGCGTGCTGGCACGAGTGGCTGGCCTTGCCGAAGCGAATCGCAAGGCCGGCCGCTGGGGAGTCCAAGAAGGGAATCTCGGATGAGACATTACAATGTGCCAGCTCCACACTGGAATGAGCCCGGCGGCCGCGTTCTGTTGCTATCAGTCATTGTTCCGTGCAAGAACGAAGAGGCAGTCTTGCGCGAGACCCACAGCCGGCTGCTAAGCGTTCTGCAACCACTGGCCACGGATTTCGAAATTGTCTATGTAGACGATGGCAGTACGGATTCCACATTCGAGCTGCTACGTAAAATTCAGTGTGTGGACCATCGGGTGCGGATCGTGCAGCTCTCGCGAAACTTTGGACACCAGATTGCCACCACCGCCGGCCTGGAGCATGCATCCGGAGATGCCATCGTCCTGATCGACGCCGACCTTCAGGATCCCCCGGAAGTCATCCCCCTGATGGTCGAGCAATGGCGGAACGGGTTTGATGTGGCCTATGGGCTGAGAACCGCAAGGGACGGGGAAACCTTATTCAAGCTGTGGACTGCCCGGGCCTTCTACCGGGCCATCAATCGCCTTTCCGCCGTACCAATTGCGGTGGATACCGGTGATTTCCGCCTGATGGATCGCAAGGTGGTCAATGCTCTTCTGCGCATGCCGGAACAGGACCGTTTCCTGCGCGGGATGATCAATTGGCTTGGCTTTCGGCAGGTCGGGGTTCCCTACCGGCGAGCCGCCCGCCCAGCCGGAGAAACCAAGTATCCGCTGCTGAAGATGCTTCGGTTTGCCATGGATGGAATCGCATCTTTCTCCGTGCTTCCTCTGAAGATGGCTACCTGGCTGGGCTTTTCAGCGTCGGGGCTGGCCATGGCTCTTATCCTCTACGCGGTGTGTGTGCACGCGCTTACCGATCGATGGGTCGCCGGGTGGACGAGTCTTTTCGTAGCTGTTCTGTTCATGGGCGGAGCCCAACTCATCGGCCTGGGAATCATCGGCGAGTATATTGGCCGCATCTACGGCGAGACCAAACGGCGCCCTCTCTACCTTGTCCAGGAGCTGTTGGGCTTTGATGCCGAGGCGAAGACCCAACAGGAAACAGCCCGAGCCGGGTAGGATAACTCCAGAGTCACCAACAGCCCCACAGTCCAGTTCCCTCCGGAAGAGACCCTACGGTAACGCCTTCGTCTGCCATGTCCACAGCCGAATTCGATCCCTACTCGCGTACCTACCAGCAGATGCTTGACAAAAGCATTCGCCTGACTGGCGAAGGCGGAGAGTATTTCGCGGAATTGAAAGCCCGCTACCTCGCCCAGCTTTTACAGCCCACTTTCACCGGCAAGGTGCTCGATTTCGGTTGTGGCATCGGGATGCTATCGCGCTTTCTCCTTGGCTACATGCCGAACTGTGAGTTGCACGGATACGATCCGTCCCGCGCCAGCCTGGATATGATCCCTCGAGAGCTCTCAGCCCGGGGAAAATTCACCTCGTGCAAAGAAGAGTTGCGGTGCGACTACGACCTCATCGTCGTCGCGAATGTGATGCACCATATCCCGCCCGAGCAACGCCGGAACATTATCGCCGGCCTGCAGAAGCGCCTAAGTGCTGGGGGCAAGTTAGTGGCCTTTGAACACAATCCGCTTAATCCTCTGACCCGCCTGGCGGTAAAGCAATGTCCCTTTGACGCTGGTGTAACTCTACTTTGGCCACGTGAGCTGCTGGGCTACTTCCTTAGCGCAGGATTGCTGCTGCAGCGGCGTGATTACGTCACTTTTTTCCCGCACTGGCTGGCGTGGCTCAGGCCGTTTGAACGCAAGCTCTCTTGGTGTCCATTCGGCGCACAGTATGTTGTCGTCGGCGAAAACAATCGCGTTGGGTTCCGGGGCTGAGGCGAAGACTCCGCCGTGCTTAAAGACCTGGTTTGGACAAGCGTGGTTTCGACCCGAGGTTTCCTGCTGAACGGCCCAACTCTTTTTCGCCTGATGCCATCCCGCTATGAGCACCTACTGCATGGCACGATCGCCAGCACCGATGATCCCGGCCTGTACCTGCTCATTCCGAAAGTCGCCACGTGGTTTCATCTGTCGATAGCTCACGCTTACGATCTGACCATTGGCGTGTTGATTCTTGCCGCGACACTCATCGGCGCGTGTGCCATTCGCAAGGGGAGCCTCAGGAGTGCGGTTTTGTTTGGCCTAGCCGTGGTTCTGACCAGCCATGTCGCCGACGTGTACGCCTTTCAGGCCTTACCCGCGCTGGCCGGGATACCGTGGTTATTGCGGCTCAGCGATGATCCAAAGCGTCTGACGTGGCTGGCCATCGTACTTGCCGTCTTTGCCGGCCTCTGCGGCGTGTTCCGTTCGCAGGCCGGATTGCCGTACATAGCTATGATCGCAGTTCTCGTGTTCAGCCGCCTTCCGAAGATCAAGGCGGCGGCTCTTTGTGTCCTTCTAGCTATTCTCTATCTCGCGCCCGTGGCCTACGCGCGCCGGGTTTACCCCAACTTCCACCCATTCTGGCACTCGGTTTACATCGGCCTGGGGTGGGTCCATAACTCAGAAGTAGCCAGGTACCGGGACGACGTTGGGTTTGCCAAAGTACAATCCATCGATCCCGATGCGGTTGCGCTGCCGTGTTGCTCGCCGCGATACGAAGCTGTTCTTCGCAATGAAGTCATCAGGATTGCGGAGCATAAGCCCTGGATTATTGCCGAAAACCTGCTGGCCAAGCTGACCTTTGTGGGTGTCGGAGTCGGCTTGCTTTTGCTTCCCGTGCGGCGATGGGATCCTGCTTTTGCTGTTTCCATTGCTCTTGGCGCACTGCCGGGAATCCTAGTCACTCCGAATCCAGCGTACATTCTTGGTGCTCTGTGCTGCGCTTGTTTATATGCGGGCTCAACGGCTTCCGCTGAAGGAGGCTCACCCATTCCAACCGCTCGAGAGCTGGCAATCCAACACTGGAATGTAACCCCGCTGCTGGTGCCAGAGGACACTCGCTATTCCTGGTACCCCTGGTTGTATGAAGCCGCCGAATTCCGCCGGCACCAGGGCGAAGACGTCCTGGAAATCGGGTGCGGGACGGGTTGTGACCTGCTGCAGTTTGCCAGACACGGCGCCCGTGCGATGGGAGTCGATGTGACACCAGAACATCTCCGGCTGGCGCGCGAACGGGTCGCTGGACGGGCAGAGGTGCGCGAGGGGGATGCCACGGCACTGCCCTTCCCCGACCAGAGCTTCGACTATGTCTACTCTCACGGCGTGCTTCACCACATCGACCAGCCGCGCAAGGTTGTCGAAGAAATCTTTCGCGTGCTGCGCCCGGGCGGCCGATTCAACGTACAGGTGTATGCGTTTTGGTCTTGGGCGCACCTCTCTTACCGGCGGCAGTATGGAAGGCAGTGGAAGCTGCATGTGGAGAACAGCCCCGATCCCGTGCACATCGAGCTCTACACCGCCCGGCAACTGCGGAAATTATTTGCTCCCGCGAAGCTCGCCATCCGCAAGTATGAGTGCCACCATTTGCAGTCGGCTGGCTGGCTGCTGGGCTGGATGCTGGTGGCGAAGGGGGAGGCCAGCCAAGGCACAGCGGAGCGATGGCCATCAGTTGGTGCTTCGCCCTGCGGCGAGCCGCCGCAACACCTTGAGCAACGGATCACAACCGCGGGAAGCTGAGAGGATGCCGGCCGTCGCGCAGAACGGGACCTGCGTTGCGTCCCTGGGCGGCATGCTGGCGTCCGAATTCGTACGCGGCGTTGCCACCACCTTTGCGACCCGCATCGTCCTCATGGTTGTGGGACTGGCGACAACCATTGTGGTAGCCAGGTCGCTGGGGCCGGAAGGCAGAGGACTTTATGCCGTCGCGCTGACCATCGCCACACTCGGTGTCCAGATTGGCAACCTGGGACTTCACGCCTCGAACACCTACTACGTTGCTAAAGACCGCAGCTTGCTTCCAACACTGATGGGGAACACCTTAGTGGTGACTTTTGCCGCAGGCGGCGCGGCGGCGGCAGGAGTTTGGATGATGTCCCGGACGTGGCCCAGGCTCGCGCCCATCCACGGATGGTTGCTGTTCTTGGCCTTGCTGTGGATACCCGTCGGGCTGGGGAATCTGCTGCTGCAAAACCTGCTTCTGGGTCTGATGGAGGTCGGCGCCTACAACCGGATCGACCTGATTTCCAGAATGCTCGGGCTGGCGCTGCTGGCCGGGCTGGCGGCAGCCGGCATGAGAACGGCGATTGTTTTCCTGGTGGCCGGGCTGTGTGCAATGGCCATCGGCGAAGTCGCCGTGCTGTTGGCATTACGGAAGTTTATGGATCGCCGGCCAACTCCCTCGTTGTCGCTGCTCCGGCAGCACCTGGGGATCGGACTCCGGGCCTACCTGGTCGCCTTCTTTGCGATGCTGGTGCTGCGCATCGATCTCCTCATGGTGAAGTACATGCTGGGGACCGTAGAGGCCGGATACTACTCGGTGGCTGCCACTATGGCGGACGGTATCTTGACGCTGCCGCTCGTGGTGGCCACGCTCCTGTTCCCGAAACTCTCGGGGATGACCAGCCCAGCGGAAAAGTGGCGATTCGCCCGCAAGACCACCTGGGTAATCGCGGCTTTGACCCTTCCGGTGGCCGCCGTTTTCATGGTACTGGCACGGTTCATCGTGAAGTGGCTGTTCGGAGCCGCCTACCTTCCGGCGGCTTCCGCCCTGGTCTGGCTCATGCCCGGGATCTTCTTCCTGGGCATAGAGACGGTAATCGTCCAGTTCCTCAGCAGCATGGGATATCCCAAGCTCGTCGTCTTCTCCTGGGCCGGGTGTTGCGCGGCCAACATCGTCCTCAACCTGTGGGCGATTCCGGCGTACGGCATCGTGGGTGCATCGGTGGTCTCGTCGATCTGTTACATCCTGATCTTCTTCCTCATTCTGAGGGTCGCACGCCGGGACCATCATGAACAGGTTGCGGACGTGGGCGCCGCAGCGCCGGTGATTTCCGCATGAGACCGCTGCAATATGTTCTGCGCGGTGAGTCCCCCGTGTCGTTCGCACGGGAGCTGGTCTGGCGCACCAGGAAGCAGTGGAACAAGAGTCGCCTTCCGGCGCAGGTTCGCAAGGAGTGTCCGGTCGTTTTCCGCAACCTGCCTTATTACCGCCCAACGCTTGAACTGTGTGACGCACGCGCGCGTGCCTGCATCGTGGGCATTGCCGACATGGTTTGCCGCGGCGAGTTTCCCTTCCTGGGCCATGGGACGGCGCGCCTGGGATTGCCCCCGCCATGGAACCTGGATTTCGTCTCCGGCAAAGACTGGCCGCCGGCGCCGGCGGGTTCTCTGGTAGCCGTCCGGCATGACGGTTCGGACGTGAAGGTGCCGTGGGAATTGTCGCGGCTGCAGGTGCTTCCGGTGCTGGGCAAAGCGCACCTTCTGACCGGCAGCGAAGATTACCGGCAAACTGCCAAGGCGCTGGTCACAGACTGGATCCGCCGCAATCCGGTCGGGGTGGGCATTAACTGGACCGTGGCGATGGAAGCAGCGCTGCGCGCCGTCAGCATCTGCTTCCTGCTCAGTTTGCTTGCACCGTTCCGGGCGGACGAAGCGGGGTGGCTGCAGGCCGCGGCCAAGAGTTTGTGGGAACACCTGCTTTTTATCGAGGCGCACAGCGAGTTTTCCCACATCATTCGCAGCAATCACTACTTGAGTAACCTGCTCGGGCTTTATTGCCTCTCGCTGTTTCTGGAAGGCGCAGGCGCCGGCATGGAGCCACGCCGAGCCGTGTACAGCGAACGCCTGCAACAGGAAATTTTTCGCCAAGTGTATGCCGATGGCGGCCACTATGAAGCCTCGACCGGCTACCACGTCCTGGTCACGCAGATGTTCACCACCGCACTGCTGTTGATGCGGGCCGATGGGACCGAGCCGCATCCGGCTTTCGTGGAACGGCTGCGCGGCATGCACTGGTTCATGGCCGAACTCGCCGACGCGCAGGGCCGCCTTCCCCATGTCGGCGACTGCGACGACGGCAGGACGGAGTTGCTCCTCGATGACTTGCAGCAGACGTTGTCCGTTCCCGTCTCCAAGAGGCATTCGTTGTGTGTCGGTGGCCTGCTGGGAATCGGCGCCGGTCTGCTTCGAGAATCCTTAGGTGGCACAACCCAGGACGCTACCTGGTACGGCCTGGTGTCTCAGGGATCTTCCGCCACCAGTGACCGAAGGGCTTTGCGACTGGAGCCGGTGACTGTATTCCCGGAGTCGGGCGTGGCAGTCGCGCGCAACCATGATTGCGAGGTGCTTTTTTTCGCCATACCCAACGGCTTGCGCGGGAAAGGAAGCCATACCCACAACGACAAGCTGAGTGTCGTGTTCCGGGTAAACGGCGTGGAGTTGCTCTGCGACTCGGGGACATGTTTCTACACGCGGGATCGCAACACCAGAAACCAATTTCGCGGCACCTCATGCCACAACACCGCGCGGATCGACGCGCAGGAGCAGAACACGGTGCCGAATGCGAACCACGGGTTGTTCTGCCTCGGCAACGAGGCGCAGGTCGGGCCCATCACCTCGCAACATTTGCCGGGAGTGCTCGAACTGGCTGCCGCACATGAAGGCTATCGCAGGATCGGCGTGAGGCACTCGCGCGTGGTCCGGCTCCGCGAAGATGGCTTCGAACTGGAAGACCACTTTGATGGTTCCGGGGAACACCGGATCGAATTGAATTTTCATTTGCCGGAGGAGTGGCAAGTCGCTCCCACGCCCGGAGAGCGGCCAGGCTTTGCCATCGTCGGACCACGCGATGCCAAAATCTTGTGGCAGTCCCTTGCGCCCCTGGAACTCGCCTCGGAAGCGGCGGCGATCTCGCGCGCCTACGGCGCCACCAGCCCGGGCACGAGAATCAGGGTCGCCACCTCAACTCGGTTGCCCCTCGTGATTTTGACCCGCCTGTCTTGGGACCAATAACGCAAACCATGGATTACGCGCTCACCGGTGAATCGGTAGTGTGTTTTGCGGGTGAGGACTGGTGGTACCACCATCCCCACTCGAAGAACCACATCCTCAAGCGGCTGGCGCAGCAGAACCAGGTGCTGTTCGTGAACTCCATTGGCATGGGGCTCCCCAAGGCGTCTAACCCGGACTTTCTGCTCAAAATCGGCCGCAAGTTGCGCAGCTATCTGCGCTGGCTCCGTAAGGTGCCCGAAGGCCTCTACGTCCTGACCCCGATCTCGCTGCCGTTTTACGGCTCGAAGCTGGCGCGGCAGCTGAACCGGCGCCTGCTCGTAGCGCAGATCCGACTGGCGATGCGGCTTTGCAGTATGCGCCGGCCGGTGGTCTGGGCCGCAATACCATTCGCCGCCGATGTGATCCATGACCTGGGCGCCAAGCTGGTGCTGTACCAGGTTTCCGACAAATACGACGCTAACGAAGACAGCGCCATTGCGCGCGAGGTGATCCGGGACTTTGACCGGCGTTTGAAGACGGCGGCCACCCTGGTGATGTACTCCGGGCGCAAGCTCTACGAAGAATCAGAAGTCTCGCACCGTTATTTTCTGGAGCAGGCGGTGGACTTTGACCATTTCGCGGCGCCCGCAGCCAGCACCGCTCCCGCGATCGCCGCGATCCCGCGGCCGGTTCTCGCCTACTTCGGGTGGATCGACTATGTCATTGACGCCGAGCTCGTCGAACAGGTCGCGAGGCTGCGGCCAGACTGGAACTGGGTATTCATCGGCCGCAAGTCGAACCTGGTGCGGATCTCAGCTCCGAACGTTCATTTCCTCGGCCCTAAGCCCTACGGCGAATTGCCGCAATATCTGCGGCACGTCGATGTGTGCGTCCTTCCCTGGAAGCAGGATCACGAGTTCGTGCGCTACGGCAGCGCGATCAAGGTCCGGGAATACATGGCCAGCGGCAAACCCGTGGTGATGCCACCGCTGTACGAGTACAGCCAGGCGCCCGGCATCCTTAGATATACCTCAACCGATGAATTCATCGGCGCCGTGGAGGATGCGCTGGCCGGTGACACCGCGGAACAGCGCAAGCTGCGGCAAGACTGGGTCCGCAACTACACCTGGGACGTCCGCACCCTACAGCTCTCCCAAACCATAGCTCATCTCTTGAGCAACGGCAGACACTAACCCCCCGCCCATTTTTTCACCAGAGTGGAGACCGCGAATGGCAGCACCAAGGCTGCAAGACCCTAGCATCGAAACCGCAAATCTGCGGCTGGTAGCGGCGCAAACCGTCAAAGCCCGCACGCAACGGCATAGTTTGAGCGCGCTATGGTCCGTCCTTCTGTCTTGCTGCGAGGCTCTGGCTGACACCCTCGCGGTCATGGGCGCGGCCTTGTTCGCGAATACGATCTATCACCACTTCCAATTAGGCAGGAGATTGCATTATCCCCCGGCAAGACTGGCGGTGCTGGCGGTTGTTTTCTCCATCATCGTGGTCTTGCTGCTGGACCGGGCTGGTGCTTACCGTGGCGGAAGCAGCCTTCTCCGGGTGCGCGAAACCGAAAGGATTCTGCGCGCTTCGATGCAAAGCACCCTGATCGCTCTCACTCTCTCTTACTTCAGCAATCTCCTGGTGTCCCGCTGGTTGCTGGGAATTGCGCTGATCACCGTGCCGGTGTTCCTGATGATTGAGAAGCAATTGATCTACGAACTCATACGCACCCTCCATGCTCGCGGCCACGGCAAACAACGCGTCTTGATCTACGGGGCGGGAAGGACCGGGCAACATTTATTCTCGGCCATTGCGCGTTCCCCCAAGCTGGGACTGGACCCGGTTGCGTTCCTCGACGATGATCCGTCGCTGGCCGGAACGGAAATCTACGAGCGCTCGTACCAGAGACGCCGTTTTGCCAGCGTGATCCAGGGGCCTTTGACCGCCGGCCTGCTCCGCGAGCACGGCGTAGATCTGGTGCTGATTGGAGTCCCGTCGCTCGGCCGAGAAAAGTTTCTGGAAATCATCCAGGAAGCGAATTCCGTGGGGGCTACCGTCTCCTTCGTCCCCTATCATCACGGCCCAACGTTGTTCTGGATGGACTACGCCGAGATCGACGGCCTGCTGGTCGCGAACTTACGCGGCACGGCGACGGATACCCTCTATGAAGCAACCAAGCGCTGCTTCGATGTCATCGCGGCCTTGACCCTGCTGATCGTGTGCTCGCCTTTCCTGCTTCTCATCGCGGCGCTCATCCGTCTGACCTCCAACGGGCCCGCGCTCTTCGTGCAGCAGCGGGCTGGCCTCGACGGCAAGCTGTTCCGCATGTTCAAGTTCCGCACCATGTATCAGGATGCACCCGCTTACCAATATTGCCCTAAGGACAGTTCCGATCCTCGCATCACGCCGGTGGGGCGTTTCCTGCGCCGTACCAGCCTCGACGAGTTACCGCAGATCCTGAACGTGCTGAAGGGGGAGATGTCGCTGGTGGGACCGCGTCCGGAGATGCCCTTTATCGTGAGCCAGTACACGGCACTGCACCGTCAGCGGCTGACCGTGAAACCCGGCTTGACCGGACTCTGGCAGTTGAGCGCCGACCGCGCTTATCTCATTCACGAGAACATCGAGTACGACCTGTACTACATCCGCCGCCGCAACTTTTTCATGGATATGGCCGTCCTGCTGCACACGGTGGTGTTCGCCGCCCGCGGAATCTGATCGACCTCTGAGAAAAACCCCATGAGCAAAGCGGTCGTGGAAGACGTGCGCTCCGGACAGGTGGAGGTAGTCGAGGTTCCCTGTCCGGAACTCCATTCCAATGGCATTTTGGTTCGCACACGATTCTCTGCCGTCAGCGCTGGGACCGAACGCGCCAAGCTGGAGACGGGAGAGAAATCGCTCGTCGGCAAAGCGCTTGAGCGCCCCGACCTGGTGCGGCAGGTTCTCGCTGTAGCCTGCCAGCAGGGCGTCCAGGCCGCCTACCATAAGGTGCAGTCCCGCCTTAATGCGTTGTCGGCCCTGGGATATAGCTGTGCCGGCACGGTCCTGGCCGTGGGAAAGGAAGTGACCGAGTTTCAGCCCGGCGACCGGGTAGCGTGCGCCGGGGCCGGTTATGCGAATCACTGCGAGGTGAACTACATTCCACGCAACCTTGCGGTGCGCGTTCCCGACAACGTTCCACTCGATGCCGCCAGCCTTACCACGATCGGCGCCATCGCATTGCAAGGCTTGCGACAGAGTGAGGTCCGCCTCGGAGAGACCGTGGCCGTCATTGGAGCCGGGTTGGTGGGACTGCTCGCGCTGCAGTTGTCCAAGGCAGCCGGTTGCCGCACCTTAGCTTTGGATATCGATGAGCAACGGGTAGAGGCCGCTCGACGCATGGGTGCTGACCTGGCGTTGCTCTGCCAGGATGCCCAGACTCTCACGGCCGAGCATATCGCCCGCTACGGCGCCGACGCCGCCATCGTCACCGCGGCTTCGCCTTCCGCGGAACCGTTGGAGCTGGCGGCGCGGCTGCTGCGCGACCGCGGACGCATCGTTGTCGTGGGCGATGTGGCAATGGGAATCTCACGCCGAGCCGCATACCACAAGGAACTCTCGATCGCGCTTTCCCGTTCCTACGGCCCCGGACGTTACGACGCTCAATACGAAGAGAAGGGCGTGGACTATCCCATCGGATACGTGCGCTGGACCGAGAAGAGAAACATGGAGGCATTCCTGGACCTGCTGGCATCCGGCTCGCTGAATGTCGCTCCCCTGCTGGAACTCCGGTACCCGCTGCAGCGAGCGCAGGAGGCCTATGCCCGGATCAGAGAAAAGAATGCCTACACGGTCATCCTGGAATATCCCGAGTCCGGGGACGGCATCGCTTCCGCGGTTGTGTCCGCTGCCGGGCCGGTGGCCCGCGACCCCAAGCCAGGGCGATTGTATGTCTCCTGCATCGGCGCCGGGGCCTTCGCTCGCGACGTGGTGCTTCCGCACCTGAAGTCGGCGAAGGACGTCATTCTCGATTCGGTTGCGACGTCGTCGGGCATCAGCGCGGAAACGGCGCGCCGGTCGTTCGGCTTCCGCCGGACCCTCACCGTGGAAGAAGTCCTCGCGTCCGACAGCGATCTGCTCTGCGTGCTCTCGCGCCACGACAGCCATAGCCGATATGTGACCCGCGCCTTGATGAACCACACAGCGGTCTTGGTGGAGAAGCCGCTGGCGGCCAGTGAACTGGAACTGCAGGAAGTGCGGGCGGCCTACGAGGCGGAGTTAGAGCGGGGGCGCGCTCCCTTTTTGATGGCCGGCTTCAACCGTCGCTTCGCCCCGTTCACGGAACGGATCAAGCAATTCTTTGCCGGCCGGCGCGAACCCATGTTGCTGCATGCGCGAATCAACGCCGGCTATCTTCCCCTCGGCCACTGGACGCATGCGGCAGGAGGCCGCATTGTCGGCGAATTCTGCCATTTCGTGGACTGGGCGAGAGCGGTGGTGAACTCTCCCATCCAACATGTCCAGGCGGCCGCCCTACCCGACGGCAACCGATACTGTCGTGACAACGTCGTCGTGACACTGTCCTTCGAGGATCAATCGCTCGCCAACCTGCTCTATCTTGCGAACGGGGACCCATCCGTTTCCAAGGAGTATTTCGAAGTCTTCTGCGGCGGGAGGGTAGCCCGCATGGATGACTTCCGCTTCTTAACCCTGGCCGGCAATGGCAAAGCGGAAGAGGTCAAAGCCCGGCGCGACAAGGGCCACCACCAGTTGCTTGAGCTGACGCTCGATGCACTCCGCAGCGGTGGCCCCGCGCCGATCCCTTTCGATGAATTGTTCGAAGTCACGCAAGCGACCTTTACGATTCATCGCTCGCTCGCCGGTAATCGCACGGACGAGTTGTCCGGGCAAACGGATCCCGACACCGCCCTGGCGCTGGAAAGGAGCTGAGTGATGCCTGCAAATTCGGCGCCCCGCCTTCGTGTGGCTGGATGTCCGGTAGATTGCATTTCCTTCGGCGAGGCCGCGGACGAGATTTGCCGCCGGATCGAACAGCGCATTCCCACCCACGTGGTGTATATCAACGCCGCGAAGGTCGTGAAGTACCACCGTGATCCGGTGTTGCGGAGCGTCATCGAACGCGCCGGTCTGCTGCTGCCGGATGGAATGCCGCTGGTGTGGGTCTCGCGCCTGTTCGGCCAAGCCCTGCCGGGCCGGGTGAACGGAACCGACCTGATGGAGCGGATGGCGGCCCTGGCCGCAGAACGCGGGTACAGCATCTTCCTTCTCGGGGCGACGGAAGAGATCGTCAACGCCACCGCCGCCGAGTTCTCCCGCCGCCATCCGCGCCTCAAGATCGCCGGCGTTCGCAACGGCTATTTCAAGCCGGAGCAAGATGATGAAGTCTTGCAGGCGATCAACGCCAGTGGCGCCGACATACTCCTGATCGGCATCAGCACCCCGAAAAAAGAGCTGTGGGGAGACCGCAACCTGGTCCGGCTGGGCGTCCCCATCTGCCAGGGCGCCGGTGGCAGCTTTGACGTGGTTGCCGGCTTGGTGTCCCGCGCTCCGGGCTGGATGCAGCGCTGTGGCCTGGAGTGGTTCTACCGCTTCCTGCAGGAGCCGCTACGGATGGGTGGCCGCTACCTGCGGACCAATCCCCAATTCCTGTGGCTGGTGTTCTGTGAGGCGGCCCGGTTCTGGGTCTTGCGTCTCGCCCAAAAATTCCAGTAGCGCTTTCCACTGGCGATGAAGTACTCGTCCATTTTGCGGGTGTTCATGCGCTACTTCAGGGAAAGGCGATTGCGGTGGTTTCGCCAATCGTTTCCTCCCGAGGCCTGCCGCACGATTGTCGATGTCGGTGGAACGCCGCATATCTGGGACATGCTCAAGTATCCATCCGCCATCAGCATAATCAATAGCGACACCCGCGAGTTGGCGCTTTCGAACGGCTATACCACGGCGGTTGCGGATGGGCGAATGCTCCCGTTCCCGAACCGGGCCTTTGACCTCGCGTTCTCCAATTCAGTGATTGAACATGTTGGCGGCTGGAACGACATGGAGCGCTTTGCTTCCGAGTTGCGGCGGGTCGGTAACTCTTACTTCTGCCAAACTCCCAACAAGTGGTTTCCCATTGAGCCCCACCTCGGCACGATTTTCCTGCACTGGTTTCCTTCGCTGCTCCATCAGTACTTTGTGGTGCGCTATCTTACCCTTTGGGGCCTGATCAACAAGCCTTCGCGTGCAACCGCCGCTCAATCGCTCGCCGAGATTCGCCTGCTCACGCGCTCCGAACTGGAGCGGCTTTTCCCTGATGCTCGGATCGTGACCGAAAGTTTCCTGCTGCTGCCAAAGTCCTACACCGCGGTTCGAAGAGAATCAGGACTGTCAGGTAATCAGCATTGGGGGCTTCCGCGCCGACGTTCTGACAGCTGAGAAACCGCTGAAGGCGATTCCGCCCTTCCCTTTTGTAGGAATCCACCCCGAGTTTCAGCAACACCCGGTTTCCGCTTTATCAACACGAACCTGGGCCTTGCCAGCACGAGTTGTTCACAGCACGCGGGTACCCGGTACGCCCTTAAAGTCGGCGTCCCCGGTGATCAACTCGGCGCCCAAAGCTCGTGCGGTAGCCAGGACAAAGGAGTCGGCCATCGCCAAAGAGAACTCCAGGCTCAGATCGGCAGCACGCAGGGCAAGATCCTGGTCAATCGGAATCCCGCTGGTCTTCTGCATTTGCGCCACGCACAACTTCGCCATCTCATCGCCCCGCTCACGCCTGATCTTCTTGTAAACTTCATACACGACCACGGCCGGGGTCGCCACATTTTCAAGGTCCTTCAAGTACCGGACGTAGGCGTCAGCCTTGGGTCCATCGGTGAAGAACTCAATCCACCCCGAAGAGTCCACGACGACCACTAGATCCGCTCCTGCTTCTCTCGCAGCTCAGTACACGACATACCCTTCAAGATCCCGCGAAATTTTTCGAGCGGCAGATCGGGGATTGCGGTGATGATCCCGTCGCGCTCCAAGAGTGTGATCTGCTGGCCTGGGCGGAGGCGGAGTCGCTGGCGGATCTCCCGCGGGATGACGATCTGAAATTTGGGAGAAATGGTGACGCGAGGCATTCACACCTCTCCTATATCGACGGAGATATGGTATTACATAGTTAAGATCGATGTCAATTGCGGGGTACATAGTCCGGGGAGGGGCCGAGAACGTCCGGGAAGTTGCAGTCGATTACCTGAGCGAAGGCATAAGCGCTTCCAGGCGGATTACCCCCGGGGGCGAGCAATCACTGGTTGCGTTTTTTCCGGCGTGAAGCTCCGGTCTGCACAGACTTGAACCGTGGAAAACCTCAGCTCGTTCGACGACTTCCGGGAGAGGCGCTTCCCGAGGGCAATCTGATCACCCTGTGGGCGAGTCGTAGTGCAGATCGCTCAGCTGGGCAACAGTTAGCCTATCAAGGCTTTCCGAAAGCCGCGGGAGCCCCCATCCGCAGCGACGGCGATTTTCATTTGTGACGAATCTAAATTTTGCGGGTTGCAAGCGCGGTTGGATGTGATATAAAAACACTTCATAACCGAGCAGATTATGCGACTGCTTGCCAACGCGGACCGCTCTTTCGCCGCCCTTTCCGGGCCGCGGGAAAAGCTGTCCCTGGGCCTTACTCTGCTGCTTATTGCTCTGCTCCTCGTGTCAGGAGCCAGCGGATGATGTAGCCCAGATAAAAGGATCCATCGAGGCCATCATCCAGAGCAGATGATGGCCTCAAGTTTTTTGCACGCCAATTTTTCGAACGAAAGGTGGGATTCCATGGCTGCCAGCAACCAATTCCAATTCGCGATCGTGCCGGGCCAGGACGAGACCGGGTACCGGGGCATGAGCATCGGCGTCGACGGCGTACCGCGCGTGCTGCTGAGCAAACCGGAGATGCGAGAGCTTTTCCAGTTCCTGATGCGGGAAGCGCGCAACTTC
>Ga0209517_10003110_pt1 | contig 22745 bp, 18 predicted proteins | sample PeaSoiMetSII2010_FD_187695 | JGI IMG/M metagenome (GOLD analysis project Ga0209517, IMG submission 187695) | Peat soil microbial communities from Weissenstadt, Germany - SII-2010 (SPAdes) (version 2) | ecosystem: Environmental > Terrestrial > Soil > Wetlands > Peat | place: Germany...
GGAACCGCGGCGCGTCGTTTGAGTGCGGCGCGCACGGAGTGGCCCCCTTCGCTGGAGCGACGGCGGGGCAGGCCTGCCTTCGGGGAGCTGAGCTACGGCGACGCAGGGTCGTTCTCCCTGAAATATTGATTGACATTACAGGTTGCCGCGCCCGTGGCCGTCCGCGGACTGGAGGCATTCCTGTCCTGGGAAATCCTGGGATTTCCTGATGATCTGCGCCAAACGGAGGGATCGCTGAGCTCGCATAGGGCCTTAGGGCAGCCTGCGGGTGTCCAGCGAGGGCATTTTTGGGCAAAGATTCGGCAAGCGGGTTCGCCTCCGAAAACGTCCGACCAGTTGGCCGACCCGAGATTTGTGGACGACTGGACTTGGAAGTTGGTCGCCCGTCGTTCTGAGGCTCTGGTTGTTCTGAACCTCGCTGTTTTTCCGCTTGATCGCCGATCAAACGGGGGCGATACTTCCCACTCGGTAAAATTCGAAAAAGACCGTGAAAACCAACGATTCTCAAACGGTCTTTCACCGAAGGTTGCGCGGTTAGCTCAGGGGTAGAGCACTTCCTTGACACGGAAGGGGTCAGAGGTTCAAATCCTCTATCGCGCACCATTTTTTCTTCCTGCGGAGGCTCCGTTTTCGGCTGAAGGAGTTTGCGATTTCGACGAGCCGGGCCAACTACCAGCCGGCCCCAACCGCCGCGTTGGCTCGAGTTAGCTGGGTGGCGGGCTCCAAGAGCTTTGTGGCGAACGTCATGGCGTGGCCGATTGCCTGGTCCATGTCAAAATAACGGTAAGCCCCGAGGCGCCCGCAGACAATCAATCCCGGGATGGCAGCCGCACGCCCTCGATAGTGGCTGGTAAAGAGTTGTATTCCAATCACTGGGGATCGGATACTCAAATTCGTTGGGTGACTCAGCAGTGAACGGGTATTCCTCCGTTACCAGAGTTCCCCTGACTGCCTGCTGCTGTTCCGGGGTCATCAGATGCTTCCATTCCAGCGTCCTCAGTGGCCCGTGAGCGGATACATCCGGGTGATTTACCTGCGCACAAGGTTGGTGCCATTGGCAATCGGGGAGGTAGTAGTGGCGGCGTTTTTGGCTGCGGTAGCCCAAGCGGCCGGCATCAAAATGGAAAAACTCGTCAAGTGAGCCGGTGAAAATGAGGGCCCTCCGCGGCTTGTATTCCGAGCGATGTTCCAGGTAGTCCAGGCCCAAGGCGCAAGGGATCCCAGCCAGGAGAGTCAACGCACTACTCTCAGTCAAGTAAGCGGCAGAAATCGGCTGGCTATCCGCCGCCGCAAGAGCTCCCAGCGTGAACGCAGACTACGCCGGGCTTCTTCCGCCGGTAGCACCGAAGACTTCCCCCGTGACGTAGGAGGATTCCTCTGACGCGAGGAACACATACAGAGGGGCAATCTCCACGGGTTGGCCTGGACGCTCATAAGGGGTATTCGCGCCAAATTTCTTGGTCTTTTCCGGCGGCGTGGTTGAGGGTATCAGCGGCGTCCATACCGGGCCGGGGGCATTGTTCACCAGGATGTCTAGGCGTCCCTGTTCGGTGAGAGTCTTCTCCACCAGCGCTTGGCACTGCCTTTCCTCCCGGATATCTCCGGCCAGGCTCATCCCTTTCTGCCCCGCTTCCTCAATCCAATGCTTCGTCTCCTGCGCATCGGCTTCTTCCTCGGGCAAATAGGAGATAACGACGTCAGCTCCTTCGCGGGCAAAGGCGATAGCCACCGCCCGGCCTATACCGCTGTCGCCGCCGGTGATGAGGGCCGTTTTCCCGATCAACCTGCCGTGTCCAGGGTAACTCTGCTCTCTATGGTCGGGCCGGACTTTCATCTTCTCCTCTCGACCTGGAAATTCCTGCGGGAGCTCCGAGAAGGGCGGCTTGGGCCGCCCTTCCTTCGGATGCCTTTTCTCTTCCTGGGTTGTCTCAGAGGGTTTCATAGCTAGCGCGGTGTTCCCGTGTTGTTCCCTCCCGCACCTGTCCCGGTGCCGGTCCCGCCCGGCCTCCCGGTGGCCCCTCCGGCCCCATTGGTGACTCCCAGTCCGTTGCGACCCTGAATCCCATTCCCCGGGTTATTGGTCATGCCAAATCTGTTGGTCATGGCAAAGTTATTGCTAGCGCCAAATGCCCCATTGGTGCCCCATCCGTTTATGCCACCGCCCGTGCCTGTTCCTGGGCCCGAACCGGGAGGTTGACCAATACCCGCTCCTGCGCTGGGTGGGATCGTCCCGACGCCGTTTTGGCCAGTGCCCGGAGTACCTGGTTGTGCCTGGCCCGGCTGGCCCGCTGCCGTGCCGGTGCCTGTTCCACCCGCCCCAGCGCTGCCGCCAGCGCCCGACCCACCGCCCCCCGCGCCGCCTCCGCCGCCACCGCCTCCCGCTTGGGCGCTGCAAGTACCTGCGGTCCACGCAGCCAACAGACCTGCTAATGCCAAAATCACTAATGTTCTCTTTCTATCTCCTTTTTTCATATCGCTCTCTTCCTTGTGTTGTTCTTTGGTACGCACTACCAGTGTTTCAACATCCTTGTCAGGAAGATCGCTACAATAGGGTTTCCTGCCCAAAGGAACGAGCAACAAAGTCTGCGGCAAAAAGGCCCGCCGGATACGTGACCGGATTTACGGTGATCAGCACTAAGGCTCTCCCACAGGCGCACTCTGCCCCCAATATTTCAGCAGCGGCCCTTGTGCTCCGTAGATCGGATCGGCCGCCGGCAACGCAACGCTCGCGATATTCCGGTCCACCTCCGGCCGCTCGTCCGTCTTGCCATAACACATATCCCACTCCTGGCCCTTCGGATACGCCCCCACCACCGCAAAGCTCTGGCTTGACCCGAGCTTCTTATGGGCGACGCCGGCCGGAATAATGACCACATCCCCCGTATGAAGCGTCACGGAGACGCCGTGCTTGCCGCCGAACTGGACTTTAGCCGACCCGCTGAAGACGGCCAACACTTCGTGCGCCGTGCTGTGATAATGAACGTAGGGATAGATGCCATTGCGCCAACTGCCGCCCCACTGGTGCGCCTCGAGCAGTTGTTCGATGATCGACGCGCCGTCCTGCGTGTTCAATTTCACCGCCCCTTGGTAGATCAGCAACGGCAGCTTCGGATTGTTGGGAATGGTTCCATCGTCCTGAAGCTGGTGAGCTTCAACGACCGGGGACTGAACATACTGTGCGGGGGGTGAAACCGGCGATTCTTTAGCACTCATGTCAACGCGGCAGGGATTGAGCTATCATTAGCGACGATTAACTAAGTACCACCACTGGCGTCGAATTCCAATAAGGACAAAACCCTAACGACCGTCCAGGAAATGCGGTTGCGCAATGCGCAACCGCTCCTCCATACTTTTCCCACATGTTGAAGCTCGGCGTGAACATCGACCATGTCGCCACCTTGCGCGAAGCGCGCTATCGCGGCTGTGGTCGCGGTGAACCTGATCCGGTCGCCGCCGCGCTGGCCTGCGAGGCCGCCGGCGCCCACGGAATCACCGCCCACTTGCGCGAAGACCGCCGGCATATCCAAGACCGCGACGTGCTTAAACTTCGAGAGGTCATCCGCACGCGCCTCAATCTCGAGATGGCCAACTCGCCCGAGATTATCGGCATCGCTCTGAAGTTGAAGCCGGACATCGTTTGCCTGGTGCCGGAACGCCGGCAGGAAGTAACCACCGAGGGAGGCCTCGAGGTGGCGGCGCAAGTGCCCGCTTTGACCGAGACGCGCCGCCGGATGAACGAAGCCGGCATCGAGGTCAGCTTGTTCATCACGCCCGAACCGTCGCAAATCGAAGCGGCGGCGGCCACCGGCAGCCAATTTGTTGAGTTGCACACTGGTGCCTTCGCGGGAAGTTTTGCCGACCCAGGACAGCTCGATGCTGAGCTGCACCGGTTGATCGACGGCGCTAACCAAGCCCACGCCCTCGGACTCAAAGTCAATGCTGGGCATGGCTTGAATTACCAGAACCTCCCGCTGCTTCGCCGCGTCCCCCACTTGGTCGAATTGAATATTGGCCATAGCATCGTCAGCCGCTCGATCACGGTTGGCCTCGAGACCGCCGTCAAAGAGATGCTGGCGTTAATGGCCGGCTGCAAGCCATGATCCTGGGCGTGGGCATCGACATCATCGAAGTGGCGCGCATCCAGGCCTCCTACGAAAGGTTCGGCGAACGCTTCGTCAATCGCATTCTCCTGCCGGAGGAGATTCGCTATTGCCTCTCGCACAAGGTGCCCGCCCCATTTTTGGCAGCCCGCTTCGCCGCTAAGGAAGCCATCTCGAAAGCCTTCGGCACCGGCATCGGCGCGCAGTTGGGCTGGCAGGACATGGAGGTTGGTCGCAAGGAAAGCGGTGAGCCGTTCGTCATTCTGCATGAAGCCGGCCAGAAGCTTCTGGCCGCCCGCCAGGCAAGGGCAGTGCTTGTCAGCCTGAGTCACACCCAAGGCCACGCCGCCGCCGTCGCCATCCTCGAAGGCCTGTCCTGAAAGGGAAGGCGCGTCCTCCCGATTTTCAGAACGGCTTTGCGAGTCACTGGCTCGCGGCCGCAGTAGCGCAAATGTGTGATCTGCTGTATCGCAGACGCTTCGCGAGGTCGGGTGCCACAGCGTAAGGGCGAGCATAACGTTCCACTCCACGCTTGCCAAATGCGCCGAGGGGGAGAATGCTGGGCACTGGCATGATGATCAGTGTTTTGGCAGTTTGTGTTTATCCATGAATGCTTCCAATCTTAGCAACGGAAATCGAGCGGTTGGCGCTGACGCGTGCAAGGCTCTCGGGAAGACCGCGATCGGTGCGGCGCTGGCGGTGGCGCCCCGGCCAGGCTATACGGCCGAAAACAACACGATCAAGATTGCCCTCGTGGGCTGCGGCGGGCGCGGCACGGGTGCGGCCGCGCAGGCCTTGTCCACGCAGGGACCCACCAAGCTGGTGGCGCTCGCGGACGTGTTCGAGAACCGTCTCCAGAGCTGTTTGGCCAACGTGAAAGCTGGGCGTGAGCAACAAATCGACGTGCCGCCGGACCGGCAATTCCTGGGCTTCGACGCGTTTAAAAAGGCGATGGACGCGCTGGACAAAGGGGACGTAGTCCTACTCGCAACCCCGCCGGCCTTTCGCCACGTCCACTTTGAATACGCCGTAGAAAAGGGCTTGAATGTTTTCATGGAGAAATCGTTTGCCCCGGATGCGCCCGGGCTGCGCCGCATTCTCAAAACGGGCGAATTGGCCAGTCAGAAGAATCTCAAAGTGGCAACGGGGCTGATGAGCCGGCATTACCGCCCGCTCGAGCAGGCCATCGAGCAAATCCATAACGGGCGGATCGGCGAGGTCCACACGTGTTGGGCTTACCGGATGCATGGGCCCGTGGGGTTAACGCCCAAAGCGCCCGGCACCAAAGAATTAGCCCACCAGATCGCCAACTACAGTTGTTTTACCTGGCTGAACGGGAGTTTCATAGTGGATTGGTTGATCCATAACATCGATGTGTGTTGCTGGGTCAAAAACGCCTGGCCGGTTTCGGTCCAGGGCTCGGGTGGCCGCCAGGTACGCCAGGAACCCGATCAGTTGTTCGACCATTATGCGGCGGAGTATGAATTTGCTGACGGCGCGCGCCTGGTGGTGCAGGGCCGGCATATCGCCCAGTGCCGCGACTTTTTCGGGGATATCATCGAGGGCACCAAAGGGTCCGGAATAATGGGAGAAGGGCAGCCCCAGCCACGGCTGTTCAAAAGCGCCGCGCAAACCTCGGAGAACCTGCTCTGGAGTTACAAAGGTCCGGCGTGCGACCATTACCAGGTCGAACACGACCTGCTCTTCGACGCAATCCGGAACGACAAGCCCTACAACGAAACCGAACGGTCGGCCAAATCCTGCTTCACCGCCATCATGGGGCGGATGGCGTGCGAATCGGGCAAGCTGATTACCTGGGACGAAGCCCTGGCCTCAACCATCGAGCTCGCGCCGGGGCTGGAGAATTACACTTGGGATTCCAAACCGCCGGTCTCGCCGGATGCCGAGGGCAAGTATCCCATCGCCCGGCCAGGGGAAACCCAGGTGCTGTGAAGCGCCCGCAACCCTACCGAGCTACCGAGGGGCCAGCTCCGGGAATTTTTTGTGCGGCTCCTTTTGATACCAAAAAGCAACCGAGGCAATGTTGTCCTCGGCTTGGAGATAGCGCCCGTCAGCCTGCCAGCCTAAGGCCTGGATCGTGACTTTGAGGTTCTTGTCAAAGCGGACCGGGTCAGCAATGTGCCAGCGATACAAACCGAAGCGCTGTCCGGGCTCGTAGATCTTGTCTGGCGGGATCACCTGTGCCAAGCCGGTGTAGGGAGTTGAAAAGGTCTGATAGCGGTGCGTGTCCTGGTTCTCGAAGTCATATGAACCGCAGAAGTAATCCTCGGTGCCGGTGCCGCAGATCGTCGGAAATTCCTGGTCGCCATCCAGATAGAATTTGATTTCGCCTTCGCCCCACCAGCGGGAAGCATGCACTTCCCAAGCCAGGTACGTGCCTACATACTGGCCCTGGCCTTCGACACCGTCGAGAATGGTATAGAGCCCCTTCTGGTGGAGGGGCGATTCATGGCGAAATTGCGCGTGGAAGTAGCCGGCGTCGCGGGGAACATCCGTCAAAACATAGTTAATTTGATAATAGACAACCATGTCTTTGTCGTCCTGGTTTTCCAGGGTGATCCGCGCCTTTTTGCGGAAGGGCATGGGCCAATAGCAATTGAAGGCGCTGCCGGGGTTCACACAAATGGCCAGTGAACTGATCTGGCAGAACTTTCCCCAGCCGCAAGCGAAGAAGTCGCCGACCGGACATTCCACTGAGGGCTCCGTTTCATCATCCCAGTAAAACCTGAGGATGCTGCGCCGCCAGTTGCCGGTGGGCGTCATCCAGATTTGTTCGATGCTGCCGGGGCCGTTGATTTCGCCCAACGTGAAAGTGGTCTTCGACTTGATCGCCACGCAAGGGGAAATCTTCCAACCTTGGCCCAAACCGCGCGCGGCGTTTTTGCCCATCCCTTCGGTGGCCATTCCCGCTTTGCCCTTTTCACCGGTGAAATTCTCGGGACTGATGGAGCGGGACTTGGCCTTCGAGAGCCGGTAGAGATTGCCCATGCTCAGGTCAATGCCGTTATAGGGCGCATCGGCCGCCAACGCGGGCAGGACCTGGAACCAAATTAGCAGCGAGCTCACCAACAGGGGGCGCGGAAGTTTTTTCATGACAACATGTGTTAAGGTTTATGCCGGCGGCCGGTCAGCGGAGGGTCCGTTCCGGCAGCGCGGGCAGCAGCGTTTTAAAGCAGGGCTGTCCCCCGCGCAAGCCCGGAGTGGCCAAGCTAAGGTGAAGTTTAGGCCTTCGTTTGAACGCGGAACGTGCGCGCATCGAACCGCCAGGCGCTTTCTGGCGAAGGGCGAGAACCCGGCCGTTTAGATGAGGTTAGATACGTTGTCCTTTGCTAAAGCAACTTGACGTTCTGCCATTCATCCATATAATAATCCGCATCACATGAGCTTTTCACCTCGGGTTGTGTGCGTTATATTATGAAATGGCCTAAGATCGTCCGGCAAAGTTGTCTTCTGGGGGCCATTCAATGGCTGGCGTGCGCGGGCGCCCAGGGCGGCACCTGGACCGCATTGGCCCACAGTGCTCCCGGCGGTATCAACACCATGCTCTTGCTATCGGATGGAACCGTCATCGGCGCCAACGGCCAGAACGCCTGGTACCACCTGACACCGGATATTCACGGCAGCTATGTCACCGGCACCTGGTCCACGATCAGCCCCATGACCGACACCCGGCTCTATTACGCTTCGCAAGTGATGACCAATGGCAGCGTCTTTGTCGCCGGGGGTGAATACGGCACGGGCCACAGCTCAGCGGAGGTGTATGACCCGGTGCTTAATGACTGGTTCTTCTGCCCAGGATCGGGCCAGGGCTTCTCGGACAACATTTCCGAAATTCTGCCTAACGGCAACGTGCTGGTGTCACCGGTAACTCCCAGCACTTATGGGGGAACTATCATGTACAGCCCGAGCACCGATACCTGGGCCGCGGGGCCGGCTCTCTTCCGCGGCTTTTACCAGGACGAGGCCAGTTGGGTTAAGCTGCTCGACACGAGCATCCTGACTATCGATCCTTTCGGGACCAACTCGGAACGTTACATACCCTCCCTCAACCGTTGGGTCAACGATGCCAACGTTCCCGTCAAGATGTACGATTCCCAAGGCGAATTGGGTCCCGGCTTTTTGTTGCCCACGGGAAGGGCCATTTACATGGGCGCCACCGGGCACACGGCCCTCTATGCGCCCACCGGGACGAGCAGCCCAGGGACTTGGACGGCTGGGCCGGACCTGCCCGGAGGCTTCGGCATGCCCGATGCCCCAGGGGCCATGATGGTTACTGGCAACATTCTTTGTGCTGGCACCTATCCTGGCACCTATGGTCCAACGAACGTCTATTTCGAATACAACCCGGTTACCAACGCCTTTTTCGCTGTCCCGGGCCCTTCCGGTGTGAACACCAACACCCTCGCGCCCTACTACACGCGCATGCTCGACCTTCCCGATGGGACGGTGCTCTACTCAGTCTCCAGTTCGCAACTTTACGTTTACCAGCCCGCCGGCTCACCCTTGGCGGAGGGGCAGCCCACGATTGTGAGCATCACGACCAATTTCTACCGCTCGTATCACCTGACAGGCACCCTGCTCAATGGCATCTCCGAAGGCGCCGCCTACGGGGACGACGCGCAGATGAACACCGACTACCCCTTGGTGCGCCTGACGAACGATACTAGCGGAAACGTTTATTACGCCCGCAGCTACAATTGGGATAGCACCAGCGTCATGACCGGCACGGCCACAAACAGCACGGATTTTCTCGTGCCTACTAACCTGCCGGCAGGCGCTTACTCGCTAGTTGTGGTGGCCAATGGGAACAGCTCGGCCCCGGTCTCCTTCACCTATGCGCCGGACGCTTTGGAGATCAATCCTTTAACTGGGTTTGCCGCGGTGGGCCCAACTAATGGGCCATTCAACCCTTCGAGCAAGACCTACAACTTGATCAATACGGGCGCCTCGCCCCTGACTTGGGCCGTCGCCAATACGTCCCTGTGGCTCACGGTGAGTTCCACCGGCGGCACCTTAGCGCCCATAGGTCCTTCGACCAATATCGTGGTCAGTCTGAACTCCAATGCCAATTCCCTGGCCGTGGGCGCCTATCGGGCCACGATTACGTTTAGCAACCAAACCAGCGGGGCGGTGCAGAGCGTGCCCTATCGCCTGCAGGTCAATCCCCTGGTGCCCAACGGCGGGTTCGAGACCGGCAGCTTCGCTGATTGGTCCTTAACGGGCAATTCCGGCGACAGCAAAGTGGGCGACACGGGCCAGTACTCGGGTGATGGGGCCTACATTCATTCCGGGTTCTATGCTGCGATGCTCGGCCGGACCAACGTGATGGGTTTCCTTTCCCAAACCTTGGCAACAGTCCCGGGACAATTGTACGTCCTGTCTGTGTGGCTGGACAGCCCGGCGGCCTCAGGCACCAATCAATTCGAGATCTTTTGGAACGGCACCAATCTCTACAACAAAAGCAACCTGCACAGCTTCAGTTACACGGACCTGATCTTTAGCGTGTCGGCGGCCAGCGCCAACACGGTCCTCGAGTTCGGGTTTCGCAACGACACCAACTATTTTGGACTGGACGATGTGACACTGGAGATCGAGCCTTTGCAGATCACGCCGGGAACGGGGTTCGTCTCGACCGGCTATGTGGGAGGGCCGTTCAGCGTCACCAATGAGAACCTGACGTTGCGCAACATCGGCACGGCGCCGTTCACCTGGGGGCTGGCCAACACCTCCCAATGGCTTACTGTCTCGCAAACCGGGGGCACGCTTGTCGCCAACGGGTCCGTGCAGGTCACGGTTGGACTGGCAGCCTCGGCCAGCGCGATGGCGGCCGGCAATTACACCAACACGCTGCTTTTCACGAACCAGTTCGACAATTCGCTGCAAAGCCTCAAGTTCGCCCTGCAAATCGCCCCTTCGCCTGAGCCGCTTCAAATCACGCCGTTGGACGGCTTCACTTCGAGCGGCCCGGCGGGTGGTCCTTTTACGGTGACGAGTCAAGATTTCACGCTCACCAACATGAGTTCACAATCGTTGAGCTGGGCCTTGGCGAACACGTCACTTTGGCTCAATGTCTCGGGGAGCCAAGGCACCTTGGCTCCTGGTGGCCCGTCTTCCACCGTTAGCGTATCGCTGACCCCGGCGGCCTACAGCCTAGGGCTGGGCACCTATGCCGGCACAATTTTGTTCACCAATCTCAGTGACGGCGCCATCATCAGCCGCGTGTTCAGCTTGGACGTCAATCCGCTCGTCCAGAATGGCGGTTTTGAAACGGGTGACTTTTCCTTTTGGACGGAGACTGGAGCCTTCTCCGACTGCTTCGTTAGCACTGCCGTGTCATACGTCCATTCCGGCAGGTATGGCGCTGAGATGGGTCCGTCAGGCTCTTTAAGCTACCTTTCTCAGACGCTGGTGACGATGCCGGGGCAGCTTTACTTGCTCTCGTTTTGGCTGGACAGCCCCGACGGCGCGTCCCCGAACGAATTCCTGGTGGCGTGGGGCGGAACCACTTTGTTCGACCAAACCAACCTCCCGGGGTTCATGTGGACCAACCTGGTTTGCTTTGTTAATGCTGCGACGACCAACACGGTGCTGGAGTTCGGGTTTCGCGACGACCCCAGCTACCTGGGCCTGGATGATGTGAGCGTGAGCGCGGTGAGCGTGCCCGCCTTTTCGAGTGTGACGACCGTAGCCGGCAACGTGGTGTTGACCTGGAACGCGCAAACCGGAATGGTCTATCAAGCACAATATAACACCGACCTCACACAGACCAACTGGTTGAACTTGGGCAGCCCCATCACAGCCACCAATACGACGCTAATCTTGGCTGATCCCCTCGCTGATCCCCAGCGTTTCTACCGGATCGTGCTGCTACCTTAGGGCCTCTTGACGTTTTGGCACAGTCGGTACGGCTCCAGGGCGGTGGATGGAGCGCATGCGCCAAGAGTAGCCCGCAACCGAACTCAACTGTGTTCGAATTTGGATTCACCAATTGATCCCCGCCTGAATCGCGGCTTGAGGATCGATGGCCTTGAGTGCCCAGGCGGCGCTGGACGCCACCGGCCAGTTGTTTGTTTTGGTGAACGCCACGAGGCGATCAACGGCGAACGCGGCTCGAGGTCCATAAGCTCTCAGCGCGTAGGCACATCGGTTTTTAGTCCCATTATCCGTCGATTCGATGCCTGTAATCAGTGCGGGAACAACGACGTTCTCAGGCCCCGGGCTGTGTCTTTCGAACCATTGAACTACATCCCATTTGAACATGCCCCAATGGTTCGATGAGGTCAGCACGCTGAGCATGAGGGGCGCAATCTCTTGCGAGTGAGCGTCGAAACGCTCCAAGGCGCTGATGGCCATCTCAGGGATTGACAGTCCTACTTGGTTGGTTACCCATTGGGACTTCACTAGAGTACCGCCGATGTAACCCCGAGCCCAAGCCACTGAGTACGACGCAGCTACGGACGGATTCGTGGCAAGTTGGCAGAGAATGGGCACGGCTGGATCATAGAAGCGCGAGTTGAGATCATAAGGCGACCTGGGGTCCGAAATCCCGCGCCGTATTGAGAGCAGGGAATTCAGGCGAGCTTCGCGAGGGTCACGCCAGTTCGGGAGGGCTTTGCTAATCAAATTGGGCAAATGGACCTTGGCAAAAACTTCCAGTCTCCAAAACGGGGGAGGACCCTTTGTGTTGAGGCCCTCTTTGAGACCCGTGATGATGCCTTTAGCCAGCTCTTTCTCGATCCGCGCCCGTTCGACGTCGTCCGCGGAGTCGGTGGCCCCGTGCAGGGCGGCAAAGGCTGACGAGTCGTTGTTGAGAACAGCACTGTGTACCCACCAGCTAACAGGTCTGCCATTGTAAACAGACTCGGGTGCTCTCGAACAATAGAACGCCCCCAGCACCGCGATCAGCAACAAAGCTCCCACCAGCGTGTATCGTTTCCTAACCGCCGAGCTTCGACGTTGTGTAATCAAAACCTTGCCTTTTGAGCAGGATTCTCCCCGACCTGAAGCGACCTTGCGATCTCGTGCAGGTTCTTTCTGCATCGCAAGGGCAGTGTGCTCCTGGACAGGGAGTTATCAAGACCGATTTGCTCCTTCCAGAGAACGAGGGTGATTTCACGCCGTCTCAACCTTGCAGATCTGGGATAGGGTTGATTCCCAGCCGCGACGACTGGTAAGCTAACCAAATGCAATTAAAGCAACTGCCCTTGCGCCGGCTCCTTCGCTGGTCGTGTTCCCTATGTTCCGGGGTGGTGCTTCTTGGGATGGTCATTTTGCCACCTCGCGCCTTTTCGTTTCCTCCCCGAGACGAGCCGTCAGAGGTATTTGGGGTCGCGCACGTTGATGGCAAATATTTTCTTACGACCGAAGACTTTCTCGACGAAGGGGCAGACCAAATCCTGGCGACCGGGAGCAAGGTCATCAAACTGTACCTGGACCCGAGACGCTACCCGTGGAATAGCAGTTGGCCCAAAGACATTCAGAGCCTGGCGCAGATGGCGCTGGCTTCCTACTCCTGCTACACTTTCCTCGATACTCCTGAACGCCTGGGCCAGGCCGTCGAGTACCTGGCTGCTCATCTGCCGCCCACCGCAGTGTTCGGGCGCGACGCGCACAGCGTTTATCTCGGCGAATTCGGCTACCCAGAGACTGGGGAAGGAGGATTGGACGCTCTCAATCGACGCATCGATAACGCAATCAAGGTCGTCAGAGACCAGGGATTGCCGTGGGCGGTTTTCTGGGAGATTTACTGCAACGAGCCAGTGAAAAAAGCCCTGCAGCTACCGCTCAATGGCAAGGAGAATAACGCCAACCTGCGCGGTTTCTGGATGGTCAAACCCGATGGTACGCCGGGGCTGGCCTGGCACCGGTATCGCCGGTTGTTTGCGAACGCTGATCCCGACCGCGCGACGACCCAGGCGATCAAATCCAAGCTGAAGCAGGTTTTTGGCGACAGCTTTAACCGTCCTGATGGCAAGGAGTTGGGCACGGGCTGGACGCAAGCCTCCCATTATGGCGTGGTCAACGAACGATTGGCGCATCACCGGGTGCGCTTCGAAATCCCCGACGGCCATGACATCCCCTGGGGCTCGGCCACATTGGACCTGGCCAACCGCGCCATCCTCGGCCATGGCCTGCAGGTGGGCGACTATTTCGAGGTCACGCTGCAACGCTTGAGCGAGCAAGGAGGACTGGGCGTGGAGTTGTTTGATTCGGACCAATTGCGCGTTGGTGGAGACTTGCGCAGCGGTCCCTCCATGCTCCAAGCCTGGAACGGCACGACCTGGGTCTCGGTCGCCTTTGACGATCATGGGCAGCCGGTTTCCTTTGACTGGAATGGGTCCCACACGCTGGGGGTTCGCTTTGATTCAGCCGACGGGCACTGGACTACCTTTAGTTACTATCTGGACGGCTTTTACGCAGGGTCCTGGCTCATTGCCAGCCCTAACAGAAAGCTGGATAAGATTGGGTTCTTCGTGCAATCCAGGACGGCCGGTTCGGCATTCGAGTTTGGAGACCTAAAGGTCTTCGCCGTCAGGCGCTCTTCCGCGAGGGCCTCATTCTAGGCTGTGTCAGCAGTCTGAGGCGGCTAGCCCTTATTGCGGCGCCTTGAGGCGTCTCGCCACTTCCTCCAGGAGTTTCTGCGTGGCACTAGCCCCCTGCAGCTTCACCTCCTCCTCCGTCGCGCCCCCTCGGTCCCGGACCAGGACGGTCTTACCTTCAAGGCGGTAGGCGCCCTCAGAAACAGGGACGATTGCAGTGTGCACACGCACCCACACGGGCGTGCCATTCCAATTGCCATAAGCCAAGTTGTTCAAGCCACTGCCCGGCTTTTCAAAAACCAGGTTCGCATCCCGCATGCGGGTCGCTTCGTAGCCGTTGCTCTGAAACACCGCCAGGGCCATCTGGCGGATTTGGCCCGGGGTATTCCCTTGAACTTGCACCGAAGCCAACCTGTCGTGGGACTTGCTGAAGGAATGGCAGCCGGCCCCTAGGCTCGTGAGGCAAAGGGCCAGGAACCAGAAGCAAATTTCCGGAACTCGCGCCGCGCACTCGCCCGGGAGAGAACTTGGGCTGAGGTTTGGGAAACTCGAAGCTGAAGCCTTCCCTGACGTAACAGCCCCGTTCTCAAATTTCGTGTTTCTGTTCATTCGTTGACAACTGCGAATTCACCGCTCTTTGGGCCCGCTCGCGGGCGGCCCGATGAGCCAATCTGGAGGATGGCGGCTTCTCGCAAAGAAGCCAACCCGAAAAAGAGTTAAGGTCAGCTTTGACGTTGACTCGTTGGGCGCATCATTTCATGTTCACCATGTGCTGAAGAAATGCGCAGTTATCGGGTTGGTGTTGGTGGGGCTTGGGGCGGGGCGAGCAGCCGAGCCGGAGCACTCGGTCATCCAGATTTTGACTTTCGCCCAACAGCCGGACTGGGGCGCCCCCTGGCGGTTCGAGCCAGTGCGGCAAATGGGCGGCTCGGGCTTCGTCATCAAGGGCAAGCGCATCATGACCAACGCTCACGTGGTAAGTTGGGCGCGCCAAATTATCGTGCGCCGCTATCAAGACCCCCACCCCTATGTCGCCGAGGTGGAATTCGTCGGGCACGATTGCGACCTGGCTGTTCTTTCGGTGGCCGACGAGAGCTTCTTCGACAAACTGGAGCCTTTGGAATTGGGTGACCTGCCCAAAGTGCGCTCGGCCGTGGTCACTTGCGGTTACCCCGCGGGCGGAGAAGAAATCTCCTACACACGCGGCGTCGTCTCGCGCATCGAACTGACCACCTACGCCCACATTGGCAATCGCCGTTTGCTCACCGTCGAAACCGATGCGGCCATCAACCCCGGCAATAGCGGCGGCCCGGTGCTCCAGGATGATCGGGTGGTCGGCGTAGCCTTCCAAGGCATCCGCGAGTTGCAAAACGCCGGCTTCTTTATTCCTACGCCCATTATCGAGCACTTCCTGAAGGACATAAGTGACGGGCATTATGACGGGTTTCCGCAGCTTGGCGCGCGAGTGGTCGCGCTCGAGAATCCCGCCTACCGCAAGCGCTTAAAGCTGGCGGACGACGATGTGGGCGCGCGGGTGGACAGCCTCCTCCCCGTCCCCAGCACTCAGCAGGCGCTAAAACCCGACGACGTGCTGCTGCGTGCCGGCGCGTTTCCCATCGCCAGTGACGGAACGATTCTTTACCAGGGCAACCGTGTCTCGGCAGCATTCGCCTTTCAAACCGCGCAGAATGGAGAGAGCGTCTCCGTGCAAATCTGGCGCGACGGGAAGGAGATGGACATTTCACTGCCGGTGTACGTTTACACCGGCGACCAAAACGCGGGCTACCAATACGGTGCGCTGCCACGCTATTTCGTTTACGGTGGGCTGGTCTTCACTCCGCTCAGTTACGATTATCTGCGGACGCGCGGCGGCAATCCAAGCGATCCTTCGAATAGCGAGCTCTATTACGAGCTCTATTACAGACCCCACGAAACGCCAAAGAAAACGCGCAAGGAACCCGTCGTCGTCGCCTCCGTCCTCGCCGACGCCGTCAACGCCAACCTGGGCCAGCGTGGGCGCGGCTTGGTGGACATGGTGAACGGAGTCCGCATCGAAAAGCTGGAGGATGTGGTCCAGGCATTGCAGACCAACACCAATGCTTTCGATACCATCGAGTTTCTGCCCAATCACAATTTCGAGTGCCTGGATCATAGCCAGGTCGCCAAGGCCAATGCACGCATCCTGGAGACCTATGGCTTGGAAAAGGATCGCCGCCTATGAACCTGCCTCAGACATTGAGATTAGGAGAAGGGATCCGCGGGATGCACTACAACATAGAAGGGACGGCAACCCTATGGAGTGCGGTGGGAGAGCGCAGCGGCGACACCGCTTTGGGAGGAGTGGAGCGAGGGGGCATTCCCGAATGCTCGTCCCCATTCCAATGGGCTCCTCGGGGTGGGCGACTGCTCCGGGCCGCCGTGTTGTGTCTTATTCTCCTGGGGCTAGCTCTCGCGCCGCTGGATGCTCAGGAAGCCAGGGCGCACGCGTCCTCCGTTTGGGAGCGTTCGATTGTAACCGTCGAGGTGGCCCGAAAAAACTACGAGTTTTACCAACCCTGGAGCACCCAGACCAAGCAAATCTCCAAGACCGGCACCGTCGTTGGCGAGCATCAAATCCTCACGACCGCCGAGGACCTCTGGGACCGCACTCTGGTCCGGCTGCAAAAGGGGGGACGCGGCCCGTGGACCATCGGGCAGGTGACCTGGATCGATTACCCAGCCAATCTGGCTTTGGTTACAACCTCGGACACCAATTTCTGGCACGGCCTTAAGCCGGCGGCATTTGGACATGGCAAGCCCGTTGACGGCGCCTTGCAAATCGCTCGCTGGCGGGACGGCAATCTCGAAACCCGGCGCGCCGAATTCACTCAGTTTTCCGTGCGGGAAGCACAGTTGTCTTCACTCGAACACGTTGAACTCGAAGCCAGTTCGGAAATCCAGGCGGCTGGTTGGGGCGAGCCGCTCATCGCCAATTCCCGCATCCTGGGAATCGTGCGTGCCCAGGATGGCAGGACCTGTGTTGCCATCCCGGCTTCCTTCATTCAGTCCATTCTGACCGCCCTGCAGAAACGAGAATACCATGGCCTGGGATACTTTCATTTCTATTGGGAACCCGCCCTCAACCCCGCCTCACTGGCGCGCCTCAAGCTCCCCGGCGAACCGCGCGGCGTTATTGTTGTCAATGTGCCCCAGCGGCCCGACACCACCACGCCGGTGCTCAAGCCGGAGGATATCATCTTGCGCATTGACGGCTTTGACCTGGATATCCAGGGCGATTACAACGACCCGGAATTTGGCCATTTGATGCTCGAGAACCTGGCGATGCGCCAGAGGTGGGCCGGCGATGACGTGAAGATGCAAATCTGGCGCGACGGCAAACCCATGGAGGTGACCTACCGCCTCCCTCGGTTCAATTACACCAACTCGCTGGTGCCTTACGCGGCTTACGACCAGGAGCCGGATTACTTGATTGCCGGGGGGCTGGTATTTCAGCCCCTGCTGGATTCCTACTTGCAAAGCTGGGGCCCCGAGTGGAAGCAGCGGGCGCCCTTCCGCCTGAACTACTATAACAATGAGCAACCCACCCACGAGCGCCCTGCCCTGGTCCTCCTTTCTCAAGTCCTGCCCGACCCTTATAACATCGGTTACCAGGAGCAGAAGTGTCTCGTCGTGGACAAAGTCAACGGCCAGCACATCAGCCGGCTGTCCGACTTGCGAGACGCCTTGCAAAAGCCTCTTGACGGATTTCACGTCATTGACTTCGCCGCTGGTGATTCCTTGCAGCGTATCGTCGTCGAGGCCGGCGAGGCCGAGCGCGAGGCCACCGCGCGCGTGCTCAAGCGCTACGGTATCAGCCAGAGCTCGCGCTTGGCGCACCCCTCCGAGATCGTGGCCGGCAAACCGGTGAACTGATCGGCCTTCTTGAATACTTCACACTCCGGTAGGGCGAGGCTCCTGCCGAGCCTCGCTTCATATCGCTTGCACGAATGAGAAATGTGCGGAAAGCTTAGGTATTGATTTTATGAACGACTCGCCAGTCACTCTTGCTCGGGATGTTGAGGCGGCCATTATTCCGCTGGGCACGAAAGTCACGTTGCAGAAAGGCGAGCAGGCCCTGATCACCCAGTCCCTGGGCGGCAGCTACACGGTCGTCGTCAATGGGAACCTGTTCCGGGTCGAAGGGCGGGACGCGGACGCGCTGGGTGTCACTCCGGAGGTTAAGCCGCCTAGCACCGGTGCCCCGGTCGCCGCCGAGCAGCTCGAGAAAGAGATCTGGAACCAATTGCGCTCGTGTTACGACCCGGAAATCCCGGTCAACATCGTGGACCTGGGACTGATCTACGATTGCCACCTGGAGCCGCTGGCGGTGAGCAGCTACCGTGTGGGGGTCAAAATGACGCTCACGGCCCCGGGCTGTGGCATGGGGCCCATGCTCGCCCAGGATGTGCAGAACAAGGTGCTCGCCCTCGAGGGAGTCGATGACGTTTCCGTCGAACTGGTCTGGGATCCCCCTTGGAATCAGAGCATGATGAGCGAGGCCGCCAAGCTCCAGCTTGGCCTGATGTAGCTTAGGAACCAATGATCACCGAAACCGCCACGCCAACGCAGAAAAAGAAGGCGTCCTTCAATTGGCCGGCCTTACGCGCCGATTTGCCGGTGCTCGACCAGACCGTCCATGGCCAGCCGCTGATTTACTTCGACAACGCCGCCACCACGCAAAAGCCGCGCGTGGTGATCGACGCCTTGCGCGATTATTACGAGCGCGACAATGCGAACGTCCACCGAGGCATCCACGCGTTGAGCACCCGCGCCACGGAGGCCTTCGAAGCCGCTCGCACCCGGGCGGCCAAGTACATTAATGCCCGCAAGGCGGAGGAAATCATCTTCACTCGAGGCACCACCGAAGGCATTAACCTGGTCGCCCAGGCCTGGGGTTCGCTCGCCGTCAAACCGGGCGACAAAATCCTGCTCACCGAAATGGAGCACCACAGCAACATCGTCCCCTGGCAATTGCTGTGCGAGCGCACTGGGGCTAAGCTGGTGTACCTCCCCATCACAGGAGACATCGGCTTGCTCGACCTAAGCCGTCTGGACGAATTCCTGACCCAAGACGTGCGGCTTTTGGCCGTGACGCACATCTCCAATTCGCTGGGCACGATCAACCCCGTAGCCGAACTATGTTCCCGCGCGCGCCAACGGGGCGTTACCACCTTGGTGGATGCCGCACAGAGCGCCGGCCATCGGCCCCTCGATGTGCAGGAAATCGGCTGCGATTTCCTCGCCTTCTCCGGCCACAAAATGTGCGGGCCGACCGGCATCGGCGTTTTGTACGGCCGGCAAGAACTGCTCGAAAAGATGCCGCCCTACCAGGGCGGCGGTGAAATGATACTGAGCGTGGATTTCCAGCGGAGCACTTGGAAGCACCCTCCGCACCGCTTCGAAGCCGGCACCCCCGACATTTCCGGGGCCGTCGGCCTGCACGCAGCGATGGACTACCTCGACAAGATCGGTCGCCCCAACATCGCCCAGCACGACCAGGAGCTCGGCGCCTACGCGTTCGCCAAAGTCTCCCGGCTTCAGAATATTCGGCTGTTTGGCCCGCACATCGGGCGGGCTGGGCTCATCAGCTTCCTGCTCAAGGACGTCCACGCGCACGACGTCGTCACCGTCGCCGATCAACGTGGGGTGGCCTTGCGTGGCGGCCATCATTGCAACCAGCCCCTCATGCGCAGGCTGGGCGTGGAATCCACCGCGCGCGCCAGTTTTTATTTTTATAATACCACGGAGGAAATTGATCGGTTTGTGGACGTGGTCGCAGAAATACAGGAGTTTTTTGCGCGCTGAGCCGCTGAGTGGCCGAGGCCACACTACTATGACGGCAGCCGAAAACATTACTGGCGACTCTACCATGCGGGATGTTCTGGCCGTCTATCCAGGCGCGCAACGGGCGCTGTTCCGGCGCTACCATATTGGCGGTTGCAGCAGTTGCGCCTTTGCCCCGGAGGAAACTGTCGCCCAGGTCTGCCAGCGCAACGGCGGCTTGGACGTCAACGAAGTCCTGGCCCACCTCAAAACCAGCCACGAAGAAGACGCCCGGCTCCTCGTGGCCGCTCCGGAGTTGGCAGATTGGATCAAACGCGATCCCTCCGTGCGCCTCCTCGATGTCCGCTCTCGCGAAGAATTTGAGGCCGTGCATCTTGAAGGCTCTGTCCTCCTCGGCCAACCCGTCATGCGTGAGATTCTCAGTGAAGGCACCAACTCGCGCCCGCTGGTGATCATCGATCATCAAGGCAAGCAGGCGCTGGACGCCGCCGCCTATTTCCTGGGGCACGGCTTGCACAACGTCCGCTGCCTGCGCGGCGGCATCGATGCCTGGTCCCAGGAAGTGGACCCCAAAGTACGGAGATACAAGTTAGGCTGAAGCCATGAATGAGGATTTGCAACAGCGCATCGCGGCCGCCCTGGCCAACCCGCAGAACTTGGGCGAAATGGCCGGAGCTGACGCTATCGGAACCGTGGGAAACTCGGACTGCGGGGAGATGCTGCGGATGTGGGTGAAGTTTAAAGAAGAGAACGGCCGCAAGGTGATCGACCGTGCCACCTTTCAATCCTTTGGCTGCGAGACGGCCATCGCTGTCGCGAGTTTGGCCACCGAATTGATCCGCGGCAAGACACCCGCCGAAGCGCTGGCTCTTAAAACCGAGGAATTGGCGGGCGAATTGGGGCCGTTGCCCCCCATGAAAATTCATTGCGCCCAGCTCGTTGAAGGGGCTTTGCGTTCCGCGCTAGCTCCCGAACCCACCAACAGCCCTCCCGCGGGTCCGCCACCCAACCCCGCCGCCTCGGAGCCAAGTTTGCTCGATAATTTCACCAAACCCCCCGACGGCCGCCTGAAAATCACCTTTCTGGATTAACCCGCCACGCCAGCGCCACGCCCTTGAACGAAGCATGGGAAGCCATGGATGGCCACTCCCCCAGTAGCCGCCGACGTCAGTCGGCGCCAATATTGTCGCTTCGCCGCCTGGCCTGCAACGAGGTGCTCGAAGCACTCGCACGCTGGATTCTCCGCCTCTTCAATGAAAAATGAGAAATGCTGTGCAGCCTTCGGTCTTTGACATACTTGCAGGTGAAAGTCCTGCCTCGGCAATGGATGGTTGGGCCGAGTAGTGATAGCAGACCTCAGCTTGGGGAGACCCGGGCTGGGGCAAGCTCTGCCGTAAACGGGCGGGCCTGTCGGTCGCGCAATCCGTCGGCAGGGACTGGTCAGCCGCTCTAGCCAATCAGCAGGCCGCAACATGACGAGAATACTGCCGCCCCGAAATCATTCCTTCTCTGAAGCCAGTGAGAAGGGTCAATCGGAACAGCCGAACCTGGAGCATTTGGGCGAAGGCTCGTATGACCCAGGGATGAACCATCAAAGGAACTGGGCCAGCCGACGGGGTAGAGGTAGCGGCATGCTGGTAAAGTAGGCCAAAGAAAAGAAGGGAAGGTGAGGCGTGCAGCTCGCGAGAGCACAGACCCCGCGGGATAACGAACAATAAACTGCGGGGAGCACGCCAGACTGGCGCATCAGGCCGTAGTAGCGTTTGCAGGTGCGGGCATGATAAACCGCGCTGAGCCAAGGGCCTGTGGGTGTGGTGAGTTAGGCAAATGGTCGGAGCTGTAAGGCGATGGCCCCGAAAGGGGATAGGAACGCCTGGACAAATGCGGCTGGCCAAGCGCGGAATGAACCAGTGCCAAACGTGAGGAACGGAAGGACACTGGGTAAAACACCACGCTTCCAACCGTGTTGGAAAACCCGCCGCACGGAATGAATGGAGGGGGCTGGGGAAACATGAACCGAAAGGTTGCGTGCGCCCCAGCCCTACTCGACCAATGCCCAATGAATCCTTGCCCACCAAAACCGGTTCGCCCTCGTCGAGGAACAAACGTCGAACGGCCTCGGCGATCCGCTCACGATGGCCCGACCACTCACTGCAGGGTTGCCAGCCGTCCGGCGCTTTATTACGATACGGTGTCGTGGCACCCCGGCGGCAAGCCGATGGCAATGGCTGATTATAAGGTAAAATTCGAGGTCTTTGAAGGCCCGCTCGATTTGCTCCTTTATCTGATTAAGAAGGAGGAGGTGGACATTTACGAGGTGAACCTGACGCGGCTGGCGACCCAGTTTATCGAGTATCTCGATACCATGCGGCTGCTGGACCTCGAAATTGCCGGGGAATTCCTGGTGATGGCTGCCACGCTGTTGTACATCAAAAGCCGCGAGTTGTTGCCGGTGGACCAGCGCCTCCAGCCCGAGGGGGAAGACGAAGGCGAAGATCCCCGCTGGGAACTGGTCCGGCGGCTGGTCGAGTATAAAAAATTCAAAGACGCCGCCGGCCAACTCCAGGCACTCGAGGCCCACCAGGAGGACGTGTTCCCGCGCGCGCCCGGCGAACTGGAGTTCGCCGCGCCTTCCGCTGGCCGCGCGGAGGCCTCGCTCTTCGACCTCCTAAACGCCGTCAATGCCGTCCTCAAGCGGTTCGCCACGCCGAAAGATACGCGGGACATTTTCGAAGATAAGTGGACGGTAAGCGAGAAGATCGAGCAATTGATGAAGGCGCTGGCGGAAGCGCCTAGCCTGCGCTTTTCCGAGCTGTTCGAGGGCCTCACCAGCCGCTCCGAGGTCGTCGTGACCTTCTTGGCCTTGCTCGAACTCATCCGGCTGAAGCAACTGGTGGCCTTCCAGCGTGAGCCCTTCGGGGAAATCGAGATTGCCCGGGCTCCGTTGGTCGCTGCCGCGCCAGCCGCTGCTGCGCCTGCGGAGACCACTGCCCCGGCTGACGGCGCCAATTCGCTTGCCACGTAAATATCCATGGAACTCAAGCTCATTTTGGAAGCGATTCTGTTCTCGGCGCAAAAGCCGCTGAGCAGCAAGGAAATTCGGGACGTGTTCGCTGCTGCGCCGGGACACGCCGAGGGCGAGGAAACTGCACGCGCGCTCAAAAAGGTCAAGGAGGCTGAACTCACTGCTGGGCTCGAGCAACTGGCGCGCGAACACGAGGAAGCCCAACGCAGCTATCGGCTGGTGTGTGTGGCAGGGTCC
>Ga0209517_10003112_pt1 | contig 22730 bp, 16 predicted proteins | sample PeaSoiMetSII2010_FD_187695 | JGI IMG/M metagenome (GOLD analysis project Ga0209517, IMG submission 187695) | Peat soil microbial communities from Weissenstadt, Germany - SII-2010 (SPAdes) (version 2) | ecosystem: Environmental > Terrestrial > Soil > Wetlands > Peat | place: Germany...
GATGAGCATGGCAATGTGATTACGGGCCGCTGCGTCGGAGGAGTCGCAATGGCCGACATCCGACAAAGGGATGGTCGAGTGCTGAAGACAGGACATACCAAATAGCCGCGGAGATTGGCGAAACATCCCGATAGCACTCATTGACCCGGCAAGGGGGTTTTGAGCGCTATCGCCTGTTCTCGACACCAATTGGTTTCCCACCGAGCTGGAGCAGGAGGTCATACCCAAATTGTGCTCCCCCGCTGACGCAATCGGGCCATTTACGTCCACTGAGAGACCAGCGTAAAAAGCTACTCAATACAGACTTCTACACTATTAACCCGACTGGGCGCACCAGGTAGACATGTGTGAACAGTCCCCGCGCCGCTTCGAGAGCCTTGAGAATGAGTGCGGTCTGCACGCCAAACAGACCTCAAAGGAGGACACGGAGATGAAAGGAATAGTGCGTTGCCCTTATTGCATATTCGGCCCTGAGTTCCGACCGATGGTTGCCCATGTGGACGGCAGATACATATGCAACAAATGCGGCCATACGACACATCCAAGGGATGCGAAATATGAGTGCCACTGCCCCAAATGTGCAAAGCTGAGATCTCGTGCTTTTGTTGCACGTTGAGTTGTTTCAGCACTTCTCCCCGTCCGGAAACCGGCAGTGTGCTTACATTGGCGATTGTTGACGTAATATCCCGTGGCTGTTGAAAAACTCTTTTTAGGAAATTTCAACGGCGAAATTCGATCGTAAGTTATTGACTTTTCGTTCGCCGTAGACGCTGAGATTCACAGGAATTACTGGTTTGGTTCCTTTTTCAACACCCACTCCCGATTACACTCACAACCCGGCCCCGGTAGGGGTTCTGAGTGAAATCGCCTGGTTGCGCCAGTTACGTCGGCCCTACTGTTTATGCCGCTCGTGACAGCGGGGCCAAGCTATTGAGAGGCAATGACAACTGGTGGTAAGAACTGGCCCGGTTTGGCAGGGTCCTGCAGCCGAATCACAATTCCGCTGTCCACTATCACCAAGTCCGGCTTGTTGTCACCATTCATGTCACCTACGGCCACACAAGTGATCACGCCGCTTCCCGCATAGTTCTTTGCAGGCTTAAAGGTTCCGGGCGAGAGAGGATCCTGAAGGATCACCGAGACACTGCTTCCGCTCAGTTCGCCGCCGTTTGCAACAACAATGTCGGCCTTGCCATCCCCGTTCAAGTCGGCAGCGACCACGGAGTAGGAGCGGATACCCGTGGTGTAATTTGTGGCTGGGAGAAATGCTCCGGCGCCTGAAGGACTCTGAAGAAGTACCGAAAGACTGGCGGTCGAGCCGTCCTCAGGGGTTCCAAGATTCGCGATGGCGAGATCCGGGCGGCTGTCCCCGTCGAGATCCTGGACTGCTATGAAAATAGGCTGGGCACCTACCGCATAACTTGCCGGGCTGAGAAAATGTCCTGGGGAATGCGGGTCCTGCAGGTAAACGCTGACACCGGAGGCCGTAGCTACCAGATCAGCCTTGCCGTCTCCATTCAAGTCCGCAATCGCAACCGCCGATGTTCCCCCGTTTCCAACACTAATTGTGGTGGCCGCCAAGAATGTTCCCGGTGCAGCGGGATTTTGCATGAGAAGTGAAATGCCGGTTGTATCCGCGACAGCCAAGTCGGGCCTTCCGTCACCGTCTAAATCCCCAATGGCTACACCCACGGGCGAAAAGCCTGTTGGATAGTTCACCGCAGAAAGAAAACGTCCCGGATTACCGGCATCCTGCAGCAGAACCGAGACGCTGCTTGATCCTGTGCCATCTACGTTCATGATTGTATTGGCAGTAACAATGTCTAGACTACCGTCACCATTCAAATCGCCAATCGCGAGCGCGACCGGATCGTTTCCGACGTCGTAGTTCACAGGGGGGAGAAAATTCCCGGGATTGGCAGAATCCTGAAAAAAGATTGCGACCACGCCCGGGTGCGGTGGCGGGCCTGATATCTTCGAATAACACGTGACAATATCGAGCTTTCCATCACCGTTCAGGTCGGCCACGGCCACGGAATAGTAACTGTTGAATGGCGGGATTACGCCGTTTCCTCCGTTGCCGCCCGCCCCGCAAGAAGCGAGGCTTCCCAGGGCGAGACTGGCAATAAGCATGGCGACCATTTGAGTCGGACGGAACTTCGACATAATTCAGACCTCTCAATCGGTCCTGAGCACTGAAGCACTCTCCTCTAGCGGGCCCGTCAGGACGCCGTCCGCACTACATCTGAAACAACGTTAAGGTTCCGTTGTTCCGCAATTCGGCCCTCTCCGTCCTACTCGCTGGCTCCGTGACCCCTGAGAAAGTCGGCTACACCGGGCTGCTTATTCAGGGCGGCCATTTTCAAGGCTGTATTACCCTTCTTGTTACGAACAGTGAGATCCGCACCGTGTTCAACGAGAATTTCGACGATTCCCTGATAGCCTTTGCCGGAGGCATAGTGCAACGGGGTATCTCCCCCGCGATCCACTAGGTTGACCTTTGCTCCTGCGGCTACCAGCGATGCAACCACCTCCTGCCGCCCCATCGCCGCGCCCAGGAACAATGCCGTGCAACCCTTGTCGTTCTGTGCATCGAGGTCCGCGCCGTGCGCAGCGAGAAAGTGTACGACCTGAGGGTGGTCGCGTACTGCCGCTACGTGCAAGGGCGTTTGTCCACCTTCGCCGCGCGCATTGACCTGTGCATCATGAGCGACGAGTAACTCGACCAGATCCAGGTGTCCTTCGTTAGCGGCGACGTGCAGTGGCGTAGACCCATCCTTGATGCGGGCGTTGACGTCGGCCCCGTGTTCCACAAGAAATTTCGCGACGGCAAGACGTCCCTCTCCACCAACAACGTGCAGCGGCGTCACCCCGCCTTTGTCCCGAGCGTTGACGTCGGCACCATGAGATACGAGAAACTGGGCGACGTCGATAAAGCCGCCTTCGGCGGCCCTGTGGAGGGAAGTGATGTGCAGAGAATCATAAGAATTAACGTTCGCTCCGCGGCCAACGAGATACTCCACAACGTCGAGTTCCCCGGCAAGGGCAGCTATGTGCAGCGGAGTCCCGCGATCCCCATACTCGGCCTGAATGGCTTCGCCCTGTCCATCGGGCGCATCCTTGAGGTGCTTCGCTAGGCATTGCGCAAGGTCCCGATCGCTGCCGACGGCCATTTTAGCGGTGCAGGTCCAAGTCCAAACCACCTGCTTCGTCTTGTTGTCGCGCACCGAAACTGCCCTCGTCAGCTTGAAAGCCTGATGGCTAAAGACAGACCTTATTTCACTGGCGATGTCATCCGGCGCAACGCATTTGAGGTTGTAAGCCGCATCAGCTTCGTTGCTCACCAAGGTCAGGGGCACTTTATTATTGGCCATCTCCGTTTCCAGCGCCTGGTAGAGGTCTTTGTCGCATTCGTACTTCCCCTGCTGTTGTCCCTGGCTTGCGCGGCTGAGATATAGCGTCGCTTCCCCGCGCACTTGCGCTGCGCACAGCGAGCTTGAAATCAAAATCGCTACCAGAAAGTTCCACATGACGAACCCTCCTCGCCCAGACCCTCTAGGCGTGTGGGCCTGTCCCTCAGGGCTGATTCGATTTCGCCTCAGGGGGTGCTGCGTCTCAACGGGCGGGAACTGCTCTTCGGAGAGGCGGGACACCTCGATGCCAACATAAACGGGTGCGTTCTGTCAGTGAGAAGGCGCACATCTTGATGTGCGGTCGTCGGTTACGGCGCAAGGCCAGCCGTTCTTGTTGCAAAATCCCGATTACACTCATTGACCCGGTTCAACGCCCCGGGCAGCCGGAGAGTCGCTGCTTGCACGTGACTCCTGATCCTGCCTTCGGACTCCGCCGAGGAATCCGATTGCTCGTACTCCACGCTCCGACATGTCCGTCACTTTGATCCCGTACTTCTGGCCGAGTTCTTGCATTGTATCCATCAATGATTTCGTCGCTTTCGTTTTCGGTTTCTTCATGCTGCCGCACTTTCTACCACTTCCGATGATCCGAGAAGTTTCGCGATCATCCACTGAGTCGTTGCGAAATCTTTCGCCAGTTTCCGAACGCTGGCACCTTCCATTCGCAGTGACCGTACCCGTTCCCGTTCGCCGGGGCTGAAGTGTCGCAGTGCTGGTCGACCGATTCTTTTTCCTGCACGCCGTGCCTGTGCCATCCCGGCTTTCACACGTTCCCTCAGAAGTTCACGCTCGAATTCTCCGATCGCTCCCAAAACTTGAAACATTAACCGGCCCGCTGGCAACGTCGTGTCGATGTTTTGCCGCAAGGAAACAAGATCAACTCCGAGCGATTTGCATTCTTCGGCAATGTTCAGCAACTGCTTCAGCGATCTTGCCAGCCGATCCAAACTCCACACCAGAATCACATCGACCCTCCGCTGACGCAATTCTCTCAGGAGAGAGTTCAATGCCGGACGATCCTGCTTCGCTCCACTCTGGCCTCGGTCTCGGTACAGGATCGATTCCCAACCGCGCCGTTCGCAGTATTCCCTCAACTCCGTTTCCTGCAAACCGGTGTCCTGCTCCGTGGTCGAGACCCGGACATAAATACCAGCCCGTTTCCTGTCGCTCACCGTTTCCTCCCAGTCGTCCTCTTCCCCTTCTTCCGTTTCTTCGCTTTTGCCCATCGCACTTTCGCCGCATTCCGTGCGATCTCTTGCCGTTCTTTCTTGGTCAACTGTTGCAGTCTGGCTTTGACCGACTTGCGGCCCAGTGCGGAGAAATATTCTGACAGATTCTTGTCGATCACAGCACCTATTATAACATACTCAGCGGCTGAGCATGAACGACTTAAGTCCATGCCGCGGTGTTCTACTCATCACGATCTCACGATTTCATCTTCACCCCGCAGGTACTCGTGATTCAACGCCTTTGTCCCGGCAGTTCCCGTTACCCCCCTCCGGATGCAAAACGACACCAACATCCAGTCAAAAAGACCGAAGCAGCGTCATTTCGCGGGGGTCTGGCGGGGTGCGCGGGGTGTCCTAGGGGTTTGGTACCCCCATTCCGGTAAAACCCCTTTAGCGACGTTCAGCGTCAAAGTAGCGGATTTCGGGGCAAATGGCCGGGGCCAAGCTGTTGTTTAGCCCGTTTTTTGGGTTTGCAGATGCCTTCCCACGTTCCGTCGAACTGACCGGGGTCGTAACGATCAACAACTTGCAAACCTTCCCACGTTCTTGCGTTCTCATCCCGGTCTGCCCTCGCAGGTTATGAAGGCACCCGCTGATTGTGACGCCGGTGAGACGCAAATCCTGCCGACGCTGACGATCTTGACATTCTTGACACTCTGCCAGCTTTTCGCTTCAATAACTTCCGTGGCTGCAACGTGACCCGGAGAATTCGGCTTACAGGTCCGGCTGCCACAAGCTTTTCGTTTTCCTAGCTACTTATTCTTCCAGACAGGCTTGCGCTTTTCCAAAAAGGCGTTGAGCCCTTCGGTTGCATCTTCGGTTCTCATCAATTCACCCAGGTAGAGCTGTTCAACGTCCGCAATACCCTCGGAGAGGCTTCTATCGAGGGCGCGATTCACGGCTCTCTTGGTCAGCCTTAGGGTTGAGCCGCTCAGGGAGGTGAGCTTGCGAATGAATTCGCCAGTCATCTCGCCAAAGGTCGCGGCGGGAAATACCTGGTTGATTAGACCGATGCGGTGGGCTTCGGCAGCATCGACGGATTCTCCGGTCAAGAGCAGTTCGAGCGCGCGGTTGCCGCCGACCCGAGATGGAAAAAGCGCCGCCGCTACGGGAGGGAAGACGCCGACTTTGATCTCGGGTTGGCCAAAGACGGCCCGATCCGAGGCCAGGACCATATCGCAAGCCACGGCGAGTTCACAACCGCCGCCGAGCGCCATTCCGTCGACCAGCGCGATGCTGGGTATGTCCAGCGAATGGAGCAGACCGATCATGCCATGAAATTTCTCCAGCATTTCCCCGACCTGCTCGGGAGCGTGGTCCTGGATGGAGACTCCGGCGGAGAACGATTTCCCCAGGTGGGCAATGACGAGAACGTTGGCACCGCTCGCCGACTGCACTCGTGCCAGCGCCTCATGCAACTCTGCGATCATCGGGATATCGAGAATGTTCAAAGGCGGCCGGTTCAGGGTGATCCTGGCTACACGGTCTTGAATCTGGCAGACCACGCTGGCAGGTTGGGTTGACATAGAGCAGTCCTCGCGATGGGATTACAGGTCTACCACATTTTCGCCTATTCCACCGTCGGGAACGGGGTTCAACGCCCAACCCTAGCGGGGGCGTCTAATCTTTAGAGGATGTCCAGAGGGAGACATACTTTACAGTCTTGACCCGGATACGAGGCCGCACTTCTTCAGCAGCGTGCTAATTAGGCGGCGCGTTCGGGAGGCTTGGGTGTCTGCCCTTTTCTTTGTTGGCGGCATCCAGGCGTATGCGCGTGACTCGCGCAGTTTCCTGAAGCAAATCCTCGGGGGCACGACTGCCGTCTCCGGCCATCACGGAGCCTGCGGCTAGGGCGAAACGGAGGGCGTCCGCCTGGTCGTCAAAATACAGAATGACTTGTCCCGACATAGTACTTCTCCTGGGTCTGACTTCGCGGCGCCCGCATGGAGCAAGCGAGGGTTAACCGGCAAAGATCAAATTAAGACGCAGGTGGCGCTGCAACGAACAAGTGTCGGCTATGACCTCGACTCCTATTCTCACGATTGTCGGAGAATGCCCGTGCCCGTAATAGTGCTTCTGTTGGTTCCCGCCCCAGCTTGGGAGAAGGGTTTGCTTCAATCCAGACCGGACTGCGAGCCAGAAGTGCATGTTCTACCGGGTGTGTTGGGGGCCGTTTTTTTGTGCGTCGCTATCCGCAGATGACCATCTAACGATAGAATCGTCTAAAGGGAACTAGGTCCGAATCATCAAATGCTGAAGCGGCATGTAAACCAGGGCGGATTCCTCAGAGCGGTGGGCGTGCTCTCGATCGCCTTGGTGTGCGTGATGGGCTTCGTGCAGGCGACCCACTCGCATTCCGAGAACTCGGCCACATCCCACCACGCCTGCTCGATTTGCGCGACGGCCCACGTCGGAGTTAATACCGCTCCGGTTGCGTCAGCGCCGGTTCTGGTCACGACAGCTCTGGCGAGTCCGGCGGCAGAGGTTTCCCCGATCTTCCGTCCCGTCACCACCCAGTTCATTCGTCCTCCACCTGCGCGCTGATTCCGCGCCCAATCCAGTAGGTATTCCCAAAAAGACCGCGATCTTCGATCTTCTTTTTTCGTAATGCGATCGGACTTCGCTTCACGGCCATGATTGGAGGAATCATGCATCTATTTCATAAGAGCTGGCTGGCGGCGGCCATGGTGGCTGTTGCGGTGGTGTTGAGTGTTGGGGCTGCTATTGCGCAGTCGGGCGGAAGTTCGATCAGCGGCACAGTAGCGGATCCTTCGGGCGCGGTGGTGGCGAATGCAAGAGTCGAGATTCACAATGCGGTCAGCGGATTTGACCGGACGACTACCACGGACAGCCAGGGGAGGTTCAGCTTCCCGAACGTACCGTTTAATCCGTATCACATGACAGTGACGGCCACGGGCTTCGCTCAAACAGCCCAGGATGTGGAGATTCGGTCGGCTTTGGGCGTGAATGTGAAAGTCAGTTTGGCGGTGGCCAGGAGCACCGACACGGTCACGGTCGAGGCTGGGGCGGATTTGGTGGAGAACGATCCGATCGGACACACCGACGTGGATCGGGGATTGTTCGACAAGATCCCCCTGGAAAGCCAGTCCTCGTCCATGAGTGCGCTGGTCACGCAAGCGTCACCGGGAGTGGCTGCCGATTCGAACGGCCTGTTTCATGGACTGGGAGATCACGCGTCGAACTCCTTTAGTGTGGACGACCAGCCGATTACCGATCAGCAAAGCAAGATTTTTTCCAACCAGATTCCGCTCGATTCGATCCAGTCATTGGAAGTCATTCCTGGTGCGCCACCGGCTGAATACGGCGGCAAGACAAGCCTGGTGATCGTAGCGACGACGCGCTCGGGCCAGGGCGTCACCACACCGCATGGCAGCGTGAACGCGTCCTACGGCTCGTTTGGTTCGTCCAATGTGGGTGTTGATCTGGCCTACGGAGGTCAGAAGTGGGGAAACTTCATTTCTGCGAACGGGCTGAATAGCGGCCGATTCCTCGATCCGCCGGAGTTCCGCGTGGTGCACGACAAGGGCAACGAAGAGAACTTATTCGACCGCGTGGACTACCAACTCTCAACTGCGGACTCGATTCGCCTGAATCTGGGCTTTTCGCGGTCCTGGTTTCAGACACCCAACAGTTTTGACGGCCAGGACTCTACGCTGTGGAATGGAGTGGTGGTTGCCAATGGGGGTCTCGATCCGAACGGCAATGTCGTCGGACCCACCGACCAGCGCGCGCTAATTAAGTCCTTCAACATCGCGCCCACCTGGACGCGAGTGGTCAGTCCGACCACCGTGTTTAGTCTCGGGGGCTGGGTGCGGCGGGACGCCTTCAATTACTATCCCAGCAACAACCCATTCGCGGATCTTGGTCCCTCCAATTTGCAGCAGGAGACCATCTCACAATATCGGACGCTGGCCAACACCGGGCTCCGCTCCGAGGTGTCCTACGTGAAGGGCATCAACAACATTAAGTTGGGGGCAACGTATCAACAAACGTTTCTCACCGAGAATTTCAATCTGGGAATCGTGGATCCGACACTGAACGCCCCCTGCCTGGATGCAAGTGGCGCTCCGGTGTGGGTTGGATACGCTGGGCTCAACGATCCAACGCAATGCCAACCGGCGGGCTTGCAGCCCAATACAATTGCGAACCCGCTTGCGACCGCCCCCTTCATTCCCTTGCTGGGGTGCTATGACTTGACCCGGTCAACTCCCTCGTCCAATGATCTCTGTGCGGGCTCGGCAAGCACCTCGTTTCCATTTCGCGGCCACACGGACGTGAAAGAACTTGCCCTTTACCTGCAGGATTCGATCTCCATGGGAAACTGGTCTGTCAACCTGGGAATTCGCGGCGATTTGTACAACGGCTTGGTGATTGCGCGTCAAGCGGAGCCACGTCTCGGAGTCGCCTACAACATTAAGCGGACCAATACGGTGCTGCGCGCTTCCTATGCTCGAACGCTGGAGAGTCCGTTCAATGAGAATCTTGTCCTGGCCAGCGAGGGATGCAATTTCCCTGTTATTGCGGACCTTATCCCTTGCGTGCCAGCGCCCAATACACCGGGCTATCGCAACGAGTTTCACGCTGGCCTGCAGCAAGCATTCGGGAGATATGCTGTCATAAGTGGGGATTACATCTGGAAGTACACGCATACCGGGTACGATTTCAGCACGCTGGCTGCCACGCCAATCTTCTTTCCGATTGGATGGCACAATTCCAAGATACCGGGTTACGCAATTCGCGTGAGCGTGCCGGACTTTCATGGATTCACGGCGCTGGTAGTGATGTCGAGCGTGGCCGCCCGCTTCTTCCCACCCCAAACCAGCGGTCTGGGGGTTACGGTCGGGCAGAGTGGACTCCCCTTCCGCATCGACCACGACGAAAAATTTAACCAAACGACGCACCTGCAATATCAGCCCTGGAAAACCGGACCATGGGTGGGCTTCAACTGGCGGTTTGATAGCGGATTGGTGGCTGGCGCGGCACCCTGCTACGGTGGCAATTGCGCGCAGACGGCAACACTAGGCGGGCAGCCGGCCATCAACATGACGGATGCGTTCGGAACCCCGCTAACCGCAGACCAAGAGTTCCAGGCTGGGCTCTTCTGCGGATCTCAGCATGCCACCCCAACTGTGGCTCTGCCGTTCCAATGCTTGGCATCGCAGTTTGGATCGACTTTTATAAGCGTACCGGCGCCGAACACGGAGAACGACGACCACAATCCGCCGCGCATCGCGCCGCGCAACCTGTTTGATGTTTCGATAGGCGAAGACAATCTGTTCAAAGGCGATCATTACAAATGGAGCCTTACGCTTACCGCCATCAACGTGACCAACAAAACGGCGCTCTATAACTTCCTTTCAACCTTCAGCGGGACGCACTATGTGACGCCGCGCGCCCTGACGGCTCAGATTGGATTTCACTTCTAACGGATGTCCTTCCCCAGGTGAGGGTGGTACGGTAGAAGCCGGCCGCCCTCACTTTACCTCTGGTCACGGCCGCGACCGGGGGGCAAGAACTCGCGTCGATAGTTCACTTCCTACCTACGAATTCGGCGACTCCCCGATCACGCACCGGCCGTTCCTGGTGATATAGAACGTGCAAGTCTGGAACCAGAGATGGCAGTTCCTCTCTGCCCAACGGACCGGTGCCAACGGTCGTTGGCCGACGATCTGAGTCCCACCGCAAGCTCATTTTAGAGATGAGCAGACCGCCCGGTTTCAATGCAGAAACTATCTTGGGGAAAAGATTGCGGTCCAGATGATAGAACAGCACGATTAGGTCAAACCTCTCAGGTTCAAATTTGTACTCGGAGGCGTCTGCTACAAGAAGTTCGAGTTTGACATTGCGTTCCAGCGCAGCCTGAGCCAGGTTTCCAATTGCCACATCGGAAAGGTCGACGACAGTGACCTGCCAGCGCCTGCTAGCCAGCCATAGGGCGTGTCTTCCGAGTCCACCCGCTACATCGAGTGCCACGCCTGCGTTCGGGAATGATGCAATCACAAACTTTTCGTAAGCTGCGATAAAGAACGGATCCGGTTCGGTCAGCGAAGGCAGGCCTTGCTCGTATTTCAGGTCCCAACGCGCCCTTTGTTCTTCGCTGTTCATGCTGCTCGCCACATCTAACGGGGGCGCGTCCCTACTGCAGCTTCGCGTATTCGGCTTTGGCTTCGTGGAGGAGCGGGACGTCGGGGTCGGCGTCTTTCCAGGCGGCGAGGAAATTCTGGTACGCGATGCGGGCCTTGGGGATGTCGCCCTGCTTCTGGTACAGCCGGCCCAGTTCGAGTTGCGCGGCTACCACTAAGGTGTCGGGACCATGCGTTTTCATATCGAGGATCTTCTGGAGATCCTGCTGCGCTTCGGAGAAGCGTCCGGCCTGCAAGTAGGCCATGCCCCGGACAAAGAGAACGCCGGTGCTGGCGCGGGCGTAGAGGGCGGCGGTGTTTTCGAGGTCAATGGCCTTGGCGGGGTCGGCTTTGCCGGGATTGGCGGAGAATAGATACGCGATGGCGTGAATGTCGGGAACGGCAACGTTTTGCGCGATCGTGTCGTTCGGGCGGGTGCGCTGGATCTCGTCAGCGATACTGAGCGCCTTCTGTCCCTGGCCGATAAGCGCAAAGGCGATGGCGGCATTCCATTGCACGTCTAAAGTCTTGGAGGATCCCAGAGCCGCGTTGGCCGCGCTGGCAGCTTCGGCTTTGTTTCCAACAAAAGCCTCGAAGCCAGCCAACTGGGCTTCCACTTTGGCTCGGCCTTGCAAGTGCACGCGATCGAAGGCATCTTCCGCTTTGCGTGCGAATTCCCGGGCTTGGCGAATCTGGCCGCGCGTCATGGCCAGTCCACCATGGAACCAGAGAACGGCCAACTCTCCTTCGGGGGTCGTGGCGGCACTTTGCAGTTCCTTCTCCATTTCGACGTCTTTGCCCTCGGCCCAGTCCAACGACGCCAACTGTATATGGAAGCCCGTAGCCGCTGCCTTGTGCTGGAGCGCGGCGTTGATGGTGGCGCGCGCCTCCTCGAACCGGTTCAGTCCGGCGTAAGCCTGGGCGACATTGTCATAGCCGTTCACCATGTCGGGATCGAGCTCGACGGCGCGCTTCGCGTTCTGCAACGCGTTGTCGAATTGTCCAAGCTGGTTATAGATCGCCGCCAAATTGTTGAAGGGGATAGAATCGCGCGGGTAGGTCTGGCAATAGAGTTCGTAGGCGGTGATACCCTTGTCGAGCTGCCCGCCGTCGGCATAAAAGTGCGACATGATATAGAGCTTCTCGCGCTCACTGGCTCGGTCGCGAAGGTCAAAGGCCTTCTGACGGTTTTGTTCCGACAGTTCGGTCTGCTCCAGGTTGCTGTAGACCGTGCCCAGACGGGCGTAGGCCATGGCGAAATTGGGATCGATCTCGATGGCGTGCTGGTAGTTGGGAATCGCCGCCAGTTCGTCCCCCGTGTTGTGCTTGCTGTCACCCAAGCTGAGCGCCTTCAGCGCGTCGAGCGATGACGTGGTGGCCTGGGAAAGGGACATGTCGTATTTCTGCACCATGGACAGCGATTCGCCGAGTTGACTGCGCAGTTTGCTGGCGGCGCCATGCAGCGCATTCAGCACATCTTCTTTTCGTTCCGCCTGAGTCTGCTGGCGTCCGAGCGAATCGCCGGACGACACGTTGGTCGCTTCCAGAGTGATGACGTATTGGCCGCCGACGCTATCGATACTGCCATTCAGCATGGCCTTGATGCCATCGCGCTGGCAGATTTCGCGGCCGACGTCGCTGGTGATGCGGTCGCCGGGGCTGCGGCCCATGAACTGCAATGTCTGGCGGATCTTCTGATCGGGGAAGACGTTCAAGTACGGGGATTGGCCAAGATCGACGGCTAGCGCTTTCTTGAGCGTGCCATCGAAGACGGGGTCGGCCGTGGTGTTTACGAAGTCGGCAATCAGGATCGAATCTTTCTCAGTGAGGGCGTGGCCGCGCTTGAGAAACACGAGGCCAATGCCGGCGGCAACCAGCGCGACGATCACAGCCGGGATCAGCCAGCCGGGCAACTTGCGACGGAGTTCCCGAACCGACGACCGGGAAGAAGTTGCGGCCGAAATCGTGCCCGACTCGGAATCGCGTTTGAGGCGCTTCAAGTCGGAGCGCACCTCGGCCGCGCTCTGGTAGCGCAGATCGCGGTCTTTTTCGAGCAGCTTGTTCAAGATCTCTTCAAACTGCGGAGGCAAGTCGGGGTTTAGGCGAAGCGGCGGCGCCGGGGGGCGATTCAGAATTGCGTCGAAAATAACGGCGGACGTGTCTCCGCGGAAAGGCAGGGCACCGGTGGCCATCTCGTAGAGCACGGCGCCAAACGAGAATAGATCGGTCCGGGCATCGAGATCCTTGCCCCGCGCCTGCTCCGGAGACATGTAGGCCACGGTGCCGACGGTCGATCCCGGGCTGGTCAGGAAGGGCTCGTCCACGGTCGCCGCGGAACCGATGGTGGCGGCGGACAGAACGGAAGGCTTGGCGGTCCGCTTGGCCAATCCGAAATCGAGAATCTTGGCCTGGTTGCGGCTGGTCACGAAAATGTTGGCCGGTTTGATGTCGCGGTGGATGATTCCCTTGGCATGGGCGGCGTCGAGAGCGTCGGCGATCTGGGTGCCGAGATTGAGCAATTGCTCCAACTCCATCGGCTGATTGTGGATTCGGTTCTTAAGGGTTTCGCCTTCCAGCAACTCCATGGCAATGAAGTGGCGCCCGCTGTCTTCGGCAACCTCGTAAATGGTGCAGATATTGGGGTGGTTCAGCGCTGAGGCCGCACGAGCTTCGCGCTGAAAACGGTCGAGCGCGAGCGGATCTTTTTCCGTCTCGGGAGGCAGGAATTTAAGCGCGACACGGCGGCCCAGGTTGAGGTCTTCGGCTTCGTAGACCACGCCCATCCCGCCGCCACCCAACTGGGAGAGAACGCGGTAGTGCGAGAACATCTGGCCGATCATTCCGGGAAACACTCCTGGGAGAGAGTTATTCATGTTAGGCCCACGGCTTCTGGCAAGTCAAACCTGTGGGTTCTTCTGGTTATACGATGCGGCGGGTGGGGAAGTTCCAGGGTCGCCGCGGCGGTGCTTTGCCCTGTATTTTCTTTAGCTTAAGGCTTGTTTCTCGGGGCGCGGAGGGGCTAAACAGGGGCCAACTGGTCACTGCTTCCCCGTTACGGAAGTTTACCTCCAAATGCCCGAATGCTTTCCTGCCTGTCCGGTGCCTGCTATCAATAAGTGTTCCCTCATTTTCCCCTGGGAACTGCAGTCCCCGCTTCCCCGGGGAGGAGTTCATCAGAAGTGAAACTTCGTCCGCAATCGTGGAAGGAAATGAGCGCGGCGCCTCGCTTCTTTGTCGCCGTGGTCGTGCTCTGTGGGACGACCGTGCTGACCTATGCGGTCTTGCACGCGAGGAGTGAGAATCCGCTCAAGTTTCTCTGTTATCTGGTGATTGCGCTGGCCGCCTCACGGCTCAAGGTGAATCTGCCCGGCATTACCGGGACGATGTCGGTGAACTTTCTCTTCCTGCTATTGGCGGTGCTGGAACTGAGCTTGTCGGAAGCCATGGTGCTGGGCTGCGCCGCAGTCGTGGTGCAGTGCCTGGGCGATCGTCCGATCCCGCTTCAGGTCGCCTTCAACATCTGCTCGACCGCCCTCGCCATCGCGCTGACGTTCGTTGTCTATCACTGCTCCTTGTCGCGTTATCCGATGGGGAATCCCACCACACTGCTGTTTCTGGCGACGTGCGTTTACTTCGCGGCCAACACGGTTCCGCTGGCGTCGGTCATCTCGCTGACCGAGCGCCGGTCGCTACGAAAGATCTGGTCCGACTGCTACTTCTGGAGCTTCCCCTACTACCTGGTGGGTGCGGGCGTGGCCGGAATGATGAGCTGGCTGCATGGATTTACCGACTGGCAGACGTCGTTGCTGACCCTTCCGGTGATGTACCTCATCTACCGTTCCTACCGTCTTTACTTTGGCAAACTGGAAGACGAGAAGCGGCACGTGGAAGAGATCGCCGACTTGCACATGCGCACGATCGAGGCCCTTGCGCTCGCCATCGAGGCCAAGGACCAGACCACCCACGACCATTTACAGAGAGTTCGAGTTTACGCCGTCGAGGTAGCGAAGGAACTCAAGATTGACCGCGAGGGAATGGATGCGCTGCAGGCCGCAGCGTTGTTGCATGACATCGGCAAGCTGGCGATTCCCGAGCACATCATCTCGAAACCGGGCCGCCTGACGCCGGAAGAATTCGAGAAAATGAAGATTCATCCGCTGGTGGGAGCGGAGATTCTGGAACGGGTGCGCTTTCCCTACCCGGTGGTGCCCATCGTGCGGGCGCATCACGAAAAGTTCGACGGGACGGGCTATCCGCTGGGCTTGCGCGGGACCCAGATTCCGATTGGCGCCCGCATTCTGGCGGCAGTGGATTTTCTGGATGCGCTCGCTTCCGACCGGCAATATCGGCGGGCGCTGCCCTTGCAGGAAGCCATGGCACGGCTGTCGGAGGAATCGGGGAAATCGTTCGATCCGCAAGTGGTCAGCGTGCTGGAACGAAGATACGTGGAACTGGAGCGGTTGGTCCACGTGCGCACGGACAGTTTGAGTGGGGAGAAATCGTCGACGGAAGTCAAAGACAAAGAGGCGGGGGTGGAGCGGGACGTCAAGCCCGCAGCCGGTTATGAGGCGCAAGGACAGCGGCAAACGTCGGAACACAGCTTTCTGGGTTCGATTGCGGCGGCCCGCCAGGAAGCGCAGACTCTTTTCGAACTCAGCCAGGATCTGGGGGCTTCGCTCAGTCTGGCAGAAACGCTTTCGGTATTTGCCCTGAAGCTGCGCCACGCGATTTCCTACGATGCGATTGCCATCTACGTGCGTCACGGCGATGAACTGGTGCCGGAATATGTGAATGGCGACAACTTCCGGCTGTTCGCGTCGCTGCGGATTCCCATCGGACAGGGGCTGTCGGGGTGGGTGGCGCAAAACCTCAAGCCGATCCTGAATGGCAATCCGTCGGTTGAGCCCGGTTATCTGAACGACGCTTCAAAATACAGCACGCTGAATTCAGCGCTCGCCGTGCCTCTGGAGGGCTTGCAGGGCGTGGTCGGCGTGGTCGCGCTCTACCACGCGGAAAAGGACTTCTTTAGCTCCGACCACCTGCGGATTCTGCTGGCGGTCAGTTCCAGGATGGCGCTCGCCATCGAGAACGCGATGAAGTACGAGCAGGCGGAGACTTCGGCGGTTACCGATTACCTCACCGGGCTTCCCAATGCGCGCTCGCTATTCCTGCAACTCGACCGCGAACTGGCGCGCTGCAAACGCGACAACAAGGCGCTGACCGTGATGGTCGCCGACATGGACGGCTTCAAGCAGATCAACGACCGTTTCGGACACCTGGAAGGAAACCGCGTGCTGCAGCTGTTCGCGCACTCCCTGAAGGAAACCAGCCGTGAGTACGATTATGTCGCGCGCATGGGCGGCGACGAATTCGTGGTCATCGCTCCCGGACTGACGCCCGACGCCGCCGCGCGCAAGGCGGAACAGATGCGAGACCTGGCCCGACAGGCGGGAAAGGAAGTCTGTAACGAGGACATTCTGTCGCTAAGCGTTGGCAAGTCCGTGTATCCCGAGGATGGGATGGATGCCGAAAAGCTGCTCTCGGAAGCCGACAAGCGCATGTATCTGCAAAAACAGAGTCTGTCGACGAAGAAGAACCGCCGTCTGTATCCGCGGGTGCGCGGCCGGCTCACCACCGAAATTTTGGGAAACGGCCAGGGAGTGGCGATGCTGGGCATCGTTACCAACCTGAGCCTGGGCGGTTGCTATGTGGAAACCAGCGGCCTGTTGTTGCCCGGATCGCAATTGACACTCACCTTCACGCACGAACAGACCAGCATTTCCATCGAATGCGAGGTGGTGCGTCTGGACATGGGCATAGGGTCGGCCCTCAAGTTCAGGGAAGCGACGCACGAGATGCGCGCCGCCTTGCAGCGCGTCCTGGAGCAGTTGGCCAGCGCGGAAGCGGTGGTGGATCTAAAACGCAGCCACAGCGCCGCTGCCGCAAGCAAAACATAGCGCCCATCCAAGTTCGCTGATAGAGCGCAGGGCGTCCACGCCCGGCTGCCAAGTTGCCCAGGGACGGGCGAGGCGCGCGTCGCTCCACCGTAGGAATCAAGCCGGAACATCGATCGGCCGAATCTGGATCGGACGAATCTGGATCAGCGGTGCGCTGTTGCCCGATGCGCCGCGCGGCTTCGCCAGCCCTTGCCGCAGCATGTTCGCCGTCGGCACGCCTGTCCGGTAAAACGACTTCTCGCAATCCGCGGTGGAGGGTCCCCGCATACTTCCTTCCATATAGGCCAAGCCGGGGCAACGCGAGCAACTGGCGACGTGCGAGCACGACGAACAGACGGTCAGGTCTCTGGCCTGGATGGAGCGAACCTCTTTCATTTGTGGGGAAAGGTTCCAGATATCCAAGAATTTCTGCCGGCGGATATTTCCCGTGGGGAGCGGGAACTGCACGCAGGGAAACACATCGCCGTAGGGCGAAATGTAACAGAAGGAGTGGCCCGCGCTGCACGAGTAACCTTCAAGATCCTCTTTCGAGGGCGGCTTGGGAGGAGCGCAGAACTCTTCCTGGCTGCCCACCAGCGCAGGATTATGGAATATCTCAGGAAGTTCTTCTCCCGGGATGCGCAGCGACAGAACGGACATGTCGCCATCCATCATCGGCGTGATCGTGGGATCGAGCGTGTAATGCACGCCGAGTTCGGCGGCCAGCTTTTGCACTCCGGCATGATCGGCGGAATTCACGGTCATCAGCACGTTGGCGATGGTGACTCGGAGCCCTTGTTCGTGTAAGAAGCGAACGGACTTGATGGTCCGCTCGAACGAGTGCGGCAATTTGGTGATGGCATCGTGAACTTCGGGCCGATGCGAGTAGACGCTGATCTGGATGGTGTCCACGCCCAGTTCGCGGATTCTCTTCGCTTCCCTTTCGTGGATCATGACCGCGTTGGTCTTGATCTTGACGTTGAACATGAGACGCCGGGCGTGCTCGACAAGTTCAAAGAAGTCGCGGCGCATAAAGACCTCGCCGCCGCTGAAGGTGAGAAAGAAAACGCCCGCCTCGGCCAGTTGATCGAGCACATCCTTGATTTCGGCGGTCGTCATCTCACCATGGTCGTCGTGGTCGAGATAACAATGCACGCAGCGCTCGTTGCAGCGATAGGTGACGTCCATGTGCACGGCGAGGGGCACGCCCAATTCAAAGGCTTTCTGGCCCACCTCACTCATCAGGCTCATCGGGGCGTCTCCGAGGCCAGAGGTTGATTGGAAACGAGAAGAATTCCGTGGCCAGAAAGCTCGGTGACGAATTGCTCGGCATCGGCCTGAGCCTGTTCGGGATCGACGTCGAATTGCTCGCAGACGCGGTCGCGGACAATCTCCCGCAAAGGAGTGCAGCCGTCGGCCGCTTGAAAGATGGCGGTTGCGACCTCGTTCAGCGTAAAGAAGGTCGAATCGGCCGAGTTCATGACCATCATTTCACCGGCCAGTGCGCGCGCGGCAATGGCGGAGCTGCGCGCAATGTACATGCAATTCTCAGGCATGCTCAGGCACCCTTTGGAAGTTCCTGTCGAAATTTCGGTCGAAATCTCGAACTAGGTCCCACACCCTGCTATCAGGATAGAACGTCAGGCGGCGAATGGGAACTCTGCCGACGAAATCGCAAGCGGTGACGAAGAGCCTATCCACCAGGCCCTTGTCCTCGGCGAAGAAGAGGATATTGCGCATGAGCCTGCGGACGGCATCCGCGGAGGGCAATTCATCGGCCCGGTTCTCCGGGCCCTGCTCCAAAAAAAACAGAGCCGCGACCGGGGCGGCGCAGTTCTCACCGGCCTTGGCCAGTTCTCCGGAGAAAGGAGTGCCGAACGCATGGTACCCGTGGCCGCTCGGACGGTCGTTGCTCGGGCGAACGTCGTTCGGGCGGTCATGGTTCGGACGTACGTAGGAAATTTCGTCGGTCAGCAGGGTGATGGCCGCTGGCGCCAGCCGCGTCATCGTGGTTTTGCCCGCGCCCGATACGCCCGAAAACAGATACGCCCGGCCATCGCAAATCGCGCTGGCCGAGTGCAGCAGGAATCCTCCGCGCTCGGCAAGAATCAGGCTGTGCACAATGCGCAGCACCGAATCGAGGGAATACGGGTTGGCGTCTTGGCGTACGCTGCCCCGTCCACTGCGCGGGTCCCAGCGGGCGTGGAAGTCTCCGCGCTGCAGGAGCCACTCGTCGCCTTCGCGACGGACCCGAACGTCGCCGTCGGAAGCCAGTGCCGTGCTGGTGAGATCGAATTCCAGCTCAAACTGGGGACGCGAAGAACTCAGGAACCCATCATAGCGCTGGCGCAGCAGATCGAAGAAGCCTTCGTCGCAGGTGGACAAGGCAATCGGAATTCCTCCGATCTCGACGCACGCGACTTTTCGGGGCGCAGCGATCACAAGACTCCCGGCTCAGCGGAACCTAAATCCGCGGCGGGCTCAGGGTTTCGAAATTCGCGCACCGATGTTTCTTGGCGGCCATACAGCTTCAGAGCAAGGCGGCGTGCAAGCCCGCAATGACAGAGCAGCATCCCCACCGCGCGAGACCACTTCACGCCAAACCAATGCGCGCCACACCCCAGGCCCAGAACAGGTGCCAAGGCTGCGAAAAAACTCCGGTTCGTGTTCCGGTTCGTATCAGGGTATCGCTTTAGCGATACCGCAACTTCTTCTAAGTCAGATGCCCCTTTAGGGGCTGGGCATTGAACTCTGCGCACCAGCTTTCCCAGGAGTGCTTCGGGAGGATAGGGAGGATCGGCGCCAGGCATGGAATCGCCGCGGAGCCGAAAGCCGTTCGGCGCACAAGGAGCCACCAGGCGATGCAGAAAAAGCCGGCCGTCACGCCGCGCCAGCACGATCTCTCCGGGACGGACCTCTTCCGGCGGGCAGCCTTCGATCTCGACCACCTCACCCGGCCAAAGAGTGGGCAGCATGCTTTCCCCGTGAACGCGCAGACGCAGACTACCACCTCCACGCAAAGCGTCCGCCACCAATGCGGAACCTGCCGCCCTCCAGCGCAGGCGTGCCGTGCTTGGGGTGTCTTCTAGCATTAGGAAGTTTTTCTTGAGGAAACTGGGATACATGTGCTTTGAGTGGGGGCGATTTTGCCACACGTTAGGGCCTGGGTCTCAAAAACCCGCTCATAGCGGAATGACGGCTTCTGGTAGAGTTTCTTTGCCTTCCTCGCCTCGGCCGCGGGTTGCGTTTCGCAAGGGCTCCGTTTGTCGGTCATAGTTGGTCAAGCCAGCTGTCTATCACTGACTTATCCCCCAGTATTGACTAAGAGTGATGGCAGTGTACTACACGCCTTTCCCTCGTGCCAACACGACCAGCCGGCAAACCGAGGAGAGAGAATCCACATTCTCAATAGAATGAAAGCGTTCCATTCTGCCGCGCGCGCCGCAAACTTAGCGACAGGCCAGCCAGGGCCAGTGGAAGCAGGACCACGCCAAACCCGGCCAGAACCGCCAGTGTGCGAGTCATCGCGATCATGGATTGCCCTTCGATCAGCGCCCGGCGCATTCCGTCGATAGCGTAAGTGAGGGGAACGGCGCGCGCAAGAAGTTCGAGCGGGTGAGGCAGGCTTTGGATCGGGAACATGGTTCCGCTCAGAAACCAGAGTCCGGAGCCGAGCAGCCACAGCACCGCCGAACCTTTCTGGAACGCAACCTGCAGCGTGGCTGCGGCGATGCCCAGGGCCAAGGCGATGGCCAGAGAAAGAACCAATACCGCCACGCACGAGAAAAGATTGGCGTGGATCGATGCCCGGAAAACCGCCACTCCCGCGAAAAGATAGACCAGCAGATTGACCAGGTTTCCGGCAAAGGCGGAAATGGAGCTGAGGATCACGAGCTCAGACGGGGCGGTGGAGGTCGTCATCAGTACTTCCAATGTCCCTGTCTGTTGTGCTTCCTGTACCGCGCTCAGGAAGCTTTGCGCGCTCATGACGAAGAAAGTGTAGAAGCCGGTGCCGACCAGAAGGAAGGGAAAGTACTCCACTCCACCGGGGCGAAAACCGGGACCGATGGCGCGGGATAGAAAATAAAAAGCTGCCAATTCGGTGAACACTCCGACTAGGGCCACGACGAAACCGCTGCGGTGGCGGACGGCCGTCAGCAGATCGCGACGCAGGATGGCATGAAGTTTGTCGAGGGTCGAAGTCATAAGACAATTTGTAATCTGCAATTTGTAATTTGTAATTTCAAGTCCGGCACTCCTCAGCGATACGTTGCGAACACAATTACAAATTACCAATCACCAATTACAAATCTCTAGCGTTTGAGCACGGCCTCATCTACCTCACCGGTCATGCGGAAGTAAAAAGACCGCAGAGCTTCCGCGCTTTCGCCGTCGTCCACCGGGCGATCGGCGAGCAATTCGCCGCGATGCAACAGGAGCAGGCGATCGGCAACGGCGGCCGCCTCCGCGAAATTGTGAGTGGCGAGCAGAACGGTCGTTTCTTGCCGTGCCAAGCCACGAATCGTCGCCCAGAAGTGTGCCGTGGTGGCGGCGTCGAGGCTGCGGGTCGGTTCGTCGAGCAACAGTACGCTGGGGCGCTTGACCAGGGCGCGCGCAATCCCCAGCCGCTGGTACATGCCGCTGGAGAACTTCATGACCAGCGTGTCGGCCTGCTCTTCGAGGCCGGTATCGTGGAGAACTTCGTTGATTCTCCGCGCGCGCTCGCGGCGCGACACCTCGTCAAGTGCGGCAAAGAAATCCAGATTCTCGCGAGCCGAGAGGCGCGGGAAGAACGAACGCTCCGCGGCGACGGCGATGCCGACCTGCCGCCGCACTTCACCGGCGTTGCGCCGCGCATCGAAGCCGCCCACGCGCACCGACCCGGCATCGGGCAGCAGCATGGTGGAAATCAGCTTGAGGGCCGTGGTTTTTCCGCTGCCGTTCGGGCCGAGTAACACCAGGACCTCGGCGCGGGCAGCCGAAAAAGAAACGTCCTTCAAGGCAACGGTTTCGCCGCCCCGCTCCCGTCCCAGCCAATTGAACAGAGCGGGACGATGGCGAAAGATCTTGCGAACGGATTCGAAGACGATTCGGTCCATAAAAGCGGGACAGCGAAAGCGTGAACTAAACTTCGGGCGTGCTGAGGACTCTGTATTATAGTGGCGATTCGCGATCCAATTGATCCCGGCTTGCAGTTGCTTGTCTATCCGTCGGGACCCGCCATTCATGACCGAAGGCTTGCCTACGTCTCCTGCGTCAAGAACCGTGCCGCAGAGGGAAAATGAATTCGAGTTCTTGTGCGCGCTGACTGGCGTGGAGTTGGGTCAGGAGCGTGTCGAGCACATTGCGAATCGGAATCTCTCAAAACTCGACTGGAGCGAATTCCTTCGCCTGGCGGAGCACCATGGAGTTCTTCCGCTCGCGGCCCGCAACCTGATTGAACATGCTCGCGGGCTTCCACCCGAAATCGAGCGCTCGCTGCGATCCGCGTACGACGCGAACCTGCGGCGCAGCCTGTGGTTCACCGCCGAATTGGCGCGCATCATGCAGCACTTCGAGCGCAGGCAGTTGCGGGCAGTCCCGTACAAAGGGCCAGTGCTGGCGCAATCGGCCTACCACGACGTGGGACTGCGAAGTTTTTCCGATCTCGACTTCTTGATTTCTCCCGCTGACTTCGACCGAGCGAAGCAGGCTCTTGCCGAAATCGGATATCGCCCTTCCGCGCATTTCACTCCGGCCGTCGAGCGATTCTGGCTCCGTAAAGGCTACGAGCGTGCGTTTGACAGCGCAGCGGGACCGAACCTTGTCGAACTGCAATGGGCGTTGCTGCCGCATTTCTATGCAGTGGATCTTCACTCGGACGATCTTCACTCGGACGATCTGCACTCGGACGATCTGCACTCAGACGATCTGCGCGTGGAGGATCTGCTGCGGCGCGCAGGCCGGACCGTTGTGGGCGGATGTGAAGTGCCTTGCCTGTCTCCCGAAGATTCGCTGGTCGTGCTGTGC
>Ga0209517_10003113_pt1 | contig 22729 bp, 21 predicted proteins | sample PeaSoiMetSII2010_FD_187695 | JGI IMG/M metagenome (GOLD analysis project Ga0209517, IMG submission 187695) | Peat soil microbial communities from Weissenstadt, Germany - SII-2010 (SPAdes) (version 2) | ecosystem: Environmental > Terrestrial > Soil > Wetlands > Peat | place: Germany...
ATCCAGATCGTTGGTTGAGCCCACATAATACTGACCTGTCTTTTCGCTTTGCAGGATATATAGGGAGGCCATCGTATTGAAATGGTAGGCCCGTGCGGACTCGAACCGCAGACCTCTACCGTGTCAAGGTAGCGCTCTAACCAACTGAGCTACGGGCCTAGGCTGGTTTTCTGCGAGGGTCATTTTAGCATTTGCAAGCGAAGGAGCATAGCGTCCTGTCATCGCAATTTTTGAGCGGCCTAGGGGGTGCTGGACACTCGAAAAATCCACGCCCGCCAGTGTGGCGCCAGAAGGTTTCGCGCACACCGCGGTTCAAGACCGCATCTGCCTGCCATCCTCTCTAACAACATGCAGGGAGGCAGTTGGCAGTGGAAGCCCGTCATTCCTCATTGGCTTCCATTCATTGTTCTCAGTGATGCGTGCGGCGTGGCAGAGACACGGGGCAGTCCCAGTCAAGAAAAAGATGAAAAATACCGCTTGACAAGTCAAACAAAAGGGTGTTGAGTGCACGCATTCGGCCTAGTCATCGGACCATCCGGGTATCGAGGTATAGCGGATGTTTCCAGCCAAAGCAGAATTCGAAGCCGTTCCCAGAACCAAACTCTACCAGAAGGTGGTAAAGCAGGTTCAGGACATCATTCGTGATGGCCTGCTTCGCCCCGGCGACATGCTGCCTCCTGAACGCGAGCTTGCAGAACAATTGCACGTCAGCCGCGGTTCTCTCCGCGAAGCGATCCTCGCGCTGGAATCGATGGGCTTGGTCGAGCCGCGCCATGGAGAAGGGACGATCGTTCGCGACCTCTCCGCCGCTCCCCTGGTGAATCAACTTTCCGTCATGCTGATGCAGAAGAGGGCGCTCGTCGGTGAGCTGCTTGAATTTCGTTTGATGGTCGAGCCCACACTCGCCGCGCGCGCCGCGGCCAATGCAACCGAAGAAGAAATCGCCCACCTCGAGGAAATATTGAGCCGCCAGAAGGCAAAGGTGGACCATGGTGAGCTGGCGATTGAAGAGGATTCAAAGTTCCACTATGCGATCGCCCAGGCAGCCCGGAACAGCGTGGTCCTGAAAGTTCTCGACGTCTTCATGGATTATCTTCGAGAAAGCCGGGAGCTGTCGCTGCAGGTGGAAGGCCGCCCGCAAAGATCGCTGAACAGTCATCGGCGGATCCTGAATGCGATCGCGCGAAAGAATCCGGCAGCCGCCGAGAAGGCCATGCGCAGGCATATTACGGCGATTGAAGGATTGGTATTGAAAAAGATGTAGCGAAAAAAGGAGGCGTCCCATGGGCCGGCTATTTGCAGTGGAGGTCGTCTATCGCGGAATTTATCAGAAGACGCTCGCCAAGAATATCACCCGTGCGATTGTGCTGGCGGCGCATGAGGAAGGAAAGCCCGGCATCTCCTTTGGGCGCTACGGCGACAGCCCGGAACGCAACGGGATTCCCGCGAAAGCCTTCGCGATTGTCGCCACCGACAACCTCACGCTCGAAGAGGGAATGGCGAAGTACGAGCCGAAGGAAGTGGATATCACCATCGCCGTGGATGACACTTTGTGCAAGGGCGTCGAGTCCTGGGCATGGTACGGCTTGCAGCCGATCAATCGTCTGCTGAAACCGGAAAGCACGCTGATCGTCACCTCGCGCGAAGAGCCGGAAACCCTCATCTCGATGTGCCATCGCAAGGAATTTCCGTACAAGTTGGCTATCTTGAAAGGGATCCCGAGTTTTTCGGGCCTGTGGGTTTATAAGGATGACCACACCGACGCTCGTATTCTGGGCGCCATCGCCAAGCTCCTGCCGGAGTTGTTCAGTCTTCAATCTGTGCAGAAAGTCATCAAAAAAGACGCCGGCGGTGAATTGAAGGCCGTCTCCGCTGCTCGATCCTACGAGCGGATTTCAACGGTGACCGTCCCGCCCAACCAGGGGAATCCCGAAATACCGTACAAGTTCGAAATGCCGAAATGGCATGAGATGCGCGACGGAATTACCATCCCGAGTATCGCGGCCGGACATACCATGACGGACCCGCAGAATCAGGCGGTCGGCGGCTTCCAGCCGGCGCGCAATCCCACGTTCAAGAAATTCACCACACGAACGATGCGGCCGATTCTCAACTTCGACACTTGCATCAAGTGCACGCTTTGCTGGCTGCAATGCCCCGATTCCTGTTTTGACGTTACCCCTGAGGGCTTTTACGACGCCAACATGGAAGCTTGCTGCGGCTGTGGCGTGTGCGAGGCCGTTTGCCCAGTGAAGGACTGCGTCACGATGGTGAACGAGGTCGAGTTCCACGACAACGCCAGCCAGTGGGAGATGTGGCGGAAGGACCAGCCGGGCTACCTTGCTTTCCTCAACGGCAAGATTGAGAACCGTCCGGAGCGATCCCACGGGTTCCGTTACCGCGGCCAATATCAGGAGCAAATAGCCGAGATGACGAAGCCCAGCCCACCGCCGGCGGACTAGAAGATTTGACCGAGACCGGCGAAAGAAGCGACGTCAAAATCATTTGAAGGGTTGAGAGATTCTTTTTCAGAAAAGATTTTGAAACAGGGAAGGAGCCAATATGGCAGCGCCATCCGTGGTAGTCGACAAAGGAAAAGGACCCGAGGAGATTGCCCTCATCACCGGAAGCGAAGCGATTGCGGTGGCCTGTAAGCTGGCCGACGTGGACGTGATTACGGGCTACCCGATTCGTCCTTACGACACCGTAATGCAGTACATTTCCAAACTGATCGCTGACGGAGAATTCGACTGCGAATTCATTGTGGCAGAGAGCGAACACTCGCAATTCGAAATCGTCAAGCACGCTTCGGTGGTTGGGGCGCGCGTTTTCTGCGGAAGCAGCGGCGTAGGCTGGATGTACGCGTTTGAGGCCCTCACCGTCACGCCGGCGCTGCGAGTTCCGATGATCGCCATGGTGGGCAACCGCGCGCTTGACGATCCGGGGGCTTTCGGCGTGGAACACAACGATGCCCTGGCCGTGCGCGACCTGGGATGGCAACTGGTTTGGGTGGACAACGCGCAGGAAGCGCTGGACACCGCCCTGATCGCCTACCGGGTCGCGGAAGACCGGCGCGTTTTCTTGCCCTGCGCCATCAGTTGCGACGGCGCTTTCCTGACTCACTCCCAAGGCCTGGTGAAGATTCCATCGCAGGAAAAGGTCAACGAGTTCCTGCCGAGATATGACCGAGGCGATCTTCTGCTCCACCCGGACAATCCCATCACGATTGCGCCGCAGGCCAATGAGGACTGGCTCATGGAAATCCGCCGCCAGACCGCTGCCGCCATGGAACGCTCCGCGGGGGTGATCCGCGAGGCTTATAAGGACTTCGAGAGGATCTTCGGCCGCAGTTACGGCAATCCGTTCTTCGAGGAATATGAAACCGAAGATGCCGATATAGTTCTGCTTGGCATGGGCACGCTCTCCACTCCGGTCAAGGTGGCTATCCGCAAAATGCGGCAGGAAGGGAAGAAGGTCGGATTCGTGCGCATGCGCTGGTTCCGTCCGTTTGCCGCCGAGGAATTGGCCGAGTGCCTGTCGCGGTTCAAGGCCGTGGGCGTGATCGACCGTGACTTCTCTCTCGGATCGCCCTTCCACAGCGGAGTGCTCGCCACGGAAGTGCGGGCGGCGATGAACAGCAGCGCTAAACATCCGCCTATCCTGGGCTTTATCTGCGGCCTCGGCGGGCGCGAGGTTTTGTTGCAGGATGTCGAGAAAATGACGGGAATCGTTTACGACGCGGCCGCGGGAAAAACGCAGCCGCCGACGCAGTGGATTGGAGTTCGCGAATAACGAATTTTTTGCTCGTGCCGCCGCTGGCGGCCAGGAGGTCTTAGCAATGGCAACCTTCGATGTTACTCTCCCCAAGCTGGATCCCATCAAGGGTCAGAAAAATATTCCACTCGAGGAGTTCTTCACTTCGGGGCACCGGACCTGCCAGGGATGCGAGTCCGCCCTGGTGATGAAGATGATGGCCAAGGCGGCGGGCCCGCGGACGATCGTGCTCGGAAGCACCGGCTGCATGTACGTCGCGAACACGACTTACTACAGCACCTCCTGGGTGATCCCCTGGATGCACACCCAGCTGGGGAGCAGCGGCTCAGCTGCTCTGGGTACGGCCGCGGCTCTGAAATCGCTGATGCGCAAGGGCAAGATGAAGAAGGAGCCGATCAATGTCATCGCATTCTGCGGCGACGGCGGGGGCGCCGACATGGGTCTCTCCGCTATCTCGGCGACCCTGACGCATCCGGACTATAACTGCCTGATCCTGATGTACGACAACGAATCGTACGCGAATACGGACATCCAACTGTCCGGCAGCACACCCTACGGCGCGAACACCACGTTCAGCCCTCCGGGCAAACTGAAGCGGATCATGCATCACCGCTGGAAGAAGAACATGGCGGGGATGATAGCGGCCGGCCATCCCGAATGTAAGTACGTCTCGACCGTATGCATGTCCTACGGCTTGCAGGCTATGAACAGCGTCCGCAAAGCTCTCTCGATTGGCGGCCCAACATTTATCCATTCCCTCGATCCTTGCCCCAAGGGTTGGGATTACGACCCGATCCAGTCGCACGAGTTGGGCGAACTTGCGGTCACCACCGGCATTTGGCCTCTGTACGAAGTCGAAAATGGAGTGCTGCGGCTCGTCGGAAAAACGAAAGAGATCGCATCCGGGCGCTACAAAAGAGGCCCGGTGAAAGACTATTTGCTGAGGCAGGGCCGCTTTGCCCACTTCACGGAAGAAGATTTCGATTATTTCCAGAAGAAAATCGACGAAATGTGGGAGAAGTGGCTGATTCCCGGAGTCATTCCTTTCCGTAGAGAAATCGAGAATTCTGTCGCCTGAGTCGGCGGTCTCGATGGCTTTAGACGTTTAAGATCACTTGGGCGGTTTCGGTCGCCGGTTGAATCCGCTTCAACCGGCGACTTTCTGTTTCCTACCCTCCTCATTCACACAATTTTTTGGCAACTTTGCCCGGCTCATCGTCATCCTATTTTTTGGACATCGATATGCCCTATTCAGCCACGGCGAAAGCTATTGTCGTTCTGGACTACGACCCCAACTGGCCCGTCGTTTTTCAGTCTCTTCGCAAACGAATCGCTGAAACCCTCGGGGACATGGCGGCGGCTATTGAGCACGTCGGCAGCACGGCCGTTCCCAATCTGGCCGCGAAACCAATTATCGACATTGACGTGCTTTTAGTATCCGAAACGATGCTTCCCGCCGCGATCGAGCGTCTCGCGAGCGTGGGCTACATCCATCAGGGAAACTTGGGCGTGCCCGAGCGGGAAGCTTTCCTGGCGTCCGCCGGCGATCCGCCCCATCATCTTTACGTTTGCCCGCCTCGCAGTGCCGAGTTTCGGAGGCACCTGGCGTTCAGAAATTACCTCCGGGCTCATCCGCAGGACGCCAAGATCTATGGTGATTTAAAGAGGGCGCTCGCCACGCAGTTCCGGGAAGACCAGCCCGCTTATGTAAATGCAAAGGGTGAATTGGTCGAGGAGCTGACCAGCCGCGCGATTCGCCGCACAGCAGAGTGATCTCCAGCCTAAAAATTTCTCCACTTGACAAAATCAAACAGTTGTTTTAAACATACGTTTGATATGGCGCACCACGCTTCCATCCGAATTTCGACCCCGGTCCGCCCGAGCGCCAAACCCAAGGCTCTGGAATTGACGCGCGACAAGCTGATCGAGGCGGCCGGCCAAGTGTTTGCCGAACGCGGATATCGCGCCGCGACGATTCGGGAAATCTGCCGCCGCGCGGGCGCAAACGTCGCGGCAGTGAATTACACCTTCGGCGACAAAATGAGTCTGTACACGGAAGTGCTGCGCCATTCCATGCGCGCGGCCGGCCAGGCGGCCGCGATGAGCGCCGCTCTCGATTCCAGCCTTTCTCCCGAAGGCACCATTCGCGGCGTGATCCGGGCGCGGCTGATGAGCCTGTGTCAAGGGCCGCGGCCTGACTGGCACATTCGCCTGGTGATGCACGAGTTCTCGCACCCCACGCCGGCGATGGGACGCGTGGTGGACGAAGGAATGCGTCCGATCTATGACCGTGTGCGCAAGGCGGTCGCCGCGATCATCGGGTTGCCGCTGGACCATGAAACCACCCGGCTCTCGGTGAACAGTATCGTCGGACAAATTCTTTTCTACACGTTCTCCCAGCCGGTGCTGGCACGCTTGCAGCCGGAGCTGAAGCTCACGCCAGATCAACTGGACCGCATCGCGGACCACATTGCGGAATTCTCGCTCGCGTATTTGAAGAAAGTGGGGCACGGAAAAAGTCATGGATGAACTAAAAACAAGCACGATGACGCAAGCGCCGCCCGTCACGGAGCAGCGCACTCCGCCGCCTCCCGCATCCGGGGCGCCGCCGCCGGCGGAAAATAAAGCGCCGCATTCGCGCGTCGTGAGGATCTTCCTTATCGTGGGCGTCTTATTCGCCGCGCTCGTGATCTGGAAGATATTTTTTGCCACGCCGAGTCTGCCGGCCAGCATCATCGCGCTCAGCGGACGCATTGAAGGCGACGATTCCGCGGTGGCGCCGAAGACGAGCGGAAAAATTCTCGAAGTCACCGTGCGCGAGGGCGACACCGTGACGGCCGGGCAGGTGATCGCGCGGCTCGACGACGCGCAGGTGCGCGCGCGCGAAGATTCGGCGCGGGCCGCGCTCCTGGACGCACAGGCAAAATTGCAGGCCGCGCGCGGCCAAATCGCCGTCATGCAGGAACAGTTACGGCAGAATCAAATGCAGACCGGCCAATCGGACATGGATGCGCAGGGCCGCGTTCAGCAGGCGCAAGGGGACCTCACCGCTGCGGAGGCCGACCTTACCCAGCAACAAGCCGCGCTGCGCCTGGCTGAATTTAACCGCGATGCGTACATGAGGCTCGCCAAAACTGGCGCCGCTTCCGAACAGCAGGGTCTTCAAGCGGAGGTGCAAGCCGCCCAGGCATCCGCCGCGGTTGCGGCCGCACAACGTCGTGTGGATGCGGCCCGCGGCGCACTGACCATGGCGGAGGCAAACCTGGAAAATCCGAAAATTCGCGTTTCGCAGGTTGCCGGCACGGAACGTCAAATGTCGGCGCAGCAATCGACGATCGCCGCAACGAAAGCGGAGGCGGAGCAGGCGCAGGCGCAGCTCGCGCAGGCGGAGGCCGATCGGGCTGATTTGACCGTGCTCGCGCCGTTTTCCGGCACCGTGCTCACTCGCGCCGCCGAACCCGGCGAAGTGGTCCAGGCGGGCACTGCGATCGTGACTCTGCTCGATCTCTCCAAAGTGTATCTGCGCGGTTTTATTCCGGAAGGCGAAATTGGCAAAGTAAAAGTCGGCCAACCCGCGCATATTTTTCTCGACTCCAATTCAAATCAACCGCTGGACGGATCCGTTCTGCGCATCGACCCGCAAGCGACCTTCACTCCTGAAAACACGTATTTCCGCGACGATCGCGTCAAGCAGGTCGTGGGCGTGAAAGTGCAATTGACGCAGGGGATCGGCTTCGCCAAACCCGGCATGCCCGCGGACGGCGAAATCCTGACGAGCGGCACTGCCTGGCCGCCGCACAAACGGGCCGCGCAATGAACGCTGCCGCCACGGATCTTGAAAATCTCCACGCGCGCGGCGGCGCGCCTTCCGGAGCTGCCATTGATGTTCGCGGCCTCAGGAAACGCTATGGCGCTCTCGAAGCCGTGCGCGGAATTTCCTTCGAGGTGCAACGCGGGGAAATCTTCGGCCTGATCGGCGCCGACGGCGCGGGGAAAACCACCACATTTCAAATTCTCGCCGGAGTGATGGAAGCCACGGGCGGCACCGCGGAGATTTTCGGAAGACCGGCGCGCGACGCGCGTTCGCGGACCGGATACCTCACGCAAACGTTCAGCCTCTATCCCGACCTGAGCGTGACCGAAAACATCCGTTACATCGGCGAATTGCGGCATGTTCCTCCCGCGGAAATCGACGAGCGCGGCGCCCGGTATTTGAAAATGTTTGACATGGACCGCTTCTCCAAGCGTCTGGCGGCGCAGTTGAGCGGCGGCATGAAGCAGAAGCTGGCCCTCGTGTGCGCGCTCGTTTCCGAGCCGGACATCCTGCTGTTGGATGAACCGACGACGGGCGTGGATCCCGTGTCCCGGCGGGAGTTTTGGGACACGCTCGCTCACCTCGCGGGGCAGGGCCTCACCGTGCTGATCGCCACTCCGTATCTCGATGAAGCGGAGCGGTGCAATCGCATTGCTTTGGTTCATCTCGGCGAGATCCTGCAAATCGGCACGCCGGATGAATTTCGCGCGAGTTTGCACGCGAAGCGCATCGAACTGGGCACGTCTGACCTCCGCAAAGCCCTGCGAGCCGTAAGCAAAGTAGTAGGACCCAACAGTGAAATCTTTGACGTGCAGCGCTTCGGAGATCGCCTGGATTTGCTGTCGCATTCTCCCGAAGCCGCGCAGCGGAAGATGGAAGAAGTCTTGCACGCGGAAGGAATCACGATCGATAGCGTGCGCGTGGATGCCCCAACGCTTGAAAACACGTTTGTGGCAACGCTCCGTTCCCTCAGCCAGGAAATGCGGGACACGCCCTTCCCTTCCCGCCGCGACCACAGGGACAAGCGCGGCCAGATCGCGATCGGCGCGGAGCACATCACGAAGCAATTCGGCTCCTTCACCGCGGTGCACGACGTGAGCCTGCACGTGCGCTATGGAGAAATTTATGGATTGCTGGGCGCCAACGGCGCGGGAAAAACAACGACGATCAAGATGCTGTGCGGCTTGCTGGAAGCCTCCACGGGAAACATGCAGCTTGCCGGCGAGCGCGGCGCATTTCGCTCGACCGAAATCCGGCAGCAGATCGGCTACATGTCGCAAAAGTTTTCGCTCTACGACGACCTTTCGATCGCGGAGAACCTGGACTTCTTCGGCGGCGTCTACGGCGTCCCCGCGGAAGAGCTCAAGGAGAAGGAAGGCTGGGTACTCGAATTCTCCGGACTCGAAGGGAAAGAAAATCAAGTCACCGGCAGTTTGCCGGGCGGCTGGAAGCAGCGCGTGGCGTTCGGCAGCGCCATCATGCACGAGCCCGGCATTGTGTTTCTCGACGAGCCGACCTCGGGCGTCGATCCCCTGGCCCGCCGCGCGTTTTGGATGATGATCAACCGCCTCGCCGACGCGGGCACCGCCGTGCTCGTGACCACGCACTACCTCGAGGAAGCGGAACAGTGCAACCGGCTTGGCTTTATGGTGGCGGGCGAACTGCTCGTGGAGGGGACGCCGAGCGAAATCAAAGCGCAACAGCGCGGCCACCTGCTGGAATTTCGCGTGGACCAGCCGCAACGCGCGGCCGATCTTTTGAAATCTGAAACGCAGCACTGGCGTGTTGCGCTGTTCGGCAATCGGCTTCACATCATCACGGATGGTGAAGTCGACGCCGGCATTCGCGAGAACGCGCAAAAGCTGGAAGCTGGAGGAGTCCAAGTGCTCGAGGCGCGCGAAGGGCGCTTCTCGCTGGAAGACGTATTCATCAGCGTGGTGGAGCAGGCCCGCGAGCGCGGCAAGATCGGCACGGAGGAGTAGGGGAGTTAAATTATGCGGCGAATTTTGGCGCAAGCCCAAAAAGAGTTGACGCAACTTCTTCGCGACCGCCTGGCGGTGATGCTGGCGCTCCTGCTGCCCGTGATTTTGCTGCTGCTGCAGACGACAGCTATCTCTCTGACCGTGAAGGATCTTCCCATCATCGTGCAGGACCTCGATCAATCGCAGGCATCCCAGAAATTGGTTGACGCGTTTCGCCAGTCGCTGAGCTTCCACGTCGCCTCATGGCCCACGGACAAACAGCCGGAAGAGGCTTTCGCATCCAACAAAGCGCGCGGCGCGCTGATCATTCCGGAAGAATATGGGCGCCGGATCGCGCGCGGCGAAGACGCCACGGTGCAGATTCTGGTCGATGCCTCGGACGAGAATACCGCGCAAATCATCTCGGGCGATGCGGCGCAAATCGTTCGCGCGTACAACGCGGAAAACGCGGGAGCGACCCGCCCGCAAGCCGTCACCGCGGCGATCCGGTTGTGGTACAACCCGAGCCGCTCGTCACAGAAGTTCTATGGGCCCGGAATCTTCGTCCTGGCCATGTCCCTTTTTCCGCCGCTGCTGGCGACGCTGGCCATGTCAAAGGAAGGCGAGCAGAAGACGATCCTTCAGGTCTACGTCTCGAATATTTCCGCGCATGAATTTCTGCTCGGCAAGATTGCCGCGTTCATGATCGTGGCAACCGCCGAAGCCATCATCATGATGTCTATTTTGTTCATGGGCTTCGGGCTGCGCTTCGCCGGCGATCCCACGCCGTTTCTTGTCGCCACGATTCTGTACATGTTTACCGTGACAGCCTTCGGAAACCTGATCGGCGCGGCGATTCCGAGCCAGGTAGCCGCGATGCAGGCGGTTGCGCTGACCGGATTCCTGCTGGTGTACATGCTGTCCGGATTGCTCTTCCCCGTTCAAAATATCCCCGCGGGCATTCGCTGGATTTCCAACCTCGTCTGGGGCCGCTACTACATTGAAATCGTGCGCGACGCCCTCTTGGCTGGCGGAGGCTGGCCGTCGGTATGGCTCAAAGTTCTTGCGATCGCCCTTACGGGCACCATTTTTTATTTCATTGCGTGGCGCAACATGCGGCGCATGCAGTTGAAGGACTAAGCCATGAATAAGATTCGCGCATTCTTCGGTTACCGCATGCTGGCCTTGATCCGCAAAGAGTTTCGCCAGATCTTGCGTGATCGTCGGTTGGCCATATCGTTGATCCTGCCGCCGACGCTGCAATTGCTTCTGTTCGGATTCGCGCTCAATGCGACTGTCAGCAACCTGCGCCTCGGCGTTGTGGATGACAGCAGGACTCCCGAAAGCCGCGAGCTGGTCGCGATCATGACCGAAAGCAAAAGCTTCAAAGGCGCCGGGGGCTACATTGACGTGAACGAAATGAGCAAAAAGATTGCGGACGGCAATCTGGATGCCGGGCTCGTGATCCCTTACGACTACGCGCGCGATTTGCAGCGCGGCCGGCCCGCCACCGTGCAGGTGCTGCTGAACGCCATGAATTCCAACACGGCTACGATCGGCGAAGGATACGCGCAAGGCGTGATCGCGTCTTACAACCAGACGCTCGCGGGAGAAGGGATTCACGCGCGGTTTCAGGAGATAGCCGCGCCGAACGTGAGCCGCCTCGGCATGGTCCTGCTGCATCCGGCCTACTTGTACAATCCCGGGCTCGAACCTACGTGGTTTATCGTAACCGGCATTCTCGGGGTGCTCCTGATTCTGAACGGCTCGCTGATTTCCGCGGCGGCGATTGTGAAGGAGCGCGAGGCCGGCACGCTCGAGCAGCTATTGATGTCCCCTGCTTCGACAACTCAGATCATCGTCGCAAAACTTTTTCCGCTCTTCGTGCTGCTCTGCATGATGGGCACGCTGGCGATCGCGATCATGCGCGTGGTGTTCGGAATTCCCTTCCGCGGAAATGTTTTATTGGTCATCGCCGCCGCGGCCCTTTGCCTGTTATGCGGAATCAGCATCGGCACGTTCATCGCCACGTTCACAAAGTCGGCTCGGCAGGCGCAGCTCACGCTTTTTTTCGTCAACCCTCCACTGACGTCGCTCTCCGGGGCCTTCACGCCGGTGGAAGCGATGCCGAAATGGCTCCAGCCCGTCGCGCAATTCAATCCTATTCAACACTTCGGGGTGATCTCTCGCGGCGCGATGTTGAAGGGAAGCGGAATCGGCACGCTATGGCCCAATTTCCTCGCGCTTTTGGCGTTCACCGTCGTGCTCGTTGCGCTGAGCATTTCGCGATTCAGAAAACAACTTAGCTAGGCCCGGCTCAAGGGAGTCTTATGTGCAATCAAATAGAAGCTCGATTTTTCTCAAGTCATTTCTCGAATCTGGGCGGCCAGCGCTTGGCCGGCGTGGTTCCTTTTCTCGCGGCGGCGCTATTGCTCGCCGCGCCGGTCTTCGCGCAACTCGGCCCGCCGCCCGGACAATCGGGGAGCACGCAGGCCGTGCAACTTCCGCTCTCCGGACGATCGGCTCAAACGAGCGGCACTGTAAGAACTTCCGAGGCGCCTGCGCCGAGCACCACAGCCACAGTGAACACGCTGAGTCCGAGCGTGCAGGTGCAAGGCGCCTACGCGGGAAGCACCCCCGGCATTGCCAAGATGCCGTTCAACGGAAAGCTAGGCTTGCGGGAAGCGGTTCAGCGCGGGCTTGCGTACAACCTCGGCGAAACAGGCGCGACTCAGGCTCTGCGGCAAGCGCAGGGACAAAGCAGGGCGGCGCTCAGCAGCTTGCTCCCGAACCTGAACGGCACAATAAACGAAAACGTGCAAACCACCGACCTGAAGGCGCTCGGTTTCCGATTCAATTTTTCGGGGTTCGCGATTCCCGCGGTAATCGGCCCATTCAACTACATCGATCTTCGCGCGCATCTTTCGCAGACTTTTCTCGATCTCACGGCAATCAACAATTACCGCGCGGCGCGCGATGTCGCGAATGCAAATCGTTATTCGGCGCAGGACGCGCGCGAACTGATTGTGCTCGCCGTCGGCGGCGCCTACCTGCAAACGATTGCGGCGAGGGCGCGCATGGCTTCGGAAGAAGCGCAGCTCGATAGCGCGAATGCCGGATACGATCAGAGCAAACAGCAGAATGAACAGGGGCTCATCGCCAAAGTGGACGCCGACCGCAGCCAGGTGCAGGCTCTGACGCACCAGCAGCGGCTGCTTTCGCTCAAAAACGATTTGGCCAAGCAAAAAATAAATCTCGCGCGCATGATCGGCCTTCCGGCGAACGATCAATACGACCTCACGGACGAAGTTCCCTTCTCGCCAGCCGCTCCGCTAGCTGTCGAGGAGGCGCTCGCGCAAGCCTATCAGCAGCGCGCCGATTTGAAAGCCGCCGACGCTCAGGTACGAGCCGCCGAACGCGCCCACGCCGCTGCCCGCGCCGAGCGTTACCCCTCGCTCGGGGCCACCGCCGACTACGGCGGCATCGGCGTCAACCCCAGCCAGTTGCAAACCACCTACACCGCCACGGCCAGCCTGAAAATTCCGATTTGGCAAGGCGGCCGCACCGAGGCCGACATTCAGCAATCCGACGCCGCACTCGCCCAGCGACGCGCCGAGTATGAAGACCTGAAAGGCCAGATCGAGAGCGACGTCCGCAGCGCCTACCTCGATTTGCAAGCCGCCGCCAGCCAGGTGGAAGTCGGGCAAAAAAATGTCGATGTCAATAAGGAAGCGCTCGAACTGACGCGCCAAAAAAAGGAAGCGGGCGTCATCGACAATGTGACGTACGTGCAGGCGCAGGAAGAGGTGACCAACGCCGAATTTGACTATATCAACGGCGTCTTCGCCTACAACATCGCCAAGCTCAGCCTCGCCCGCGCCATGGGCCGCGCGGCCGACGCTTTGCCGGAAATATTCAAGGCCCCATAGATTTTTAAATTGCGTCGTCTGATTCCCTCCTGCCCCGGGCAATATCCGTGGCTTGTAATATGGACTTGACATCATATGGAGTATATGTCATATTATGACCGTGAAATGGGCCGTTGAGATGGCCGATGAATTTAAACCGGAATTTGATTTGCTCGCCCAAAGTGTCCGCAATGAGCTTCTCGCTTTGGCCCTTGTGTTACAGGAATTTGGACCACAGTTAGGTCGGCCACGCGTTGACACTCTGAATGGCTCCCGCCACGCCAATATGAAGGAATTGCGATTCAGCGCAGCAGATGGTGAATGGCGAGTGGCTTTCGCTTTTGACCCCGTGCGGAAGGCGATTCTGCTCGTGGCCGGAGACAAATCCGGCGGGAGCGAAAAGCGTTTCTATCGCCAACTAATACGGAAGGCCGACAAGCGTTATGACGCCCATCTTACCCGGATTGGAAGGAGAACGTAACCATGCCTGTGAACGCGAATGAAATCATTCGGAAGCTGAGCCCAGCTGAGCGCAAGAAGGTAGAGGCCCGCGCGACCGAGATAATCGCCGAGGAAATGAGCTTGCGCGATCTCCGAAAGGCCCGCAAGCTCACGCAGGCCCGTGTCGCCAAGAGGCTCGGGATCACCCAGGACAGCGTCTCGCGGCTTGAAAAACGCAGCGATCTGTTGCTTTCGACCCTGCGGAAGACGGTTAAGGCGATGGGCGGGGAAGTGCGCATCATCGCTGAATTTCCCGATCGCGCACCGATCGTGTTGGCGGAACTATCGGGGGAAGACCCAGTGCGCAAGCCGTCTCGAAATCATGCGAACGGACGCGCTTAAAATTCTCTTCGCTCTATCGCATCGCCGAATTCAGCCGCACGATTCGATTCTGAACGTCAGTCTTCCAAATCTTCCCGAAACACAGGCACCGATGGATCGAGGACGCCATCCATAACGTCCACGATCAGGCGCTCGTAGGCATTTGTTGCTTCTGGAAGCGACGGGTAGCCGCGTTCATATACCACGACTCCGGTGGCCGAATAGATGAGCGTGAAAAACCGTCCCGAAGAATATTGAAGTTCGAGCAGCTTGCTGGGCATCTCGGGATCGCCTTCCTGTCCCAGGATGTCCATCAGGGCCACAGACCATTGCCTCCCTTTCGGGTCGGTTACGGCCTGGCGCTCGACGTACCGCCAGTTGTCCATGCTCCAGGAAGCCATATCTGTCTCGATCCGCGCTAGGCGAGCAGTTCAGTTAGCGCTCTTGCAACTTGCGCTCCGGTGAATGGTTTTGGGATCAGCATGACTTTCTTGGCGTCACGGGCACTGAGACTTTTGTCCGCCTCTTCGGGAGTATCGCTGATGATGACGACGGGAAGCTCGGCGTGATTCGGGTCGTTGCGGACGGTATCGAAGAGCGACTCGCTCATGTCGTACACCGAACAGTCAAGCACAAGCGCGTCGGCGCGCTGCTCCACCAGCAGATCATTCACGGAGTCGGCGAAGCCGGAGGCGAAGACCTCGAAGCCGCGATCGCGCAGAGCGAACGACAAAAGCTCGGCGATCTCGGGCGTGTCGTCGATGAGCAGGATGCGCCGCAACCGGAGGCTACTTCGTGGCGTAGTTGCCGGGCAATCTCGGCTTCTTGCCTTCGGACGGCTCCAGATCCAAAACCCAGATGCGGCCGCCCGCGGTGTAGTAAGCTCGGTGGTCGTTCTGGAAAATCGCGCCCCAGGCTTCGAGCGTGCGCATCGCGAAGGTGTAGCCCTCGAAATTGTTCCGCGCGTGGCTGAACACTTCGTTCGTGTGCCAGTTGTCGTTCAGAATCGCGTCGCCGGCATGCACGCGCGTGACGGTATAGAATTTGTCAAAAGCCGCTTCGGGGCGAACTTCGCGCGTCGCCCCGTGCTTCTTTCCTTCGCTTACGGCATACAAATCCTGCACTTCACCTGCAGGAAGGGGATTGGGATTGTTCGCGCTCATACAGTCTCCGCCACGGTGGCCGCCGCTTCCGCAGCCCCCATGTTCACCAGATTTTTCGCATCCGTGGCCTTGATCAAGGCCTCGGGAAGAGGGACGCCCATCATTTGCCACTGCATGTTGGCGAACCTTTGCAGTGTGGCGATGTGCTCGGCGTGCAAGTGGCCGAAGCGGCCTTGCAGCTTCAAGTATTCCGATACCGGCCGCATGCTTTGCGGGCGGAAACTGTAATCATATTCGCGCTTTACGTTGTTCCATTCCCAGATCGGGTAGAGCCCGCATTCGACGACGAGCCGGCCGAGATCGATCGAGCGCGGCGTCTCGTACACGAAGCCTTTCTGGCAGGGAGTGTAGACCATCAGGAACGACGCGCCCTTGTGGTTCAGGCCCTTGCGCACCTTGTTCATGAGGTCGATCGGGTAACCCACGCTCGCAGTTGCCACATAGCAGTGAGGATGGCCGGCCGCCATCATGCGGGCGAGGTCCTTGGGGAACAGCGTCTTCGCTTCGGGAACTTTCGGGCCTGGAGGCGAGAACGTCGTCATGCCGCCGTAAGGCGTGCGCGAGGAAGCTTGAATGCCGGTGTTCGCATACTGCTCGTTGTCGTAGCAGATGATCAGGCAATCATGATTCCGGTAGAGCGCTCCTGAAATCGAGCCGATCCCGATGTCCGACGCGCTGCCGTCGCCCGCCTCGCAAATGATGTTTGGAAAGGCGCCCTTCCACTTGCCCTTGCGGATCATCGCTTCATAGGCGGCGGCGATTCCAGCAGTGAAGCTGCCGGCGCTGCCAATCTGCGTGTGGGCCCACGGCACGTTGTAAGGGGTACACAAATATGAACTGTTGGCAACGTACATACATCCGGTCGGCCCGACCAGGATGGTGTTGTCACCCGACGCTTTGCTCGTCATCCGGTACTGGATGGACGGCCCACAACCGGCGCACGTGCGGTGGCCGGGCACGAAGGGCTCGCTCGCCGGCAATTCAGGATTGTAGAAGCGCGCGCCCTGGTTCGGGCTGCCCAGCATCGGCAATATCTGTCGCTCGATTTCAATGACTGACATTTTAGATCCTCCGGATGGCGGCCCCAAAATCCTTCACCACAACTATCATAGTGCAAGCCTTCAAGCCCGTCCCATCAATATTGACTGGCTACTCCTCGAAATGAACTACTCCTCGAATCCGACCCAATGCGTACGCTTTTCGATGCTCCCGCGCTTTTGCGCTTCGAGCATCTTCTGAGTCATCCAGTAGAATTCCTTCAGCACGATGGCCTCGCCGCCCATTCCAGCCATGAACGAGACGACCAGGGGCCGCTTCTTGCTTTCGTAGAGCGCTGCGCAGGCTTCCGCGTACAACGAACCACCGCTGCTCACGCTGCCCAGTCCCATGTTGGTCTCGATCACCCCGACCACTTTGAACTTGCTGAGGACTTCCTGAACGCGATCGGTCGGATAGGGCCGGATCGTCCGCAGCCGCACCATGCCGACCTTCGCGCCGCGCTCGCGCATGTGCTTAATGGCATAGCGCGCTGTTACTCCGTGGGCGCCCTGCAGGAAAAAGACCACGTCGGCGTCATCAGTCATGAATTCTTCGACCCAGGGGTCATATTTGCGCCCGAAGATTTTTGCGAATTCCGTGTGAGCCTGCTCGATGACTGCCATCGAGCCTTCCATGGCGCGGGCGCGCTCGAGCTGAAGCGGCGGACCCTGCTCGGGCATGATCTGCGGGCCGTGCGACACCGGATGCCGCGGATCGAGCGGATACGGATGCTTGTAGGGCGGCAGAAATTCTTTTACCTGGCCCGGATCGGGCAACTCAACGTCGCACACGATATGCGAAACGAAAAAACCGTCCTGGCAAACCATCTGCGGCAGAAGGACGCGCGGGTCCTCGCCGATCCGGTAGCCAATGATGTGATTGTCGAACGCTTCCTGGGCGTCGCAGGACCAGCCCATGAGCCAGCCCATGTCGCGCGTCGAGAGCGCGTCCGTGTGCTCGGAACCGAAATCGCCCGGAGGATCGAGCGTGCGGTCGGCAATCATCATCTGCACCGGCATGCGGCTGCCGGAAATGGGGGAATAGAGCTCGTAGCCGTACTGCACGCCGACTCCCGAGCTTCCGGTAAAAACGCGCGCGCCGCTCGAGGAAGCGCCGTGCGCGATGCTCAATTGCGAGTGCTCGCTGTCGGCCACTATGTACTCGGCGTCAAGCTCCCCATTGGCCACCATTTGCGCCAGCGCCATCATCGTTGCCGTATAAGGCCGGATGGGGTAGGCGGTGATCACATCGACGTCGGCGTATTTGGCTGCCTGCGCCGAAGCCACGCAGCCGTTGATCCGAACCGTCTTCTTTCTTCCTTCGACAAGCGTTGCCATGTCTCACTCCGCGCTGTCCACCTCTTGGCGGACGCTAACTTGCCCGACAGTCCGCCGCGGCGGACTATCGCATTTCACCGTGAACGAAAACCAAAACCGACAGGCTGAAGCCTGTCCTATTAAATACTCTTCGCCGGGCGGTCTCCCAGATTAATCAGCTCTTCCGCCTGCCGTCCGTGCAACCCTTGCGAAATCGCGAACGCAGTATCCATTCGGATCACACCCGTATCGAAATCCAGTTCGGGCACGCCCTCAAGGCACCCCGTCGGACACTCTTCGATGCATACGCGGCAGCCCTTGCAGTAATCCACCAGAATCTTGTAGAGCCCGTTCGACCGCACCGAACGCACGATGCAAGGCTCGGGACAGACCAGGTAACAGTTGTCGCAAGCGTTGCAGGTGCCGCAACTGAAACACCGGCTCGCCTCTTCGCTCGCCTGCTCTTCCGCATACGCCAGGATGACTTCCTGCTGTGTGCTGCGCCGCGCCATGGGCGCAAGCATGGCCTGCTTGACGCGCGGGAAGTGCGGGAAATAAGTCATGTTCATGCGGTTCAAGTCGACGATCACATCGATGGGAACCGTTCGCGGCTCAATCGGGATATTGCGGAGCACCTTGTCCAGATTGAATGCCACGCGCTTGCCGTCGCCGACGGCGTTCACAACCATCAGAGGCTGGCCCGAACCGAGCTGCACCACATCGCCCGCCGCGAAAAAGTTGGTGTTGCCGATGCGACCGAACTGGTCGATCTTGATCGTGCCGCGCTCGGTCTTGAACTCCGCCGGCATCCAGTCGAGCTTTGCCTTCTGCCCCACAGCGATGATCACGTTGTCGACAGCGAAGCGCTCGGCGGGAGCCTCTCGATCGATGGCAATCGGCGAGGCGTTGATTTTGCCCGTGAAGCGCGCCGGATGCAGTTGCAACGCTTCGACTTTTCCATTGCCGAGGACGGCCGTCATGGCCCGCCCGTGCATCAACTCGACGCCTTCCTCCAGCATGTCGTGCAGGTCTTCCGGAGAGGCCGGCATCTCCTGGCGGTTGCCTTCGACCGTGATCATGGTCACTTCGACGGCGCCCTGACGGAGCGCTTCGCGCGCGCAGTCGATTGCGGTGTTTCCGCCGCCGATGACGGCGACGCGAGGACCGAGCTTCACTTTGGACGTGCCCATGCCGATGTCGCGAAGGAAAGGAAGACCGAACACCACGCCGGGTTTGTCCTCGCCCTCTGCCCGCGCGCTGTTGGACTCGGTAAGGCCCACGGCGAATACGGTGGCGTCATAGTTCTTTTTCAAATCGTCCAGCGTGACGTCTTTGCCGACCTCGACGTTTGTCTTGATCTCGATGCCGAGCTCGACAAGGCGTTGAATCTCGCGATCGAGGATTGCTTGCGGCAGAACCCAGTCCGGAATGCCGCCGCGATTCAGTCCGCCCGCTTTCGGCGATTTCTCCAGAATCGTTACCTTGTACCCAAGGCGCGCCAGTTGGTACGCGGCGCTGTGTCCGGCGGGGCCCGATCCGATCACGGCAACTTTCTTGCCGTTGGACGGCCCAGGCTTGACCACGTCGCGCGCCAGCGCCTGGCCGAGATCGCCGAGAAATCGCTCGACCGCGCGGATTGAGATGGCTTCGTCGTACTGCCCGCGGTTGCAGGCCTGCTCGCACGGGTGGTAGCAGACGCGGCCGGTGACCGATGGGAACGGCATGTCTTCCTTGATGAGAGAGTAGGCGTCGATGTACTTGCCGCGCTTCACCAGGTCGAGATAGCCCTGGATCTTTTCGTTGGTGCCGCAGGCGTTGTTGCAGGGCGGCAGCTTGTCCCGGTAGACAGGCCGGATCGACCGCCAGTTGCCGGTCGGAAAAAGATCCTGGCCCTTATCCTGTGACGGAGCCGGAGTGATCCCGGCAAACGGCACGTTGAGCCAATCGGGGATGCGTGTCCCTTTAGTCGACATTTTTAACCCCTCGAAAAAAATTAGTCTACGCAGCAACCGGCTTCAGCGGCATGATGTGCAATTCCTTGAGAGCCGCATGGAACGCTGCTTTATTCGCAATCATTGGTTCGATCGTTTCCATCTTGCAGATGCCTGTCGTCTTGACTACCGCCGCGATGAGCGGAGCGGCAATGTCCGGCGCAACGGCCTTGCTTCGCTCGGCAGCGCCTTCCGTCGAGAGACGGTCCAGGCCAAGCTCGCCCAGGCGGTAATAGAGCCACTTGTGGTCGGCCAGCTTGGCGGCATCGACGCAGACGAGTTGCGACAGCCGCTCCGCACCGGGCACAAAGCGGATCATGTACTCCGGGGTGTAGTGCGTGTTGATGATGAGCGTTCCGCCCGGAGGCATCCCGCGCATGTAGTCCCACCCCTTGACCATAGTCCCTTCGACCAGGACGACGATGTTGGGATGTTCGTTCTCGTAGGTCAGCGCGTTTTCGATCTCGCTGTCGCTTACGCGCAAGTACTTGCGCGTCGGGGCGTTGGTGCGGTCGGGATTGTCGACGTAATTTTCCATCGCCTGGGAGAATTTGCCCTCGTTCCGGGCCGAAGCGGCGATGGAATTGACGATGTCGCGGCCTTCTTTGTCCATGATGATGCCGCGCGTCCACACGGTGAGTTCCGTATAGCTCATGATCGATCCTCTTTGTCTTCCAGATGGATATGCGTTGCTATCTTAAATTCATCGGGATCGCCGGGCCGCGCCGGGTCTCTCAACGGCACGGGGCTGCCGCGATGGGAATCCAGAACGGATTGAAAATCGCTTCGGCCAACGGCGAACGGAGTTGTTTGCGCGCCTTCCTGATACTTGGCAATCGCCAGCAACGTCGCCTTCTTGCTCAGGCTTTCGATATCGGCGCCCGTCGATCCTTCGGTCCGGGATGCGAGTTCGTCGATGTCCACGTCGGGAGCGAGCGGCACGCGCCGACAGCAGAGCCGCAGAATCGCTGCCCGGTCCGCAGCGCCCGGTTTGGCGAACGGGAGGATATAGTCAAACCTTCCGCTGCGCAAGAGGGCGGGCTCGACGCGCTCCGGGCGATTGGTCGCCGCCAGGAGGAGAACGCCTTTCACGTCGCGCAGGTTGTCGATTTCGCGCAAGAGCTGGCTGAGAATCCTCTGATAGATGTCGGAGCCGAGATGATCGGCGCCGAACTTCGGCGCGAGCGCATCGATGGTGTCAAAGAACAGGATGCAGGGCGCGGCGCGTCTCGCTTTTTTGAAAACTTCGCGCAGTGCCCGCTCGGATTCACCGAGCCACTTCGAGTAGAGCTGCGGGCCATCGATGGCGATGAGCGGAATCTGCTTCTCGCCCGAGAGCGCCCGCGCCATGGCGGTCTTGCCGGTACCTGAAGGTCCGACGAAGAGAATGCCGCGCGGCGGCGCGAGGCCAACTTGATCGTAGATTTCGTTGTGCACGTGCGAGTGCTCGACGACGGCATCGAGCAATCGTTTCAAATCGGTGTGGCCCCCGAGGGACGCAAACGTCGAAGGGCTCTTCTCGATAAAAAATTCGCGAGTCGCGCTGGGCTCGACTTCCTTCAAGCCTGCAAGAAAATCATCGCGCGTGACTTGCAGACCGCTCAAATCGGCAGGGGGAGCGCCGTCCGTTTCCAGCGGCGCAGTGGCGAGGAATCCGCGCAAGGCGATCATGCCCACTTCCTGGCACAACGCCTCGAGATCGGCGCCGACGAATCCGTGGGAATGCTCGGCAATTTCCTGGAGGTTGACGTCCTGCGCGAGCGGCATGGCGCGCGTGTGGATCTTCAGGATTTGGAGCCGCGCCTGCGTGTTCGGCACGCCGATTTCGATTTCACGATCGAAGCGTCCGGGACGCCGCAGCGCCGGATCTAGAACTTCGGGAATATTGGTCGCGCCGATGACGATCACCTGGCCGCGCGATACGAAGCCATCCATCAGGCTGAGCAGTTGCGCCACCACGCGCTTTTCGACTTCGCCGGAAACCTCGGCGCGCTTGGGAGCCACGGCGTCGATTTCGTCGATGAAGAGGATCGAGGGAGCGCGGCGCGCCGCTTCTTCAAACACTTCGCGGAGCTTGGCCTCGCTCTCGCCGTAAAACTTGCGCATGATTTCCGGGCCGTTCAGGGGGATGAAGTGCACGCGGCTTTCCGCCGCCACGGCCCGCGCGAGCAGGGTTTTTCCCGTGCCCGGCGGGCCGTATAACAACACCCCCTTCGGTGCGAAGATTCCCAATCGTTCAAAGATTCGCGAGTGCTTCAGCGGCAGCTCGACCATTTCGCGGACGCGCGCCACTTCCCGTTCCAGCCCGCCAATATCTTCGTAGGACACTGCCGGGGCGCGGGTCGCGGTTTGTTCGCCCTCCACGATCCGGATATCGGTTCGCGGTCCGATCACGACCGGCCCTGAGGGAATCGTGCGCACAACCTGGAAATTCACCGCCTTGGCAAACGTCGGTACTCGCACTACACAACCCTGCGTGACAGGAACGCCGGTCAGATCCTCGACGATTCGTTCGGGCGCGATGATTGCGGGCGCGGCGCCAACCCACATCGGCGAGAGTCGCACGGCCACGGCCTGCGAGTGCTCGATGACCGCAACTGTCACTTGTTCTTGCAGGCCCACACCGCAGTTACTGCGTGCCGTCCCGTCGATCTGGACAACGCCTTCGTGCTGTTCGTCGGAAAGCTCAACGCGTGCAACGGAGGACGTGCCGCCGGTGATTTTCACGACATCGCCGGAACGCGCGCCGACGCGCTGCATATCGGCCGGCGCCAGGCGCGCAATGGCGCGGCCCACATCCTCCACGCGCGCTTCCGCAACACGCAATGTGAGCGTGGCCGCGAGGGAAGATGAAACTATTTCCGTCACTGAGCCACCTGGAATTGAGATTGGATTTGGCTGCTGAATCGGGCGAAAAGCTTGGCGAGCTTCTGATTTTCCGC
>Ga0209517_10003116_pt1 | contig 22713 bp, 13 predicted proteins | sample PeaSoiMetSII2010_FD_187695 | JGI IMG/M metagenome (GOLD analysis project Ga0209517, IMG submission 187695) | Peat soil microbial communities from Weissenstadt, Germany - SII-2010 (SPAdes) (version 2) | ecosystem: Environmental > Terrestrial > Soil > Wetlands > Peat | place: Germany...
CCCGTATTCTCAATTTGCTGCACAACGCCTACTCCCAGAACTACGTTTATCTGATCAAGCGCCCCAACGACCAATACCAAGTCATCCTCGAAGTCTCCGATCAGGACCGGGTGGACCCCGAAGACCTGGGCCTCCTCTACATCAAGAGCGACGATGGCCAGCGCACCGTGCCTCTTAAGGCGGTGGCGACTTGGAAGCCCACCGTCGGCCCGCAATCCGTCAACCATCTCAACCAGTTCACCAGCGTCACCTTGTTTTTCAATCTCAAGCCCGGCTTCACCATCGGCGAGGCCACCAAGTTCGTCGAAGATGCGGCGAGCCAAATTGTTCCTCCCGGCATTCGCGGCGATCTCCAAGGCGAGGCCCTGACTTTCCGCAATACGGTCACTAGCCTCACGATTCTTATGTTCCTCGCGGTGTTCGTTATGTACGTCATCTTGGCTATCCTCTATGAAAGCTACGTTCATCCCGTGACGGTGCTTTCTTCCCTGCCCGTCGCGTTGGTGGGCGGGCTGTTGACCCTCTGGCTCCTGAATGCGGAAGCCTCTCTTTACGCCTTCATCGGCATGTTCATGCTCATGGGGATCGTTAAAAAGAACGGCATTCTCATCGTGGATTTCGCCCAGCAGCGCGTGGCCCACGGAGTTCCCGACGATCAGGCTATCCACGACGCCAGCATGGACCGGTTCCGGCCCATCATGATGACCACCCTGGCGGCTCTCATGGGCGCCGTTCCCATCGCTCTCGGTTTTGGCGCGGACGGCGCTTCACGTCGGCCTTTGGGCCTGGTGGTCGTGGGCGGCCTGGTCGTTTCCCAATTCATCACGCTCTACATTACGCCCGCCATCTATCTGTACCTCGAAGAATTCCAGGAAAAAGTACTCGACAAAACCAGCTTCTTCCATTCCGTGCGCCCGGCGGTGCCTGCCACGGCCGCTGCCGCGGTGGCCGGCGGCCCGGTTGGGCACTAGCCCATCCGCCCTAACCCCATGAAACCCACCAACCCCCAACGCCTGCGATCCAACCCGCGCCTCCCCGCTGCACGAGGCATCCTTGCATTTCTCTCGCTCGCTCTCATCGTAGCCGGCGGGTGTGCCGTCGGGCCGGACTACCATCCGCCCAAAATGGCTGTGTCGCCGGCCTTCAGCGCCGCCACCAATCAACCGCCCGCTGAACCTGGCTCGGCTCCGGCTTCTACTGTCCCGGTTCAGCTCCAGCGTTGGTGGGAGAATTTCCATGACCCCGCGCTCGATCATTTGATTGTCCAGGCGGTAGCGTCCAACCTGGACGTCCGCCTGGCCCAGGCCCGCGTCCGCGAGGCCCGCGCCCAACTGGGCGTTTCTCGCGCCGGCCTGTTTCCTACTTTGAATGCGTCGGGTTCGTTTACTCGCACCCGCACTAGCCAGGGTCTCCTCTTCCAAGGCGAACCAACCACAGCCAATCTCTTTCAGGCCGGCTTTGATGCCGGCTGGGAAATCGACGTGTTTGGCGGAACGCGGCGCCAAATCGAAGCCTCGCGCGACACGCTCGAAGCTCAGATCGAAGCCAGGCGGAATGCGTTGGTTACGCTGCTGGGTGAGGTTGCCCAAAACTACTGCGCGCTTCGAGGCTACCAACACCAACTCCTCATCGTCAGCAACAACCTCGCCGCGCAACAAGACACGTTGCGACTCCAACAATCCAAGCTCCAGGCCGGCTTGGCCACCGATCTTGATGTTGCCAATGCCGAGGCTCAGGCTGCAGCCACCCAGTCACAAATGCCGCCTCTGCAAACGCAGATTCAACAAGCCATCTATCAGCTCGGCGTCCTGCTGGATCGCGAACCGGGCGCACTTGAAGCAGAACTGCGATCCATCGCCCCTTTGCCCGAAGGCCCGCCGGAAGTTCCGCCCGGCCTGCCCTCCGACTTGCTTCGCCGCCGCCCCGACGTCCGTCAGGCTGAGCGCCAACTTGCCAGTGCCACCGCCAATATCGGCGTCGCCACCGCTGACCTCTATCCCAAATTCAATCTAACCGGGACGGCGGGCCAGGAGAGTTTCTCGTTGCAGACTTTTGCCAATGCCAGCAGCCGCTTCTGGTCTTTTGGGCCCACCGTAACCTGGCGCCTGTTCTCGGCCGGCCAGATTCGCGCCAACATTCGCGTCCAGGATGCGCGCCAGGAAGAGGCCTTTATTCAGTACCGCCAGGCCGTCCTTCAGTCTCTTCAGGATGTCGAGAATGCTCTGGTCGCCTACAGCCACGAGCAGGTCCGCCGACACTCGCTGGGCGAGGCCGTCGCCTCTGCCCGTCGAGCCGTCTCGCTGGCCCTTCGCCTCAATCAGGCCGGCGTGGTTGATTTCCTCAACGTCCTCAACGCGCAACAGACACTCTTCCAAGCCGAGCTTCAACTGGCTCAAAGCAACCAAGCCGTCGCCACCGACCTCGTCGCCCTGTACAAAGCGCTCGGCGGTGGCTGGCAAGCCGCCGAAGAACACGCCTCCCGTACGCCGTAGAGTCCTTGAACCGTGAAACGCGATTGAGTCGAGGTTTGCTGCGCCCGCAACACCGTCAAGGCAGGGCGCGTCCCCTTTCACATCCGACGACAAATCGTAACCGTGGTTTTCTGGCACAAGGCTCACGGAGGATTCGCCGTTGCCATCCCGCAGCCCGGCGCTACGCTGTGGCTGAATTGACAACAGGCTTTATGAAAAGAATCACCATCGCCGCGCTGACCTTGGGTTTGTGGATCTCACGATAAAACCGAATGCGTCCGGTGGCGTTAGTATCGACGAATGTAAAAACATTGTTGCCGGGCATGACCGTAGAACTCGCCCGAACACTTCGTCCAATCCGCCTGCGGCATATAAAATGCTTAGTTGTCGAGGAGGCGAAGCGAGCCCCACGGGCAACGTTGAGCTTTCCCCCCAACTGGGCGGCCCGTTGTCCCAACAGGCCCAAAGTGTCCCGGTTCGGGACGTTAGTATTTGATCGGCTGGAAATGTCAATGGTTCCGCGATTGGTCAAAAACGTGAGTCCCGCGTGGCTCGGAGCGAGCCAGGCGCACGAGAAGGCTGCCTTCTTGCCGGAAGCGGATGGGGCCCAGTCGGGAACATCTGTCGATTCGCAGGCCGGCAAGGGGCGAAAGATACTCGTCGTTGACGACAACCCCATCGTCCTCAAAGCCTTTGAGATGAGGCTGAAGCGAGATGGCTTCTTCGTCAGCACACTCAAAGATGCGACAGCCGTCGCCAGCATAGCCGCTCAGGACCAAGTCGAGCTTATCATCCTGGATGTCTGTTTTCCGCCCGGCCCCGAGATGGTGTGGGATGGCTTTTCAGTCCTGCAGTGGCTTAAGCGCTTCCCCGAATTGAGCGCTATCCCTGTGATCATGATCTCCAGCAACGGAGCACAGTACAAGGAAAAGGCCCAACAGGCGGGCGCGGTGGCATTCTTCGAGAAGCCCGTAGATTACCAGGCCCTACTGGCGGTGATTCAGCAGGTTCTACACTGACCGCTAAACAGGGCGGCGGCGCCGCGAGCGATTGATCGGAATTCACGCGGCTTCCCACGACACACTCAAGCCGCTTGCAACCAAAACGGGCCGACACGTCCCACCTGAGGCTGTCCCGAAAAACACGGACAAATAATAATTAGCATTAGAGCTTGACCTGATGGCGACTTTGCCTTATAAACGTCCAGTTCTCAGCCGGTTCGACACGTGAGGAGTGTAGAAACTCCCTAGGCGTGCAGCGTGCACCCCCGTCCTGAGGAGCACTTGGCCGGTATCTATGTTTGCTAAAAAGACGCGGCGCCAACAGTGGGCACTCGGTGGCGATAGGACGGCTGGTTTCCAAGCCCATGTTAGTTCCGTTCCCCTTCACGCCTTCATTTTGAATGTCCCTCAACTACAAAGAACATGAAACCTACACACCACTTCCGATCGCTCCTTTCCATCGCTTCACTCGGCCTCGCGTTTGCGTCTTCAGCAGGCGCGGCCACGATTTCCTGGACCAATGTCAATGGCGGAAACTGGAGCGTGGCCACCAACTGGAGCCCGAACCAGGTGCCCGGCTCCTCCGACACCGCGGTTATCAGCAATGGGGGCACTTACACGGTCACGCTGGACACGAGCCCGACCGTGGGCAGTTTGAGCCTGGGCGGTGACACCGGGCAACAGACGCTGGCGACGGTTGGCTACAATTTGACGCTTAACTCCGCCAGCACGGTCAACCCAAACGGCATCCTGGCCCTGAACGGGGCGCTCGGCGGCGGAGGCGGACTGAGCGTGAATGGTCAGCTTGCCTGGACGGGCGGGGCAATCGGCGACAATTTCACCCTCGACGTGGCCACCAACGGGCTGTTGGTGCTGGCTGGCGTAAACGGCGGCACGTACAATGTCGAGGGACCTTTGAACAACGCCGGAACGGTGCAGTTGGTGAGCGGGAATCTGCAGATTGATGCCTGTGCTAACGGTGCGTTCATCAACTTGCCGAGCGGGTTGGTCGAGTTAACCGCCGATGTTTCGATTCTTAATGCGTGCGGCGGCCCGGGCTTTGCCAACGCAGGCACAATTGTCAAATCCGGCGGAACGGCCACCAGCTACATTGAACCCCCCTTCAGTAACAGCGGGACGATCGAGGCCAACACCGGCGTTATCGCCTTAAGCGGCGGTTCCTTGAACACGGGCAGCCTCTTCATTGGCTCGGGCCAAACCGCCCTGACGGCGGGCACAGTGACCTTCAACGGCAATATCATCAGTTCCAACCTGGTGCTGGCCGGGGCCACCTTCTATGGCAATGGCGCACTGAGCGGAGTGCTGACCTGGACCGCCGGGCAACTGGGCGGCGGCGGAAACACTATCCTGACGATCGCGACCAACGGAGTGCTGGTCCTAGCAGGCGTGGAAGGCGGCGTTTATAATTTGGCGCAGCCCCTGACCAACGCCGGAGCAATTTACGTCCAGAGCGGCAATTTGCAGATTGACCAATGCGGCGGCGGAGCCTATGGGGCGCTCCTCAATCTGCCTGGCGCGTTGGTGGACCTACAGGCTGACGATTCGATTCTTAATGCGTGCGGTGGTCCTGGTTTCGTGAACGAGGGAACGTTGGTCAAGTCGGGCGGCACGAACACCAGCTACGTTGAAGCTCCTTTCAGCAACAGCGGGATCGTCGAAGCCAACACGGGCACCATCGCCCTAAACGGCGGCACCTTATACACCGGCAGCCTCTTCGTCGGTGCTGGTCAAACTGTCATGAATGGCGGCACCGTGACTCTGAACGGCAGCATTACCAGCTCCAACCTGGTGCTGGCCGGGGCGACTTTCCAGGGAAATGGCACGTTGAGCGGATTGCTTATCTGGACGAGCGGGCAACTCGGCAGCGGAGATAACGTCCTGACGATTGCGACCAACGCGGCCTTGGTGCTGGCGGGTGTGAACGGGGGCAGCTATAACCTGGCGCAGGCCCTGACTAACGCTGGAACGATTTATGTGCAGAGCGGCAATTTGCAGATTGACTGGTGCGGTGGACCCAGCTATGGCGCGCTGCTGAACCTCCCTGGCGGATTAATAGACCTTGAGGCTGATGTTTCGATTCTTAATGCTTGCGGTGGTCCTGGTCTCGTGAACGAGGGAATGTTGCTCAAGTCGGGCGGCACTAACAGCAGTTACGTTCTATCTCCCTTCAACAACAACGGGGTGATTCAGGTGAACACAGGCACCATCGGTCTGACGACGGGCGGCACGCTGAACGACGGCAGCCTTCTTAGCGGCCCGGGCCAAGTCACGATGAGCGGCGGCACGGTCACCTTGAACGGCAGTGTCACCAGCTCCAACCTAGTGCTGGCCGGGGCGATTTTCCAGGGCAGTGGGACGCTGAGCGGATTGCTGACCTGGACCAGCGGACAACTGGGCGCCGGAGACACCGTCCTGACGATTGCGACCAACGGGGCTCTGGTACTCGCGGGAGTGAACGGGGGCACCTATAACCTGGGGCAGCCTCTGACCAACGCCGGAGCGATTTATTTACAGAGCGGCAATTTGCAGATTGACTGGTGCGGAGCCAGCTATGGCACGCTACTCAATCTCCCTGGCGCGTTGATAGACCTTGAGGCCGATGTTTCGATTCTTACTGCCTGCAGCGGACCAGGTTTCGTGAACGAGGGAATGTTGCTCAAGTCAGGGGGCACCAACACCAGCTCGGTCCAACCTCCTTTCAGCAATGCGGGCGGGTCGATCGCCGTGAACAGCGGCACACTCTCCCTGGCCGGCAACAACTTTGCGCAAGGCGGTGGAACCTTCGCCATCACCCTGGGGGGAACCAACGCCGGGCAATCAGGAGAACTGACTGGCGTGGCCAATGCCTCGCTGGCAGGAATCCTGACCGTGGACCTCGCCAACGGGTTTGTCCCTACGCCAGGCAGCACATTCCAGATTCTTTCATGTTCCAGCCGCAGCGGCACCCTTGGCCCACTCAATGTTCCTTCCGGCCTCTCGGTCACCTACAGCAATAGCGGTGTGTTCCTCGCCGCAACCAGCAGCGTGAGCCTCCAGCCTGCCATCACGTTGCAGCCCACGAATCTCACCGTGCCTTACGGCGGGAATGCCCTGTTCGCCGTCACTGCTACAGGCATGCTACCCTTAAGCTATCAGTGGCAGCACAACGGCATCAACCTGAGCGACGGCGGACAGATTTCCGGCTCGGCCACCCCCAATCTCATCGTCACCGGCGCTACGGATGACAATGCGGGGAACTACGCCGTAGTGGTTACCAATGCCTTCGGAACAGTCACCAGCACCAACGCCAGCTTGACGGTGCTGAACTGCGCGGCCCCGCCTTCGGGCTTGGCTTCCTGGTGGCCGGGCAACCGCAACGCGCTGGACATCGTGAGCGGGGACAACGGCGCGCTCACGAACGGAGCGACGTTCGCTGCCGCTGAAGTAGGCCCGGGTTTTGAATTCACAAACGACTATGCTGGCGTGGTGATCGACAATACCACCAATCTACAGTTGCAGAATTTTACGATCGAAGCTTGGATTCAGCGCGGGAGTACTTCGTTCGTGACCGATGACCCCGACGCTCTCGCTGGAGGCGCTGCTTTGTTCTATTTCGGCACCCAGGGGTACGGCTTTGGGGTCGCCAGCAACGGGGTTCTGAGCCTCGGGAAAATTGATGTGGACAGGGTGAGCGCCGGTCCTGGAATCTCGGACACCAACTTCCATCATGCGGCCGTGACGAAGTCCGGAACCAGCGTGACCTTCTATCTTGACGGCACAGCGTTTCCGCTTGGGTCGCCCTACAATAGCGCGTTCCAGTTCACCACTCCCGCCGCCATTGGTGCGCGCCCCGACACGATCAACACCAATAACAACGATTCCTTCTTCGGCACGATCAACCAACTCTCCGTCTATAATCGCGCCCTGTCCTCCAATGAGATTACCGCCATCTATGGCGCGGGGGCGGCAGGCAAGTGTCTGACCGCCGCGCCCGCCATCACCGGCCAACCGCTCAGCCAGACCGTCGTGCTGGGCGGCACCGCCTCTTTCAGCGTCGAGACCACTGGGCTGTTGCCCATCACCAATCAGTGGCGATTCAACGGCACCAATTTGACGGATAACAGCCGCATCACCGGTTCGCTGAGCAATGTGCTGACCATTACCAACGTTCAGTTTGCCGACGCGGGCGCTTACGATGTCACGGTGAGCAACGTGGTCGGTGGAACCGTGAGCCTGCGGGCCAGCCTGGTGGTCCTGCGCAAGACCCCAGTCGTTACCTGGACCACCCCGGCGGCCATCGTTTATGGCGCAGCGCTCAATAACACCCAGTTGAACGCCACGGCCAACGTGCCGGGCAGCTTTGCGTACAACCCGCCCCCCGGCACGATTCTTGAGGCCGGCGCCTATCTGCTTTCAGTGGTCTTCACGCCCAACGACATTGTCGATTACTACAGCGTAACTAACTTAGTGAGCCTGAGCGTCTCGACTGCGCCGATGAGCGTGACAGCCAACAATGCGTCGCGCGCCTACGGCCAAACCAATCCGGTCTTTAGCGGCACGATTGTGGGTCTGCAAGGGCTGGACAACATCACGGCCAATTACACTTGCAGCGCCACTCCACCCAGCCCGCCAGGGCCCTATCCCATCGTGCCCTCGCTACTCGATCCGTTTGCGCGGCTGCGAAACTATTCGGTCGCGACTAATAACGGAACGCTGACGGTGCATGCCGCTGCGCCACCCACCCTCACCGCGGTCTCGCCCAACACCGGTTCGACCAACGGTGGCCAGACGGTGACCCTGAGCGGCACCGATTTCGAGATTGGCGCCGCGGTCAGCTTTGGCTCCGCGCTGGCGTCCGCGGTCACCGTGCTGAGCCCGACCAATCTCACGGCGGTGACTCCGCCCTCGGCGCCCGGATTAGTAAGTGTGGTGATTACCAATGCCGATGGGAACAGCACGAGTCTGGCCAATGCCTTCACCTTTGGCATACCGCCCAGCATCCAAAGCCAGCCCGTGAGCCAGGCAGTCGTGGTGGGTAGCAACGCCACCTTCCAGGTCCAAGCCTCCGGCCCGGCGCCGCTGGGCTTCCACTGGCAGTTCAACGGCGCCAACCTCCTGAACTTCGCCGGGATCAGTGGGGCGCGGACGGCGACCCTGAGCATCAGCAACGTCGTCCCTGCGGACGGGGGCAGCTACCAGGTAGTGATCACCAACCAATTTGGCAGCCTCACCAGCACCAGCGCCACCTTGACGGTCCTCTCACTGCCGACCGTTTCGGCGCCCCAGAGCGTGGCCGTCGGAGTGGGCGGCAGCGCTACCTTCTCGGTCACGCTTGGGGGAACTGCCCCCTTTGGCTTCCAGTGGTATCAAGGCAACACGGCGGTGGCTGGCGCCACCAACTCGGCTTTGACTTTCTCCAGCGTGCAATCCTCCAACGCGGGGCAATACACGGTAGTGGTCACCAACATCGTGGGTGCGGTGACGAGCGCCCCGGCGACGCTGACCGTGCTAGCCTATTGCGCCAGCGCGCAGGCGGCGCAATCGATTTACCCCGCGGGCACGACGGTGCCCCTGACTGTCAAGACGTTCAATTGCAGTTCGCAGGCGGCGGCCAGCAATAGCGCGGCGGTACTGTGGATTTACAATGGGGGCACCAGCCGAACGATCCCGGTGACAACCGGCGGGTCGGGCAGCACGACGGTGAACTTCACCCCGCTGGCCGGCGAGGTCGGTTTGGTGCAGTATGCGGCGGACCTGCCGGGACAAAGCGCGCCGGCGGCCCAGGGCTCCTTCACGTTGGTGGGCATGGCGATCAGTCCGGCCAGCGCGACGCCGGTGTTGACCGTCGGCCTGGCGCAAACCAACACGATCACGCTGACCAACCTTACGGGTGTGGCACTTTCGGGCCTTACGGCCAATGTCGTGGGCGCGCCTGGCAACGTGAACGTTCAGGTCAGCGCGCCTGGCACCCTGCCGGGGAGCAGCTCGGTGCAGGTTACTTACACGTTGGCGGCCAGCGGCGTGACCCCCAACCAGGCACAGTTCAACCTTCAGTTCACCACCTCGGCAGGAACCACTAACAGTTTTCCGATCAGCGCCACGATCGTGCAGTTGCAGCCGCAGGTGGTGGCCACGCCGGCGGCTTTGAGTGGCACGATGGTAGGGGGCTCGCAAACGCTAATTTCGTTCGGATTGGCGAACCTGGGCGGAGCCGACAGCGGCAGCCTGCAAGTGCTGCTGCCGGGCAATGCCCCTTGGCTCTCCACCGTGACGGCCCAGCCCATGGGCTCGCTGGCGCCCGGCCAAACCAACCTCGTGACACTGGCCTTAACGCCCACCAACAACCTGCCGCTGGGCGCTTATTCGGGCGCCGTCGTCATTGCCGGCGGGTCCTTCCAAATCAGTTTGCCCTTTACCTTCGATTGCGTCTCGACTCAGCTAGGCACCCTGCAGGTCACCGCCCAGGACGAGTTTACGCTCGTAAGTCCCGGCTCGCCTAACGTGTCCAATGCCACGGTCACGGTGACCGACTTCCTCACCGGCAGCAACATTGCCACCGCCGTCACCGGCCCTTCCGGCACGGTGCTCTTTAGCAACCTGACCTCCGCTTATTACAACATTGCCGTCGCGGACACCAACCACGGCGGTTTCAACACCACGCTCTTAGTCGCGCCCAATAAGACCAACGACGTCGTGGCTTTCCTGCCGGTGGATCTAGTCACCTACACCTGGGTGGTCACGCCCACGGAGATCCCCGACAACTACGATTTCACGCTCACGACGACCTTCCAAACGCAAGTGCCCTGGCCGGTGGTGACAATCAATCCGGGTGCCATCAATCTGTGCCAATACAGCGGCACTAACCAGGTTGATCTGGTGATTACCAACGCCGGGCTGATTTCCGCCCAGGGCTTGCAGCTTGTCTTTGGCAGCAACCTGGATTGGTCCATCGTCCCCTTGGCTACCAACCTCGGTGACTTGGCGGCCGAGAGCAGCATTGTCGTGCCGGTATTGGTTACTCAATTGGGCTCCAGCACCGCGGCCGCCTCGAGCGTCCCCGCACAACTCAACTGGCATGTGTTTACCCCCACCCAAAGCAATTATTATACGACGCCGATCTACGTCTATAACGCCAACCCCGACAATTGCATCATCAGCAGCACGCCCGTCGTCGATGTGAGTGGCGGCGGCGGTGGCGGTGGCGGCGGTGGTGGTGGTGGCGGTGGCGGCGGTGGCGGTGGCGTCCCTCCTCCCACGCCTTATGTGGCCTCTCCCAGCTATGACTTTGTGCCGCCGGTAGTTGGGGCGATCGTCGATGTGACGCTCCAGATCAATCAGCATGCGGTCATCATGCGGGACGCCTTCAGCGCGACCCTTCAGCTCAACAACAACGCCAGCGCGCCCATCACCGACCTTCAAGTGACCATCAATCCAGTCAATGCCTCAGGCCACCCCGCCAGCAACCTGTTCGAGGTCCGGCCTCCCCAATTGACGGGCCTCGACGCGGTCGATGGCACCGGCACGATGGCCAGCGGCGCCTCCGGGACCGCCGGTTGGACCATCATTCCCACCACCAATGCCGCCCCCACCGGCCCGACCCAATTCGCCATCGGGGGCACGCTCTCCTATGTGTTGAATGGCGAGCAGGTCATCATTCCCCTCTTCCCGGTGCCGATCACGGTTCTGCCCAGCCCGATCCTCAATGTGGATTACTTCTTGGAACACGACGTCTATAGCCAGGATCCCTTCGTTTTGCCCGAACGCGAGCCCTCCATCCCCTTTGGCCTGGGCATCCTGGTTCGCAACGACGGCTTGGGCGTCGCCAACGATTTCACCATCACTTCGGCTCAGCCAACCATTATCGCCAACACTAATGGCTTAATCATCAGCTTCGAGTTGATTGGTTCACAAGCCGGGACCAACCAAATGGTTTCCCCTTCGCTCACCATGGACTTGGGGGCCATTCAACCGCACAGCGATGCCGTGGGCGTGTGGCTGATGACTTCGACCCTCGAGGGCGCCTTTATTAGCTACAGCGCCACGTTCCAGCATGTCGATTCGCTGGGTGCCACTAATGTCTCGCTCGTTGATAGCGTGAAGATCCACGAGATGAACCACATCGTGCGCATCACCGTGCCCGACGATGACGGCATCCCGGACTTCCTGGTCAACGATACGACCAACATCGATGCCTTCCCGAACAATGTGTATTCCAGTGAAGGGCCCATCTTCCCGGTCACTTCCCTAACCAACGTGAGCGTCAATGGCACGCTCTCCAGCACCCAGTCCAATGTCACCGTCACCGTCTCGGCCCCGCAGGGCTTTGTCTATTTGCAATTCCCCGACCCCAGCGATGGGTCGCTGACCATCGCCAGTGTGCAGCGCTCCGACGGCGTGAACTTGTTGGTCGGCCCCAACGTGTGGCAAACACCCGAGCGCATTCACATGCTGCCACCTCAGCCGCAAAACCTGGTGCATTTGTTCGACTACAATTCGACCGGCTCCTACACCATCACCTATGGCGCCTCGGTCACCCCGCCGACCGTAACCACCTTGGCGGGGGTTTCCACCAACCCCTACTCCAGCACTTTGAATGCGTTGGTTAACCCCAACAATGGACAAACCACCGTGTATTTCCAGTGGGGCACGACCACCAATTACAACAATGCGACTCCGACCACCCTGCTGAACCAGAGTCTCAATACCCCGCAGGACGTGGCGATTTCCCTCGAAGGTTTGCAAGCCGGCACCACCTATCACTTCCAGGCCGTGGCGTTCAATACCGCTGGTACTACCTTTGGGGGCGATGTTACATTTACTACTCCGCTGTTCCCCTTGCCCATTATCACCCAGGTCGGCCCGCTCTCGCTGGCCGTTGGACAGACGCTGGTCATTACCAATCAGGCCAATGTTCAAGTTACGTGGAGTTTGGACCGCACCGATCCGGCCGGCGCGTCGATCACCCCGGACGGTATTTTCACCTGGACTCCCAGTTGCCAGCAAGGCAGCACCACCAACCAAATCACGATCTGGGCCACGGAGGTCCAGAATCCCTCGGTGAGCAACTACATGGGGTTCCCAGTGACGGTCAGCGAGTGCGTGCAAGTGAGCGTCGGCTCGACGGCCATTCAAGCCGGCCAGAGCGGCTGTGTGCCCGTGAACCTAACCACGACCGTCGCCTTGGGTGACCTGCAGTTCCTGCTGGTGTTTCCGAGCAACGAGCTCAGCAATTGGTCAATTACTTCGACCAACCTGGCGGTCGGCGCAGCCATTCTCCAGGGTTCGTCCGCCTCGCAGGCGCAGTTCAATGTGAGCGCGCTAGCTGGACGCAGCCTGCAAGGGCCGGCGACCATCGCCCAGCTTTGTTTCCAATCGACGGCGGCGCCTCATTCGAGCTTCCTGCCGCTGGTCATCGCCGGTCTGGAAGGGACCGAGACCAACGGCACGGTGGTTGGCAACGCCGTGGGCTTGCCGGGCCGAGTGGCTATTGTGGCTGTGGAACCGCTTCTGCAGGCTTCCTTGGGCACCAACGGTACGCGTGTGCTCACCCTCTATGGCAATCCGGGGACCAATTATGTCCTCCAGAGCGCGCCCGACCTCAGCGGCGGCCATTGGCAAACGGTCTTAAGCGCTACGCAGACCAATGTGGTCCAGGTCTTTATCGGGGTCGGCGGGACTAACCCGCCCATCCAATTCTACCGCGCCTATCAGCAGTAACTTGCTAGCCAAGGGGCGGGGGCGTCTCGTCAACAGCTCGCCCTCGCAACTTTCCTGCTGTCACGAGCAGCCTGCCAGACCCCGTTGAAAGCGCTGAGCCGCGAGGCTCAAGGCCAGGTTTCCGCCTTCCTCACGACGGCCTTCTTCGGGCGTTGCTTTTCGAGGCATTGCGGACAAATGCCATGAGTAAATTCGGCTTCGGTGTTGGCGCGGACATACTCTTCAACCTGGCTCCAGTAGCCTCGATCGTCGCGGATTCGCCTGCACCAGGCGCAAATCGGCAGCAGCCCCCGCAAAATCTTGACGTGCTTGAGGGAGTGCGCCAACTGGTCGGTCACCCGGCGCAGTTCCAACAACGACATCACTTGCCGTGCCAGCGCTTCCATGGCGCCCTGTTGCGCCGGCGATAGTCGCCGCGGCTTGCGGTCAATCGCGCAGAGCGCTCCCAGCGCCTGCCCTTCAGGACTCGTCAAAGGGAACCCCGCGTAAAAACGGATGCGCGGCCCGCGGGTCACCAAGGTGCTGTCCGCAAACCGCTTATCCTTACGCGTGTCAGTCACAACCAGCGGTCCGGACTGGAGGATCGTATGGGCGCAAAACGAGATGTCGCGTGGCGTCTCTCGAGCATTCAATCCTACCTTCGACTTAAACCACTGGCGCGTTTCGTCCACTAACGAAATGGTCGCGATGGGCACGCCGCAAATGTGCGCCGCCAAGCGAGTTAGATCGTCATAGACCTGCTCTGCCGCCGTATCCAAAATACGGTATTCACGCAAAGCGGCCAGTCGCTTGCTTTCATGGGCCGGGAGTGGCGCTTTCATAATCCTGTTGATGCGGTGCCGTTCTCTCGCCCTTCTGTAGCTCGCCGCAATGGCGCAGACTCTCCCTTTATTGGCATAAACAAGCACAAAATGGCTTATTACTCAAGGGTTACCTTCGCCTGCAGTTTCGACCTCGGATAGCCCCAGGCGTCGCAGGCGTCGCACGCGGAGCTTGCGCCGCTGGGGCGCCATCGTTTATAACGGTCCGAACGAAACCATAACTATGATGCAAGCTTCCAAAGTTACTCCAAAGGTGGTGGCCGAGCTTAACCGGCAGGCGAACCAGGAACTAAGCGCCGGGCACAGCTACCGCGCCCTGTCCCTCTGGTGTGAGGACCAGAATTTCAAAGGCTTCGCCCGCTTCTTTGCCAAGCAGGCCGGTGAAGAAAACGTGCACGCCGGGAAAATCACCGCCCATTTGGTGGACCGCGGAGTGCTGCCGGAGTTGGCCGCCATCCCCGCGCCCAAAAACAACTTCAAGTCGCTCCTGGAAGCGGCCCAGCACGCCCAGGCGATGGAACACAGCAATACCCAAGGCATCAACGCACTCTATGAAGCTGCGCTCGCCGCCAAGGATTATCCGGCCCAAGTGCTGATGCACTGGTTCATCAACGAGCAGGTCGAGGAGGAGGCTTGGAGTTTGGAAATGGTCGAGCGCGTGCAGGCAGCCAATTGCGCCGGCGGCTTTTCGGACCTGGACCGCCACATCGAACGGTATCTCGAAAAGCCGAAGGGAGAAGGGTTGGCGAAGGACGAATGACGAACGAGCGCCGGGGCCCTTCGGGATCTCGCCATTGGTCGTTCACACGTCGCCACTCAACCTCAAGCTTGAGGTGGCGTAAGCGCGCCGCGCAACTATTTGCCTAGCAGGTGCTCAAGAACCAGTTGGTCGAGCGCCGCGTAATCTCGCTCTGCGATTAGTTGCTTCGCCCGGCTCTCGTCAAAGGAGCGGGCTTTCTCGAGCAGGAGTAAGAAGGTTCGGCGGCTGTTGTCCAGATGCGCTAACCAATGCTCCACCTTGGTGGTGCGGAAGGGATGAACGTCGAAGCACACGTATTGGCCCTGGCGCCCGTAGCCGTTGCGTTGCAGGGCGCGCACCTGGTTAAAGGCTACTCGCAGGTTCGCGCTGCCGAAGGGCTTGTCCTGGTCGAATTTGAGTCCGTTCTGATCGTTGAGATGCAGGGACCACAGCTTGCCGAAGGTCATCGCGAAATCGATCTCGTCGGCGGGATCGAGGCCAGCGAGGATGGCATGCGCACTTTCGATGAGGCAACCCACCCGTTTGGGATCGCGGGTCAATTGGGCGATCGCCAGCGCGTGCCCGATCGTTGGCAAATAGGCGTGGTCCATCGGTTCGTTGGGCTTGGGTTCGATCGCCAGGCGGATCCTTTTGTCGTGCGCCAGCATCCTGTCGAACGCTTCGACCAACAGCTCGAAGCTCCTTCGTCCATTCTTGGCCTCCCGCAGATACGTCCCCTCGCGCGCCAGCCACAACACCAGGAGGTCAGTCCCCAGGTCATCGGCGATATCGATCGACCGGAGCGAGCGCTCGATGGCATACCTCCGGCTCTTAGCATCATTGCTGGTATATGCACCATCTACCGTCATGGGACTGAACCACAGGCGCGGAGCGACCATCTCCGCCGTGATGCCAGCATCGTCCAGCTTGCGCTTCAGTTCCTTGCTCTCCTTCCGTAATTGTGCGCCCGACTTGCCGTCAATGTCTGGCACCGCATCGTCGTCGTGAAACATCATTGCGTCGAAACCAAGCTCCTTGAGGCGGTCGAGCTTCCAGCCGAAAGACTGCGGCGGGCGAGTCGTTGGGCCGTAGGGGTCCTGGCCTTCGCTCAGGTTCCACGGGCCGAAACAGAACTTGTATTGATTGTGCTTTGCCATACGATTCGAGCAACCCTACTGGCCAGCCAAAGAATTAAAAGCCAAAATATTAGTGCCACGCTCTGGTCTTGATGATATAAAACGGCAGGAGCATCTATGGCGACGAGCAAAATGGAACGAGAGGCGAGCGGCAGCTTGGGCCGGGTCACCTTCCTGGACGGACAGAACGAATTGCCTGCCCTCGAAGTGAGCACCGCCGTGAGCACGGCGGAGATCTACCTGCATGGCGCGCACGTAACTCGCTTTAAAATCAAGGACGAGCCGCCGCTGCTCTTCATGAGCCAGTGCAGCCGTTTTGCTCAGGAGCAGCCCATCCGGGGTGGCATTCCCGTGATTTTTCCGTGGTTCGGCCAGCGCGAAGGTATGGCTCAGCACGGGTTCGCCAGGTTGAAAGCCTGGGACCTCAAAGAATTTGAGCCCGCCCCGGACGGCAGCGTCAGCGTGCGCTTCCGTTTGCCGGACTGTCCCGAAGCGTCCTCGTTTCCGCCTTTCAGCGCCGAGTACGTCGTCACTGTCAGCGAAGCACTGGAATTGCAGCTAGCCGTTACGAACCAATCCCCCGACGAAGAACTGAATTTCGAAAACTGCCTCCATGCCTATTTCGAAGTGGGCGACGTGGCGCGTGCCTGGATTACCGGACTCAAAGGCACAGGCTACCTGGACAAGACGGCTAATTTCGTCCAGAAGATCGAGACGGCGGACAGCATTCGCTTTGCCTCGGAAGTGGACCGGATTTATCTCAGCACGACGGGCCCTGTAGAAATCCATGACCCGGCTTTTGGCCGAACCATCCTAATCGAAAAACAAGGTTCGCTTTCCACCGTGGTGTGGAATCCCTGGATAGCGAAGGCGCAACACATGCCGGACTTCGGCAACGACGAATATATGCGGATGGTTTGCGTGGAGCCGGGCAATGTTGCTTCGAACAGCCTGAAGCTCGCCCCGGGTCAGACTTCCGTGCTGAGCGTGAAATTGAGCACCCGGAGGATGAACGACAAATGACGGATGCCGAAACCTAAACGACGACGAAGCACCAACCAGCTCGCGGAGGACCACCTCCTATTCCGGGTTCCGAACCTCAAAACCTGAAGATTGAAACCCTTCCCCCTCGCTCTGCCTTTCGCGGTCGTCCTCCTCTATTCCGGCGCGTTGCGCAGCCTCTACGCCCAAGCTGCGGTACCGGCTCCTGCAAGGGAGCGCCGAATCCTGGTCCTGGGCGATAGCCTTGCGGCTGGGCTGGGAGTGGAGCCTCAGCAAGCCTTTCCTGCCCTGCTACAACACAAAATTACCCAAGCCGGCTGGCCGGATCGAGTGGTCAACGCCGGGGTCAGCGGGGATACGAGCGCCGATGGCTTGGCGCGTATCGACTGGCTGCTCAAGCAACCGATTGATGTTCTTATCTTGGAGCTTGGCGGCAACGATGGATTGCGCGGCTTGACGGCGTCCGCCACCAAGACGAACCTCCAGGAGATCATCGACCGGGTGGAGAATAAATACCCGCAGGCCCAAATCGTACTGGCAGGTATGCAGATGCCCCCGAACATGGGTCAGGATTACCTGGATGCGTTCAGAAGGATTTTCCCGGAATTGGCCGAATCAAACCACGCCGCACTGGTGCCCTTTCTCTTGGAAGGGGTCGGCGGTCGGCCGGAGTTGAACCAGCCTGATCGCATCCACCCGACCGCCGAGGGGCACAAAATCGTAGCCGACAATGTGTGGAAAGTACTGAAACCGCTGTTGGAACGGCGGTAAAATGTCAAAATGCGGCCAGGTGAGCGGGGGGAGAGCCGTCAATCCCTGGACACCTCCCTCAGCTCTAAAGGAGATGGCGGAGATGGCATCCCTCGGTTGACAAAGAAGACAATCTCGCGTAAATAAGGGAGATTGACACAAACCGTTTCGCAAGCTTATGGGGTACCTATGATCGTGCGACGCTTAAAGAAAGCCCTAATTGCCGGCTGCACCACCCGCGGCCAAGGTTTCACGTTGGTCGAGTTGCTGGTCGTCATTGCCATTATCGCGATTTTGGCGGGGCTGCTCTTGCCCACTCTGTCGCGAGCCAAAGCCAAGGGGCTGGGCATCGCCTGTCTAAACAATACCCGCCAGCTTGATGTCGCATGGTTCTTGTATTCGGACGATTTCAACGGAAAGCTGCCGTACAATTTAGGCGGCACCTTTTCCGCCAGTTCGAGGGCTGAAGCGCCGTCCAGTAACCTGAATTGGGTTAACAACATTATGGATTGGGATCTGCACCCGGATAATACCAACTGGCTCACGATCACCGGAGCCAGTCTGGCGCCTTACGCCAGCAAAGCCGTTAATATTTATCGATGTCCCGCCGATCGGGTCCTGAGCGACGTCCAGAGCGGGGCGGGTTGGTCGGCCCGGATTCGCAGCTACTCGATGAACGCCATGGTGGGCGACGCTGGAGACATTTCCAAGTCGGGAGTAAACCAAAACAATCCCGAGTACGTTCAGTTCTTTAACGTTTCATCGGTCCCGAAGCCAGCCGCGATTTTCGTCTTCTTAGATGAGCATCCCGACAGCATCGACGACGGCTACTTTCTGAACCAAGAGCCGCCCGACGAGGATTATACCCAGGCGGCCTGGATCGATCTGCCGGCATCCTACCACAATGGGGCCGGCAACTTCTCCTTTGTCGATGGGCACTGTGAAACCCATCGCTGGATTTGCCAGAGCACGCTTCGGCCTGCCAGGGAAGACGGCGCGCAGCCCTTGCCCTCCAATCCGCTGGGCAGCGCCAACGCCGATTTTAAGTGGGTTTTCTATCGAATGACGGTGTACCAGTAGGTCCTCTTAAAGGAACTTGCGCAGAAACCTCTCATCCCCAAGCCCGCCGAGTAGGTAGGCTTTGTCGCCCGAAGTCCAACTGGCAGTAGTGAAACGTCGATTGCGGGGTTCGATCTTGGGGAGGTGGGTCGAGGGCGCCTGGCGGATGGCGGACCGAGCAACGACAAACAGGAACAAATCGGGCTCATCGGGTTTTGCATTCGTTCCGGAGTTAAAGCACAGCATCGCCACACTATTGCTACGCCACTCGAGGATCTTGCAGCCAGTGGGTGTAGCCTTTTCCAGTCCCTTCGGTAACTGGTAACCACTCTGTCCTTTCGAGGCCAGAAACTGCTGAATCGCCCCCAGGTCGTTCGTTTCTTTGTCCATTTGAGGATACTGGCCACGCGCGACGGAACCAGCCATCCGATTGCTGAAATTAACAAAGGTGTTGCCGGGCCGAGGCCTCAGCAGGGAGTAAGCCCCCACCGAGATGAGCGCCAGCAAAACCACCGCTGCTGCCACCAGCAGCGCCCGACGCGGAAAGCGCAACTGTGTGTGCGCCTTCCGTTCGGAGATGATCTGCTCCCAGAGGCCTTGAGGCACGGCAATTTGCCTGAAATTGGCGCGGAGCGCATCCTGGAGGGCGCAATGCTCCTCGAACCAGGACGCCAGTTCCGCATCGCGTTTGGTAAGCTCCAACGCCTGGGCCGTCTCCTGATCTTCCTCGCCGGAGATCCCCGGGCGGTACAGCAGCAGAATTTCTTTGACTTCGCGATTATTCACACGTTTGCTTTGGCGCCTGGTCGCTCGAACCGGTGGCCATGAGGGATTTTTGCAGTTGGGCGATGCCCCGGGCGATGCGGGATTTCACCGTCCCCATGGGGATGTTCAGGACTTCAGCAATTTCCTTGTAGGAAAGGTCTTCGATGTAAAACAGCGCGACGGGGGCTTGATAGACCTCGTCCACCCGCGCCAGGGCCTGGAGAACCTGGGCGGAGTCGAGTTGGTTGACGCGCGCCGGGGAAATGCTGGGAAGCTCTTCGTTCACTTGGTCCAGTTCGTAATGCGGAAAACGAGTTTGCCGCCGTCGCGATTCCAGGAACTCACGGTGCAAGGTCGTAAAAAGCCAGCTTTTGACTTTCGTTGCATCTCTTAACTGATGGCCTTTCGTAGCCCAAACATAAAAAGTCTGTTGCGTTAAATCACACGCATCTGCCTCGGCCTGGGTCAGGCTGAACGCAAATTGATAAAGCGAACGATAATAACGCGCCACGAGACTCTCGAAATCCAGGCTCACGGATGGCTCGGCATTGTCATCAGTAGGACTCATCAACCGGGCAACTTGTTCCCGAAAACAGTGCCTCGATCGCTTCCGCTATTCAAGTATTAGAACCACCGCCTGCGCTGATCCAGGTCATCGCACCACTACCATCCCACCGGTGGGAACAAACTGTGGGTTCGTTGCTCTCAGTGTTGTGTGGCCAATGCCCTCTATGATTCTGTGCCAAAGCGACGCCGCGCCAAGAAGGCACGCGAGTTCGCGCTTTCCGCAACGGGTGAGTTGTGTCCTTACCCCGTTGCGGGTCCTGGAACGGGAGCCCTGCAAAAGTCATCGGCTGCTGGCGCCCTCCAGGTGTGCCGACCGCTTGGGAGAGCGCTTCAGCGGCGGCGTCCCCTGCCAGCTCCCCAAGCGGATCGGCATCACCAAGTGGCAGATCGAATTTGGGAAGCCCTCGATCAAATTTGCCTCTCATCCACTCAACAGCTCCCAACCTCTCAAAAGTTCAAACACGAGATTTTAACAAATATGCGCATTCCCAAACACTTATCCGGCTTGGCCCGGTTGGGCCTTGCCGTCTTTTCCCTCATCGCTCCGTCCCTCCTTTGGGCTGCCACCGCCAACATAAGCATCGGCGACAACTTTTTCAGCCCAACGGCCACGAACATCAACATTGGAGATCAGGTGAAATGGACTTGGATCGGCACCAACTTCCACTCGACTACCAGTGACACTGGTTTGTGGGATTCGGGCATCCATGCCGGAGGCAATTTTAACTTTACCATGACCTTTCCCACCGCCGGCAACTTCCCCTTTCATTGCAACGTGCATTCGTTCATGACCGGCGCGGTGACCGTGGTGGTGGCCAGCACCCCGCCCACCGTCTCGCTGACTAATCCGCCCAACGGCGAGATCCTCAGCGCGTCTGCCACAGTAAGGCTTCAGGCTAGCGCCTCCAGCAGCACCGCCAGCGTTACCAACGTGCAGTTCTTTGAAGGCACCGCTTCACTCGGCAACGTTCCCACCAGTCCCTATTCGTTGACCGTGAGCAATCTGGGCGCGGCGGACTATACCTTTTCGGCCGTCGCCACCGACAGCAATGGGCTGACTGCCACTAACGCCGTCACGATTCACGTCGTAACCGCCGCGCCTCTGAGCCTCAGTGCTCCGCAAAGATTGTCCGCGACCAGCTTCCAGCTCACTTACTCGGCGACCGTTGGTTTGCGTTACCTCGTCCAGCGCTCCGCCGATCTGACTTCGTGGAGCCCGATTAACACCAATACGGCCGCCTCGAACTCGGTTGTCTTTGAAGACACTCAAGCGGTCGCATTGCAAAATTTCTACCGGGTCGAACTTCTGCCCAATCCTTAAAGGCTGGCGGAATATGGCGCAACTGTTCAGGCGGGGAGGCGCGGCCGGCGCGTGAGGGCCTATTGGGAAGTTGGTTGGCGTCCGCAGACGCCTGAGTTGTGGTGGGGCAAACGCTTCGGTGCGGCCTCCCTCCCTGAACAGTTGCCCGCTGGCTTTGCCAAGGTCATGCTCTGGTGTTTCCTCCTTGGCACCGTCTCTGCTGCCTCCGGGGCGTCCATTCCCCCCGGCAACGAACAGCCCAACCCGCGGGAATTTGCGGTCAAAGGTGTGGTGCAGGCCGTGCAACTCGCGCAACAAAGGCTGGTCGTCAAACACGAAGCCATTCCCAACTATATGGATGCGATGACGATGCCGTTCAATGTGCGGGATCCACAGGCGCTTCAGGTGCTGCACAGCGGCGATGAGATTGCCTTCCGGTTGCTCGTAACCGACTCGGAGAGCTGGATCGATCAGGTCCGCCGCATCGGGACCGCCGCCCCCAGCCCAGAGCGCGCGTCGATCCCGCCTTCAATGGCCTTGCCCAACCACCCGCGTCACCCGTTGCTCGATTACCAATTTACCAATGAACTGGGGCGGCCCGTGAGCTTGGGAAGCTTCCGGGGTCAGGCACTTGCCATCACTTTCTTCTTCACCCGTTGTCCCATCCCCGACTATTGCCCACGGCTTTCGAAAAACTTCCAAGAGGCCTCCGAACGGCTCCTGGCAAATCCGCACGCGCCCACCAACTGGCATTTCCTCGAAATCTCGTTTGATTCACCCTTCGATAGCCCGGCGGTGCTGAAGGCCTATGCCGAACAGTATCATTACTCTCCTGCGCATTGGAGTTTTCTCACCGGCCCGCCGGAACAGATTGCCGAGTTGGCCAGGCTCTCGGACGTCAAGTTCGAGCGCGACGGCCCTTTCATCAATCACAACTTCCGCACCCAAATTATTGACGCTAACGGTCACCTGCAAATGGTCTTCCCGATGGGCGGGGATCTCTCAGACCTGATCGTGCAGGAGATTCTCAAGGCTGCGGCGCCAACCAATGCGCCTGCCGGAGGTTGAAAATTGAAGGCCCCGATCTGCCTCGAACGGTTTCTGCGCGGCGTGCCGAAAGCTTTCGGCATTGAAGTTGAACGTTGAACGTTCCAAGTTAAACCCTCACCCCTCCGCTGTCCCCGCTGGATCGCCGCTGAGCGTCAACTCTCCTTGCATCACCACCTTTCCGTTCACACGAGCCGTTCCCTCGGCTTGAACGAGGTTCCCCATTCGGCCGGTGATGCGCGCCTCCAAATGAATGACTTCACCAGGACGCGCGGTGCCCAGAATCTTCACGCTGCGCAAGGCGGTCAGCTTGAGCCCCGGCAGCGGCATCAGGAGCG
>Ga0209517_10003117_pt1 | contig 22707 bp, 19 predicted proteins | sample PeaSoiMetSII2010_FD_187695 | JGI IMG/M metagenome (GOLD analysis project Ga0209517, IMG submission 187695) | Peat soil microbial communities from Weissenstadt, Germany - SII-2010 (SPAdes) (version 2) | ecosystem: Environmental > Terrestrial > Soil > Wetlands > Peat | place: Germany...
GGTTTACTCGACTGTACGGCCGGGGACATCCCTGACATTTTAGACCGGGCACATCCCTGACACTTTCTCCTCCGCCGCTTCGAGGGGATGGGGTGCCGGGGAAGGGGACGCTTCCCCTTCCCTGGCCTCATCCTTGTAGAAGCTGAGTGCTTTGGGCAACGGGAAGACCCGCCGCTGCCAGCTATCAAACCTTCCCAGGGGCACGTGCGCGAAGTAGACGGTGTACCAGCGCTCATCGATGGGCAACAGGCCCACGGGCTCTCCCCACAACACCTCGCTCACAAACACCTCATGCCGCTTCTTCCAGCGAAAATGTCCCTTGCTGTGTACGCGGCGCACCAGCATGGTCGGCGGATACTCCGGCTCCGGCACCTGCCGCGGATACTCTCGCGACGAGGGTGTGTAGACGCTGGCCGGCGTCTGCATCCCCAGGGCTTCATGCGGGCGCACTTGGTTGTACTCCTGGCGGAAGCGCTGCAAAGCGCGCTGTTGCTCCCGCCGGTCCTGGGCCGCGGGCATGGCCACTTCCTGCTTCAGCGTGCGATGCATCCGTTCATGCCGCCCGTTCTGCTCCGGATGCCCGGCGGCAATCCGTTCCGGCACTATCCCCAGCTTGATCCACCACACCGCCAGTCGCGACAAGCCCGCCAACGCCGTCGAGGCAAACGGGGCACCGTTGTCGGTACGGATCGCCAGCGGCAATCCGTACTCCCGGAACGCCGCTTCGAAGATCGCCTGCACCCGCGGCGTGTCCATCTTCTCCACCGCCTGGCAGCGCAGCAGATAGCGGCTGTGGGCATCCGAGATGGTCAGCGGATCGATGCGCTGGCCATCGGCGGTACGAAACCAGCCTTTGAAATCCGCACACCACACCCGGTTGGGACCATCGACATGCGCCAGTGGTTCGCTGTAGGGCGCCGTCTTGCGCCGCTTCTTGCGCGGCACCACCAACCCTTCGCGTTTTAGCAGCTCGCCGATGGTGCTGGCCGCCGGCCACGCTCGCCCGGGCTGATCCCGCTCCAGCACGCGCTTCAGCTTGCGCGGTCCCCACCGCATGTGCGCCTGCCTCAGCTCCAGTACCGCCCGTTCGATCTCCGCGGGCGTCTGGTGGGGATGTCGCTGCGCCGCCCGGTTCAGTTCCACCAGCCCGCCTGCGCCCCGCTCCCGGTATCGCCGCAGCCATACGTACCCGGTCTCCCGCGCGATCCCGTAGCGCTCGCATAGCTCTGTCATCGTCTGCTCATCCCGTTCATAGTCAAAGACAAACCGCAGCTTCTCTTCCATTACACTGCTCGCTCTCCAAGGCATGTCGTCCTTCTACATGCCTTCGCCTCTTAGCAAGAGTGTCAGGAATGCTCCCGGTCTGTTCTGTCAGGGATGCTCCCGGTCTGTACCGACCGTTACCCCACCCCCCTATCCCAGCCCCTCAGTAGAATCATCAGGTTACGCAGCTTGAACCGATGCGAACCGATGGTGAACCGATTAAACAAAGGACTTACCCGCAAAAACCGATCCTCAAAGGACTTAGGTAGAAGTTTTGGGCAAATTCTTGCAAATTGTCTAGGAACAGGCGTCGGGGAAATGTTTATCGTACAGATAATAGTTGACTTAATTGTATATCAATTGGGAGGAGCTGTCAACCACTTTGCGGATAGGCCGCCATTTCCATGGTCAGCCGAGCTGCTCGTTGCCGAGAGTCCTCCACAGGTACCAGCAGGCCACGGATCGGAAAGGCCGCCAAGTCTCGCCAAGGCGCTCCACGCTGCGGGGCCTTCCGTAGCTGTTTGCGATGGCCCGTTCGAGTCCAACGTCGCCTAAGGGAAGCACATCGGGTTCCCGAAGGACCATGATGCGAAAGACGGAAACTGTCCAGGGGCCGATGCCCTTGATGCCGGCGAGAGCCTCTTCCCATGTCTGGCCCTGCTGCACCTTGGCAAGAATCTCTTCCGACCTCTGCACAATGCTGACGCAACACCAGGCGCGGCGTTCGGTGAGGCCAATCGCGCGCAGACTCGCGGGATCGGGCGCCGAAGAAGGCGACGGACTTACGAGCTCCGGGTGAGCCAATTTCACGCGTTCAGCGAGCCGGCAGGCCACCTGCGTAGAGATCTGCTGCGCCATCACGATTCGAAGGAGTCCCCAGATTGGATGTTCGGTTGGCTCGGAGGGCCACCGAGCGGACTCAGATTCGATCAGCCCCGCGAGGATGGGGTCTTTGGCCGAGAGCAATCGTTCGGCGACCGGAAGGGTCATTTTGACTTCGCAGCTGACGGTCGGATTTCAACAAGTCCGCGCTCTCTGAAGCGCAGCGTGAATCCAGGTATGTGAATGTTCTCCAGGGGGTCAACAGCCCGCGCAAGCCACCTACGTTTATTTCTCTCGATCAGCCCCGGTACGCCTGCCGCCTTGCCCCTGACCTCCCACACGTTCAACATCTGGTAATCTCTCCTTTCCGAGCAGGTGTCCCTTAGATAATCAAAATAGCTCTCGTTTTTCCGCCACTCGGAATCAGCGACCTCCGCCAAGGCCTCTCGGAGAAGCTGGGAGGATATCTTCCTTGGGATTGGAGACCGGGATCTCAGATTTGTGGCTAGGCGGTAGGCCAGCTCATCGAGTTCATCCCACCGAAGCAGCGCGAGCTTTGCCAGGACGAATTCGGGCTCCAGCTTGTGTTCCCGACTTGTCGCCGCCTTTGTATATGCTTGCTTGCCAAGCTCTTCTAGGGTTCTCTGTACTTCACGTTCTGTGGCTTCAAAACGACGTCGAGGTAAGGAGTATACCTTCGAAAGTAAGCTCTCAAGCTGGTCGATCTTTGCGTGAAATGAAGGAGGGCTTACAAGTATCAACGCGTCGAAGCGATGACTGCGGATGATCGCGCTGTCGAAGTAGTTGATGTGATTGGTTGCCACAAAGTACAAAATCTTACGAGCCTTCCAAAGCTCAGCCAACTTTGGCAGCATGCTGGTGGTGAGGAATCTACCAAACGCGTCTTTTTCAATAGCTCGCTCTCGAACGAGTTCGTCGATTTCGTCGAAGAGTACAACAGCGTGATCTAGCTCGGAAAGCTGCTTGAAAATGTCGTCTGCGGTTTTCTGAACCTGCGCGAGACCTTGTGCAACGAAATGGCTTGCGTGTATTTCGACGTATTTCCAGCCGATTACGTCCGCCAGTGAGCGAATGAGTGTTGTCTTGCTCGTGCCCGGCGGCCCAAAAAGGATAGCGGACCTCGCGTGTTCCTCCTCTATGGGTTGGATATCGGGCTCCAGTGTGTCAGTACACTCGTGTGTTCGCACTGGGTTGATAAACATTGTCCAAAGCCGCTCGGAAACAGAGGCTTTGTCGCCGCCCCAAGTCCTGCCGCGCGAAGTTATTTCCTTTGCCGCCTCCTCCTGGGTGCGTTGCTTTTGGGCTCGGCTGAGATTCCTGAGCGCCTGGTCGCGAGACCAGATGCCGATCAGCCTCCTAAGAGCCTGCGCATACGAGAAAACACTTGCTGTAGCCCAGCTTTCGGCGTTTCCCGGGTTGCTTATTCGATGGCCAGATGACCACCCTACGATTTTGCCTTCAGCCGATAGCGGTATCTGAGTCGACACTGCATAACGCCACAGGTCCATGAGGTTCTTGCAGTATGGCTCAAGCAACTTTCGGGTAACTTCGGCCTCGGCCCTTTCTTGTAGGGCACATTGCAGCAAGACCGCAAAGGTCTCAAAAACGTAGCAGTATGCGTTGCCGGCATCTCGGTAGTGAAACAATGGCTTATAGTGCGGCCAGGTACCCACGTTGGTCTGGGTGGAGAACAAGCACTTGAATGCCTGTTTGATTAAATCCTGTTTGGCTAGATCCGAGTGAAAATTTGCGCCGAACCTGAGGAAAATGGCGAGAGCCCATGCCAACTGATCGGTGTCGAGCACGGAGGATTTCGGTTCGGAATGCAGGCTAATTTCGTAGGCTAGCCGCTGGTCCGCCCACAAGAGCATGCCCTCGCGCTTAAGCCCTAGCCCCTGTGAAGCTGAGATCCTCTTGTAGTCACCCTTGAACTTTTCCTGCAGTTGGCTGAGTACGTCCAAGGTCCAATATGTGTGAAATGCGTTGGGCGGAGACCAGTCCCGCTCCTTCCGCAGCTCCGGATCGGCTTCCCCAATGCCGAATCGGTCGGGTGTCTTTCTGAGCTGGGCAAGGATTCGTAGGAGATGCTTCTCGATGAGCGGGTCGAGGGTTTCCGAGAACCTGACTACCAAGGGGAGGGCGCGACACCTGCAGTAAATCTGGGCAGACCCCTCGGACCTCCAGTTCCGCGGCAGAGACCTCTTCGCGAAGGTGCGACAGAGCGGACGTACATCCTCGGACTCTGTCGGCCAGAAGCCAGCTGGGCAGTCAAGCAGCGAACTCAGGCAAGTAGCCGTTGTAGTCAGGTGGCGCACCCGCCGGCTGCGTTCCAAACCTGGGTCGTCCGGATGGAACTTAAAACTGATTCCAGATTTCAGACTGAGGAGACTGGGAACATGGCGGAGACAAAACCTTTGGAGAGAACGTCGTGCTTCCGTTAGCTCTTCGAAACTTAGCATTTACGGCATCAATCGACCGAGGAAAACTCTTTGGCTGAGCCTCGTTGGGATGTGGCGCCTTCCCCGCGGGCACCACGCTGCCTCACCTGAGACTCTACTGTACGCAGGGGAGCAATCCCACTGTTGTGCGGAGGTCCGCCAAATCCCGATAGACGCGCGGCGCTGGGTCGCTGAAGCCGTTAGCGCACGTTAACGCCGCCTCGATTCGCTCGAGGATGTGGTGGGCTTCTTCCACCGATACATGGGGATCGATAAGGACGCCCTCCGGACGCCTCGGCCGAGGGCTGGCCGCCACTCTGCGCAAGGCGTCTGAAAGCGTGGGAACAATCGTCACGTATTCGCGCAACGTCAAATCACTGGGCGCGCGGGTAGCGAAGACCGGTACGCCCGCCGCTGCAGCAAAACCCACCTCCATAGACGCTGACTGACCGACATACCCATCGGGGCACACCAGCCAAACGAAGTCTGCCGCGCGGATCGAGTCCAGGTGGCGATCCTGGACGAGCCGCACCGATCTGACGCGATCGCTCGCCACGAACAGGAACTCTCCCTGATGCGCCACAATCCGCGGGTCAGCCGGCGAGAGGACACGCACGGAGAGGGCTGCCAGCTCCTGAACAGCCGAGGTAATCGCTGTCAGGTGACGGTGGAAGCTGCCAGAAACTGCGGCTTTTAGCATACGTACCTCGCAAATTACGGCGGTGTTCCGGAGGAGGTCCGTCTTCCGTGGACGCTCAGTATACGCCTCCGACGCATCCGAAATTTCCCCCCAGCGTTAGCAGTCGCCCTGAAAACTGGAGTTTACTTTGCAAATTAGAGTTTACGTCAACTTTAGTTGACAGACAAGCGTATTTTTATTATAGTCGGCGGACCTGTATGAAAAGCCACTCGCCGCGTGACAAAGCGTTCATGAGCGTTTTCGCACAAAAGCTCCGCGACAGAAGGGAGAAGGCGAAGGAGTCAGAAAACGTGTCGTACGAGGAGTTCGCGCGTAAGCTGGGCCTCACCCGTGCCGGGCTCCTGAAGTACTTGAAGGAAGAGAACGTGCCCAGCCCCCAGATGCTCGAGACGATATACCGAGTGTGGGGAGTCCAGGTTGGCTACGGAGATCTCGATACAAAGCTTATTAAGAGTCGCGCCAGGCGAAACAGACGGTCGTCCGAGGCGCAAATGCTTCTCCCGCTCGCGATCGAAGACCTCACCAATGAGAACATCACGGTGGAACTCACGCGAAAAAAGCCCAGCGGGATAGAGCTCAACCTGTCGATCCTATTCAGGCGGGCGAACTAGCAACTGGTACCGCGCCCCCAAGTCCCCGGGCTCCAACGCACCCCCGCGCGGATCCGGCTCGCCCCCGCACCCCACCCGCACTCACGCCCGGACCCGCACACGCCCACATCGCGCAGACCCGCATTTGACGCGGGTGAGACGCATGTCATAGCGTACGGAGCCGCATAAATAGCGGGGGAAACGAGATGAGGGAGGGCGGGGTGTGTACAGATCTGCAGCATACATACACTATCCCTGACCCGCATTGACCCTCTTTTCCCCCCGCCTGTAATATCGAGGGTTGCCCTCACATCACGAATCGAGACTGATGCCCCACGAGCTTCCCAAGGCTTACGATCCGAGCGCCATCGAGGCGCGCTGGGCCGAATACTGGGTGAAGGAGCGCCTGTTCGAAGTACCGAGTACCGAGTACCGAGTACCGAGTAAAGTCCCAGAATCCGCCGTAGCGCCGGGCACCCCCGTGTTCTCCATGCAACTGCCGCCGCCCAACGTGACCGGCCGTCTGCACATGGGACACATGCTCAACCACACGCAGATGGACATCCTGGCGCGCTGGCACCGCATGCGCGGCTTCGTCACCGAGTGGCTGCCGGGCACCGACCACGCCGGCATCGCCACCCAGATGATGGTCGAGCGCCAGCTTGCGAGCGAGGGCAAGCAGCGCCGGCAGATGGGGCGCGAGGCGTTCGTCGAGCGGGTGTGGGAGTGGAAGCGGCATTACGGCGGGGCCATCGTCGAGCAGATGAAGCGCGTCGGCGATTCGGTGGACTGGTCGCGCGAGTACTTCACCATGGACGAGAACTTGTCGCGCGCCGTCCGCGAGGTCTTCGTCCGGCTCTACGAAGAAGGGCTCATCTATCGCGGCAAGTACATCGTCAACTGGTGCCCGCGCTGCATGACGGCCATTTCCGACCTTGAAGTGGTGCACGAGGAGACGCCGGGAAAGCTCTACGAGATCAAGTATCCGGTGATCGGGACGAGCGAGTTCATCACCGTCGCCACCACGCGACCGGAGACCATGCTGGGCGACACCGCGGTTGCGGTCAATCCGCGGGACGGGCGTTACACCCACCTGCACGGCAAGCGCGTGCTGCTGCCGCTGATGGAGCGCGAGATTCCCATCATCCTCGACGAGCTGGCGCAGCCCGAGTTCGGCACCGGCGCGGTGAAGGTGACGCCGGCGCACGATCCCAACGACTTCCAGGCCGGCCTGCGCCACAGCCTGCCGCAGATCGACATCATGGACGAGACCGCGCACATGAACCAGAACGCCGGGGCCTACGCCGGTCTCGACCGCTTCGAGGCGCGCGAGCGCGTGGTCGCCGACCTCCAGCAGCGCGGGCTGCTGGCAGGCATGAAGGACTACGTGGTGCCCATCGGCAAGTGCGACCGCTGCAAGACCATCGTCGAGCCGCGGCTTTCGACGCAGTGGTTCATGGCGATGACCAAGCAGGGCAAGAACGGCGAGCCCAGCCTGGCCGCGCGCGGGCGCGAGGTGGTCGAGCGAGGCGAAGTGCGGTTCACGCCGGAGAATTACAAAACCATCTACCTGCACTGGATGGAGAACATCCACGACTGGTGCGTTTCGCGGCAGCTCTGGTGGGGGCATCGCATCCCGGCGTGGTACTGCGCCGAGCACCAGCACATCACCGTAGCGCGCGAGACGCCGGCGAAATGTGAGACCTGCGGCAGTACGAACCTGACGCAGGAGTCCGACGTGCTCGACACCTGGTTCTCTTCCGGATTGCTGCCGTTCACGTCGCTGGGCTGGCCGGAGAAGACGCGCGATCAGGAAATTTTCTATCCCTCGACGCTGCTGATCACGGCGTACGAGATTCTCTTCTTCTGGGTGGCGCGCATGATCATGTTCGGCTGCCACTTCATGCGCGACCACCGCCAGGACCCGTCCGTCAAGCAGGCCAGCGGCTTCGCCGGCCGTGCCGACGACACCGTACCCTTCCGCGAGGTGTACATCCACGCCCTGGTGCGCGATGCCGAGCGCCAGAAGATGTCCAAAACCAAGGGCAACGTCATCGATCCCATCGAGATCATCGGGAAGTACGGCACCGACGCTACCCGCTTCACGCTCGCGGCGATGGCCTCGCCAGGGACGGACATCGCCTTCAATCCCGCGCGCACCGAGGGCTATCGCGCCTTCGCCAACAAAATCTGGAACGCGGCGCGCTTCATCTTCATGAACATGGAGCGGGCTCCGGGCACGCTGCCAAACGGAATGCCGCAGACAGCAACCCAGGCACTGGAGGACCGCTGGATCGTCTCGCGCTTCCACCGCACCGCGCGCGAGGTCAACGAAGCCCTCGAGGCTTACCGTTTCGACGAGGCCGCCCACCGCGTATACACCTTTTTCTGGGGCGATTTCTGCGACTGGTACATTGAACTCTCCAAGCTACGGCTGAACGCGGAAGAGCCCGAGGTGGTGCAGGCGGCGCTCACCGTGCTGACCACGGTCTTCGACGGCGCTCTGCGACTGCTCTCGCCCTTCATGCCCTTTATCACCGAGGAGCTGTGGCACGCGCTCTACAGTGACAAGCCGCCGCTGAAGTCGATCGCGCTGGCGAAATTTCCCGAGCCCGAGGACGAACGCATCGACGAGCGGCTGGAGGCAGAGATGTCTGTGCTTCAGGATTTGATCGTCAGCGTGCGCCAGATTCGGCATGACCTGAAGGTTGAGCCCAAGGTAAGTGCACCCATCCGCGTTTCTTCAGACAACAACTTGCGCCGCCTGATCGAAGAAAACCGCGAGGCTGTAGAGCGTCTTGCCAATGTCAGCAACATCACCTTCGTAGATTCGTCGGACAAGATTCGTGCAGCTATTCTGCTAGGCTGGCCGGGTGGAAGGCACACGGCGCGCTTCGACGTGGTGGTCGAGTACGAGAAGAAGGTGGACACAGCCGCCGAGCGCGCGCGTCTGGAAAAAGACCTGGCGAAGATGGAAAAAGAACAGGATGTTGCCGCTCGCCAGCTTGCCAACCCAAATTTCTTAGCTAAGGCGCGACCCGACGTGGTAAAGGGAGTCGAACGGCGACTTGGCGAACTGAACGTATTAGTGGAAAAAGCGCGCGCAGCGCTGAAGGCGTTGGAGTAGGCTTTTCGTGCCAGTGCGAGCATAACTGGCAACTGGCAACTGACCACCGGCAACTGTCATGGATTGGAACAGCCGCCGCATCACCGGCATCCTGGAGAACGCGCTGCGCGAGGACAGCGTCACGCGCGACGCCACCACCTACGCCTGCGTCGACCCGCGCCAGGTGGCTGCGGCCACCATCCTGGCCAAGCAGGACTGCGTGCTGGCCGGACTGGGCCTGGTGGCGCGCATCTTCGACGTGTTCGCCGCGCTGGACGGCGCCGTGCTCGAGCATCCCGAGGTCACCAGCCATCCCGAGGTGTTCGACGGCGTGCGCCTGCACCGCAACCAGAGCGTGGCCGTCATCCGGCACAACGCGCGGGTGATCCTCTCCTGCGAGCGGGTGATCCTGAACTTCATGCAGCGGCTGAGCGGGATCGCCACTTTGACCCGCCGCTACGTGCACGCGGTCTCGGGGACGCGCACCCGCATCCTGGACACCCGTAAGACCGTTCCCGGACTGCGCGTGCTGGACAAGTACGCGGTGGTGTGCGGCGGCGGCTTCAACCACCGGCTGGATCTCTCCGACGGCGTGCTCATCAAGAACAACCACATCGCGGTGGCGGGCGGGATCGCGCCCGCGCTCGAGCGCGCGCAGCGCAACCGCCGCGGCGAGCAGGTGATTGAGATCGAGGTGCGTTCGCTGAAGGAACTCGAAGAGGCACTCACCCACGGCGCCGAAGCCGTGCTGCTCGACAACATGTCGGTGGAAGACGTGAAGAAGGCGGTCGAGCGCGGCGCCCAGCATACCCGCCGGGTGCCGCTGGAGTGCTCCGGCGGGATCACGCTGGAGAACGTCCGCGCCTACGCCGAGGCGGGCGTGGATTACATCTCCGTGGGCGCGCTCACCCACTCCGTGACCGCGGTGGACATGAGCTTGCGGGTGGAACCGGACTAGAGCATTCACCACAGAGGCACGAAAATGCTTGGGCCGACCACACCGGCTCCCTCATAATCTCTCCATCAAGACAACCGCAAGAATCCGCCGCACACGCAGTCGTCACGCGGCGCCCGAGCCGGAGGCGCGCACCGATGGCCGCATCGAACGCATCGTGCGCCTGCTCACCGACCACGCCATGGTGGTGGTGAGCGGGACCAAGCTGGCCGAGGAGATCGGCGCCAGCCGGTCAGCGGTGTGGCGATTCGTGCAGCAGTTGCGCGGCCTGGGCGTCGAGATCACAGGGCACCCGGCAACTGGATACCAGCTCACGTCAGTCCCCGACCTGCTGCTGCCCGAATTTGTGAAGCCGCTGGTGAAGGGCACGATATTTGCGGAGCGCCTCCACCACTACTTCCGCATCGGCTCGACCAATGCGGAAGCGATGAACGCCGCCGCGCACGGCGAGCCGGAAGGCAGTGTGTTCATTGCCGAGGAGCAGACCGCGGGGCGCGGCCGCGGCGGCCATTCGTGGCTCTCGGAGAAATCATCCGGCATCTACTGCTCGGTGGTGCTGCGGCCGGAGATCTCGCCCGCGGACACGCTGGCCATCTCACTCGCCGCGGGCCTGGCGGTGCGCGCGGCGGTGCAGGAGGTTACCAGCCTCGTCGCCGATCTGCGCTGGCCGAACGACGTTCTGCTCGCGGGGAAGAAGTTCTGCGGCATTCTCATCGAGATGAACGCCGAGCCCACGCGGGTGCGCTACCTGGTGCTTGGCATCGGCCTCAACGTGAACCAGAGTTCCTTCCCTTCGGCGCTGGAAAATGAAGCCACTTCGCTGCGGCTGGAGACCGGCAGTACGTGGTCGCGGGTGGAACTGGCCGCTGCTTTGCTAAAATCGCTGCACCGCGAGTACCGCGCGCTCGCGCCCGGCCGCGGCGTGCGCGTCGGCAAGCCGATTGCTGAAATCATGCGGCGCTTCGAAGATGCTTCGCCCGTGGCGCGTGGCCGGCAAGTGCGCGTCGAGGAAGAAGGCGGCTACGAAGGCGTCACCGAGGGCCTCGACGCCAACGGTTTTTTGCGGGTGCGGACTGCGGGCGGGCTGCGGACTGTGATCTCGGGCGGAGTGAGGGAGATTGATTCATTGAGTCAATGAGCCAATGCTTCTAGTCCTCGATGTCGGTAACACCAACACGGTGCTGGGAGTTTTCGCCGGTGACGGTCACAGCAGCGAGCTGGCCGCGCACTGGCGCGTCGCCACCATCCAGACCCAGACCGTGGATGAGTACGGGGTGTTGTTCCGCAACCTGTTCGCGATGGCCGACATCAAGGTGGCGGCCATCAAAGGCATCATCATTTCGTCCGTGGTTCCGCCCATGGACACGGTGCTGCGCGAAGTTTGCGAGCGCTACTTCCACAGCAAGCCCCTGTTCGTCGAACCGGGCGTGAAGACCGGCATGCCGGTGCAGTACGACAACCCGGCGGAGGTCGGCGCCGACCGCGTGGTCAACGGCGTGGCCGCCTTCGAGAAGTACGGCGGGCCGTGCATCATCGTGGACTTCGGTACCGCCACTACCTTCGACGCGGTGTCGGCCAGGGGCGAATACCTGGGCGGCGTGATCACGCCCGGCATCGGCATCTCGGCGGACGCGTTGTTCGAACGCACCGCGCGGCTGCCTCGCGTCGACATCCGCAAGCCGCCCCGCGTGATTGGCAGCAACACCGTCGGCAGCATACAGTCCGGGCTGTACTACGGATATCTGGGGCTGGTGGATGCGATCCTGGAGCGCATGCTCGCCGAACTCGGCCCGGAGACGAAGGTGGTCGCCACCGGGGGCTTGGCGCCGCTGATCGGCGAAGGGTCGAAGTACATCAGCGCGGTGGATGACCTGCTTACCCTGGAAGGGCTGCGGATCATCTGGGAGCGGAACATCAAAAAGAAAAACGCAGAGGACGCCGAGAACCCTGAGAACAACAAGAAGCTAAAAGCCAAAAGCTAAGAGCTAAAAGCCAAGAGCTAAAAGCCAAGAGCAACAGCCCCGCCGCAGTCCGCATGGAAAACTACTTCAACTACTTCACCGAGATCGAGGAGCACTTCCAGCGGCGGCGCGGCACCATGCTCCTGCTCTCGACGCTGGACTGGGCGCTGATCGAGACCTGGAAGGCAGCCGGCATCCCACTCGAAGCGGTGCTGCGGGGCATCGACGCCACCTTCGAGAGCTACGAACGGCGGCCGCGAAAAGCGCAGCGAAAGGTCAACGGCTTGGCTTATTGTTCCCAGGAGGTACTGGCCGCCGCCGAGGACATGAAGGAAGCTGCGGTCGGCGTAGCCTCGCCGCAAGCCCAGGACCGCGCCGCGTTCGATCCAGGCGAGATCGCCGCCTACCTTGCGCGCAACGCCAGACAGATCGAGCAGGCGAAGCTGCCGGACGCAGCGCGTCCGCTGGCGACGGAGGCGGCGCGCTCGCTGCGGGACCTGGCCTCGGGACTCTCCGCCGCCCCCAAGCTTGAAGACCTGGAGCGCCGGCTGACGGTGATGGAGGAGAAGCTGTTCGCCGTGCTGCTGGCGGGCACGCCGGATGAGGAACTGGTGGCGCTCCGCGCACAAGCCGAGCGCGAGATCGCGCCCTATCGCAGCAAGATGCCGGGCGCGCAGATCGAACAGTTGCACAAACAGTACGTCCACAAGATGCTGCTGGAGCGGCACGGACTGCCGCGGTTGAGCTTGTTCTACATGTAGCAGTCAGCACTCAGCATTCAGCACTCAGCACTCAGCCAAAGCGGGCTAAGAGCCAAGAGCCAACAGCAAAGAGCCATCTTTGATTCTAACCATCGACAAACTGATCTACGGCGGCAATGGGCTGGCGCGCTTCCCGGCGGACGACAAAGGTCCAGGCAAAGCGGTGTTCCTGCCGTTCGTGCTCGAAGGGGAACGCGTCGAGGCCGGTATCACCGAACAGAAGCCGGGATTCGCGCGCGCGCGCGCCGAGAAGATCCTCGAAGCTTCGCCGCACCGGATCGAGCCCGCCTGTCCGTACTTCGGGCAGTGCGGAGGCTGCCATTACCAGCACGCCGGCTATGAGCACCAGTTGCAGATCAAGTCGGCGATCCTGCGCGAGACCTTCCGCCGTGTCGCCAAGCTGGAACTCGCGCAGGAGATTCGCGTCCACGCTTCGCCACCGTGGAATTACCGCAACCGCACGCGGCTGCGGCTCCGCACGCGTCTGTTTGTGCTGGGGTACAACCGGCTGCGCGGGAGCGAGCTGCTGGCCATTGAGCAGTGCCCGATCAGTTCGCCGCTCATTAACCGGGCAATCGCCGCTCTGTGGGATTTGGGACGCGCGGACAAGGCGAGCGCCGACGTCACGGAAATCGAATTTTTTGTCAACGCCGAGGACACTCAGCTCCTAGCCGAGCTGACCGTTCAAGAGACAGGTTGGCGGCGGGGCGGGAAGTCTGACCTGCTGCAATTCATACGCATTCTTCGCGCGGCAGTCCCGGAGATAACCGGCGTGGCCGTGTTCCACGCGACTGCGCAAGGCGCGCTGGAACGCGAAGATATCCCGGCCGAGTTGCAGCAAACCTTCGGCGCGGACCACCTGCTGTATTCGACCGCGGCCGCCAACTATCAGGTCAGCGCCGGCTCTTTCTTCCAAACCAACCGCTTCCTTACGGCCAAGCTGGTGGAGTTGGCGGCCGAGGGCCGATCGGGAAATTATGCGCTGGATCTTTATGCTGGGACGGGATTGTTCTCGACCGTGCTCGCGAAGACATTTCGTGAGGTGGGAGCAGTCGAGTCGGCGTCCCTGTCCTTTCACGATCTGAAGCACAACTGCCCCGCCAACGTGCACTGTGTCGGCGAGCCTGTGCTGCAATTCCTGGGGAACATCGAGCGGCCGATCGATCTGGTAGTCGTGGACCCGCCGCGTGCTGGGCTGGGCGAAAAAGTGGCGGGACTGCTGGCGGACAGCGGCACGCCACGGATCACTTATGTTTCCTGCGATCCCGCCACGCTTGCCCGCGATTTGACGGTGCTGATCAACTCCGGCTATCGGATCGAAGAGGCGCATCTGGTCGATCTCTTCCCGCAGACCTTCCACATCGAAAGCGTGCTGCAGCTCGTTCGCTAGCGCTTAGGGCCGAATGGCCCCTTGCCGGGCACGCCGGCGTGCATATCATCGCCGCTCGGCATGCCGCGATCGCTCCCAGTCACGCGCCAACCGGTTTTCTGGGCAGCGCTCGCATTCGCGGCCGGCATCCTGCTGGGCTCCTACGCGTGGAGGCCGCCACTTTGGTGGATTGCGGCGGCGGCAGCGTTCCTGGGCGCGGCCACGTACTTCCTGAGACGGCGCTTCGCGGCCGCGGTGGCGCTTGCCTTGGGCGCTTTTGTGTGCCTGGGTGCGCTCTCCGTCGAACTCGCAAGCGCGGCCGGCGATCCCAACGAGCTGGCGGCATTCTGTGAGCGCGGGCCGGTCACCGTCACCGGCCACCTGCTGCGCGACGGCACGCTCCGCCAGGGCGCGTTCGGCAGCCCGCAACAGACCATTGACCTCGAGGCCGAGTCCGCCGTTGATGAACAGGGCCGCGTGGCGCGGGGTGGAATCCGATTGACCGCCTACTACCCGGCGGACAAGCAGCCAACCGTCCTTCGTTACGGGCAGCGGATACGTTTTCGCGCGCCACTGCGCCGGCCGCGCAACTATGGCAATCCCGGCGCAATGGACATGCGAGGCTACCTGCGGCGGCGCGGCATCGACGCGGTCGGCTCGATGAAGGCGGGGGAGATCGAGTTGCTCGAGGGGCGCGGCGGATCGCGCGCCGGGGCGTGGATCGCGGCGGCGCGGCGCAGCGTCCTGGCGCGCATGAACCTGCTGTGGGGGCCGCGCGACGGTCCCCTGGTCGTGGCCATGCTGATCGGTGAGCACTCGCTCATCGACCGGGAAACGCGGCAGAATTTCCAGAGCACCGGCACGTTTCACATCCTGGTGGTTTCCGGGATGAACGTGGGGCTGATGGCGTTCCCGGTGTTCTGGGTGCTGCGCCGCCTGCGTTTCGGTGAGGGCGTCACCACCCTGGTGACGATGATGGCCACCGGCGCCTACACCTTGCTCACCGACATGGGATCCCCGGTGCTGCGGGCCGCGTTCATGCTTTGGATCTATCTGCTGGCGCGGCTGTTCTATCGCGATTCGCGGGCACCGCTCAACGCCGCCGGAATCGCCGCGCTGGTGCTGTTGCTGCTCGATCCGCGGGCGCTGTTCGACGCCAGTTTCCAGATGACATTCATCGCCGTGCTGGCCATCGCGGGCATCGGGCTGCCGCTCCTGGAGCGCACCGCGGAGCCTTACCGGCGGGCGCTGCTGTTTCTGGGATCCACCGACTACGACCAGCAACTTGAGCCGCGAATGGCGCAGTGGCGGCTCGACTTGCGGCTGGTCGCGGAACGGCTGGCGCGGTTCATTCCCGGGAACAAATCGGAGCAGGCGGCGCTCTGGATCGTCGCCCGCGCTGCGGGCGCGGTGGTGGCCGCTTTCGAAGTGCTGCTGATCTCGGCGCTGATGCAGATGGGGATGGCAGCGCCCATGGCGGCGTATGCGCACCGCGCCGCGCTTCTGGCCGTCCCTTCTAATACCGTCGTGGTTCCGCTCACCGCCGTTCTGACTCCGATGGCCATGGTGGGTGTGCTCCTCAGCTATGTGTCACGGGTAATGGCGTGGCTGCCGGCATTGCTGACCAGCGCGCTGCTCCATGGGATCACCGGCAGCGTCCGGCTGCTGGGCGGCTCGCGGGCTTCCGCAGTGCGGGTGGCGACTCCCACCGCGGTGGCTGTGCTGGCATTTGGGTTGGCGTTTGCCTTGGCCATGCTGGTGGCGCGCCGCCGGCGTGCGTGGGCGATTTCCGGGCTGGCAGCCATGTTCGCCGCTTCCGCCTGGATCGCGCTCGTACCCCCCACACCGCAGGTGCGCGCCGGCCTGCTGGAGGTCACCGCGCTGGACGTGGGACAGGGGGACTCGCTGCTGGTGGTTTCGCCGCAGGGCCGGACGTTGCTGGTGGACGCCGGCGGGCTCACCGGCCAGCCGCGGTCGAACTTCGATCTGGGCGAGGACGTAGTCTCGCCCTACCTGTGGTCGCGGGGCATGGCACGCCTGGATGCCGTGGCCATCACCCACGCGCACGCCGACCACATGGGAGGGATGCGCGCCGTCATCGCCAACTTTCATCCTCACGAGCTGTGGATCAGCGTCCGGCCGCCGAACGGGGAGCTGGCCGCGCTGCTCGACGACGCGCGCCGGCAAGCGATCGAACTGAAGGAGTTTCGCGAGGGAACTCGCTTCGACTTCGGGGGAGCCGGCGTAGAAGTGCTGGCGCCGCCACGCGACTGGACCGCGGGTCCGCGTCCGCAGAACAACGACACGCTGGTGCTCAAGCTGAGTTACGGAGAGACTTCGGCCCTGCTGGAAGGAGACGCGGAAAAGCGCATCGAGCGGCTGATGTCGGCAAGCGGCGAGGCGCGCGCCGACCTGTTGAAAGTGGGACACCACGGCAGCGCGACGTCGTCGACCCCGGAATTCCTGTCGGCGGTGCGGCCGCGTTACGCGGTGATTTCAGTGGGCGCTCACAACCCGTTCGATTATCCGCGGCGGGAGGTCCTGGCGCGCCTGGAAGGATCGAAGGTTGCCACCTTCCGCACCGATGCGCACGGCGCCGTGACCTTCTATCTGGATGGGCGGAGCGTCGAGCCTAGGCTGCCGGGCCGCTGAGGTCGTCCCGCTCGTCCTCGTCCTTTGTCTGCTCGGCCGCGGCGCGGTATTCCTCGATCAGCCGCCGCGCCTCTTCCGCCTTGTCCGCCGCGACGCGGATCACCACCCCACCCACGCCCGGCAGGATTTCCTGTGGCGCATCCAGAGACACGATCACCGAATCAATGCCTTTGGAATCCAGCAGGCCCTGCACGACCAGGGCTTCGGAATCTTCCTTGCTGCCGAAAACCTCTACCAGTGGTTCATCGACGGACGGCGGGCTCGGGGCGGGCCCGGCTTGCGACTGCGGCTTGGGATCCATGAGGACCTCCAGAATGGTGCGCGTACCACGCGCCAGTTACTATTGTAATCGGGGAAGCACACCAGCGGTGCGGGGAAGGCGCGCATTTCCGTTGTATGATGCGCCCATAATCTGGGGGCCGAATGGATAGTCCGGAACGACGAGAGGAACCACAAAGTCAGGCCGAAATCGCGGACGAAAACCGAAGGATCCGCCGCCTGCAGATCATGATGAGCATGGTGATGTCGGTCATCTGCCAGGATTCCAGCCTGACCCTCGAACAGGCGTCCGAACTGGTGGCCAACACCAAACACGCCGCGCTGGCCATGTTCCCCGACAAGGAATTCGCCTACGACATTCTCTACAAGCCCCGCCTGCAGCGGCTCCTGCGGGAGCGCTTCCGGTTGCAGTAATTCCGAGATTCACCGCCGAGACGCCAAGATCGCCGAGGTGTGTCGGTTTGACGGACAAAGAATTTCTCGGCGCACTCGGCGACTCGGCGGCAAAAATCGGCTCCCGCCAAGCCCGTGAATCACGCTTTCCAGCCACCTCACTTCTTCTCCACCCGCGTCAGCCGCAAGGTGAGTGTTCCCCACCACAGGCGGGCGCGCATCTGCACCGGGATATGGCTGGCATCATCGGAATACCAGATCCAGAGGCGTCCTTTGCTCCTGACCGCGCCGCTTGCGGCTTCGGGCTGAACCCGCACGGTGTGGAATGCGCCTGCCGGCGTCTTAATCTCCTCCCGCCCCTCCACCCGCGCGCGTACGTCGCTGGTCTTGCCCCCGTTGTTCAGCGGGAAGGTGTACGCCTGGCCGACTTGAAGCGGCCGCGAGCCCAGGTACAAGATGCCGGACACAACGTCGGTCACGCAGCCGGGAATCTCGTTCTCGTCCTGCTTGCTGGCGCCGGTCTTCAGGTTCTTTTCTTGGAGCACGCTCTGGCGCCGGGCGTAGTCGAAGCGGATCGAGGTATCGAGGCGCCGGAAGCCCTCTTCCGTGTGCTTGGTGATGCGGGCGGAGCAGAAGGTGCGCGGACCGAGCCGGGCGTCGAAGCGGTCGTGGACGGGATAGAGCACGGAAAAAACCCCGGTGGAATCGCCGCTCGCGGTTACCCGCTCTTCGTCGCCTGAGGTATCCAGGCGCAGGGTAGCCGTGCCGGCGGTCAGCAGGCGCCACTCCACATCGTAAGAAAGCGTTTGCCCGTTGGCGAACGCGTACCCCGGCGGGGGCGGGGTGATGCGGGATTCGGACTCGATTACAGCCCCCGGCGTGGGGCCGGATGACTGCGGTGGCTGCGTCTGTCCCGTGAGAACGGCGGAGACCAGCAACGCGACCGCTACGGCCGGGGTCCCCATCGCACGCGGTTTTCGCGTGATGGGGTGGGCTGCGCGGATCGTAGGCAAGAGTCGTTCCACCAGGGTTAGACGATCAACTCGCTCACCAGACCAGTTTAAAAATCAGGGCCGCCAGGATTGCCGCGGCCCCCAGCGCCGCATTGTACTCGCGATGCTTGCGGTAGAGTTCCAAAGAAAATTGGCCGCGCTGTCCTGCCGCGGCTGATAGCCGTGGTAGCAGGCGCGGTACACGCCCGGCATATTCGTCGAAGCCTGGAAACCGCGAGCGCAGGAACTGCTCTTCGAAGCTCATCACCGGAACGTAAATGGCGACGAAGATCACCGCCATCGCGAGTGCGATCCACAGGCTGCGGGCCGCCAGCACGAATCCGGCGGCGATGATCAGCGAGCCCAAGTAAAGCGGATTGCGCGTGTAGGCGTAAGGCCCGGTGGTGGTGAGTTCGCTCGCTTTCCGGAGATATCCGGAGGCATAGGCGCGCAGCGCCACCCCGATCACCACGCCGGCGCCGCCGGCGGCCAGGCATGCCCAGGAAGGCCGCGCCCGCCATAGATAGAACGCCGCGAACACGAATCCCACGGGCACGCGGATGCGGCGGGCGATCCTGGTCCAGCTATTCACCGTGCGCCTCCAGCAGCCGCAGAGCGGCGCGCAGCACTTCCGCGGCCGGAATCGAGCGCAGACCCTCGTCCGGCCGGTCGTGGTGCGTGTAGGAAGTCGCGCTGCCGGCGTGGCGCAGGACGATGCTGCGCGTCCCGTAAGGACCGTTGCGGGCGGGATCGGTGGGACCGAAGATGGCGACCACCGGCAACCCCAGCGCCGCCGCCAGATGCATGGGGCCGCTGTCGCCGCCGATGAACAGGCGCGCACGGCGGGTGAGCGCGATCAGCTCGCCGAGCGAGCAACAGACCGGCTGGGCGCTGCCTCCGCTGGCCTGCTCCACGGCGCGCGCCAACTCTTCTTCGCCGGGCCCGAAGTTGATCAGTGATGGCAGTCCCTGGCGCGCCAGGGCAGCGGCGACCTGGCCGTAGTTCTCCGAGGGCCAGAGCTTCGCGCCCCAGCCTCCGCCCGGACTGAGCAGCGCGAAATCCTGCAGCCCGCGCCGGCGCAGTTCGTCGTTGCACCAATTCCCGCTGGTTGCGCTGCACGGCAAAGGAAAGCATGGTGGCACCGGCTCTTGCCCGGCGGCGGCTGCGGCCAGTTCGAGCCCTTGATCGACAACATGGCGCGAAGTGGTGAGCACGCGTCGTGTGTAGAACAGAGCTGCCGGCCGCTCGCGCGGACGGTCGAGCCCGATGCGTTCCGGCGCGGCGCTCCACAGGGCGAGTCCGGCAGATTTCCACGTGCCCTGGAAGTCCACGGCGAGCTCATAGCGAGCGGCGCGCAAGGCGCTCATCGCAGACCATGCTTCCTTCCACATCTGGTTCGAGAACGGCGCCTTGCGCCAGGCGACGGTGTTGATGAAGTGCAGCCGGCCGACCAGAGGTTTCTCCGGCGAGCCGGAAGCGGCGTTCTCCGCGCCGCGCGCGCAGAGCAGCTCCGCCCAGCGCTGCTCGACCGCCCACCCGATCGTGGCCGAAGGGAAGGCTCGCCGCAGCGCCGCCACGCCGGGCAGGGCGTGCAGGATGTCGCCCATCGAGCCCAGGCGCAGGATCAGCAGTTTTTCCATTTGCGCAGAAGATCGGAAGTGGAGTGGTCTTTGGGATCGCCGACGATGGCCACGCGCCCGCCGTATTCCGCCACCACGTCGCGCTCGGGCACGGTTTCGGCCGTGTAGTCGGTCCCTTTGGCGTGGATGTCGGGACGCAGTTCGCGCAACAGCGCGCGCACGTCGGGCTCGGCAAAGATCACGACCGCGTCCACGGGTTCGAGAGCGGCGACGATCTCGGCGCGCTCGGCGGCGGGCATGCGCGGGCGCCCTTCGCCTTTGAGCGCGCCGACCGAGGCGTCGTCATTGACGGCCACGACCACGCGCCCGCCCAGCGCCTTGGCCCCGCTGAGATAGCGGATGTGGCCGACGTGCAGCACGTCGAAACAGCCGTTGGTCAGGATGATGCGCTCCCCGGCACGCCGCCACTGTGCGACACGCTCGCGCAGAGCGCCGCGCTCGAGGACTTTGTTGTCTGCGGACATTCGTCTCCTTTTTACCACGGAGACACGTGGATCGGGACATCGGGTGATCGGGTAATTAGAAAGAGCAATCACCCAGCCGCGTGCTCGCCCCTAACCGCGTCCATCAGTTCGTCGCGCGTCACCGTCGCGGTCCCGCGCTTCATGACCACAATGCCGCCGGCATAATTTGCGAGCCGCGCTGCCTCTTCCGTAGAAGCCCCGGCGGCAAGGGCCGCAGTGAACGCGGCGATCACCGTATCGCCCGCGCCGGTGACGTCGGCCACCTGGTCGCTGCCGTAGATAGGGATCTCCACCGGCTTCCGGCCGCGCTCGAAGGCCATCATCCCGTGCCGCCCGCGGGTGATCAGAAGCGAATCGAGCTTCATGCGCTGCATGAGCGTCTTGCCCGCCGAGCGCAGGCGCTCGCCGTCGTTGCCGATCTCGGTGCTCAGGATTTCTTCCACCTCGGGCTGGTTGGGCGTAGCCGCGGTCACCCCGGAATAAGCGAGCAGGCGGTACCGCGAATCCAGGGTGATGGGGATGCCGTCCAGCGCGCGCTTCACCCGCACCGCGGTCAGCATCTCGGGAGTGGCAGCGCCGTAGCCATAATCGGAGATCAGCAGCGCGTCGGAGGCCTCGGCATACTCGCGCGCCAGCATCGCCAGCCGCCGCCGCACCTCGGCATCTGGCAACTCCGCCGGCTCGCGGTCCACCCGCACCACCTGCTGGCGCTGCGTGTGCGTGTGCCCGGCCAGAATGCGCGTCTTGGTGACCGTGGTGTGTCCCTTCAACTTGACGATGCCGCTGAGCGGGATCTTCTTCTTCCGAAAGCATTCAAGCAGCCCGCGGCCGGGCTCGTCGTCGCCCACGACACCGACCGGCAGCACGGTCACGCCCAGGTCCGCGAGGTTGTAGACGGCATTGGCGCCACCTCCGGGCACGATGGTCCGCTCGCGGTGTTTGAGGATCAGCACCGGGGCTTCGCGCGACACGCGCGAGATCTCGCCGAAGATGAATTCGTCGGCTACCAGGTCAGCGAGCACCGTCACCGTGACCTTGGGAAACGACTCGACGATGCGGAGCAGTCGCTCGGCGTGCTTGGAAAGCTTGTGCATGCGGAACGAGTGATTCTCTCATGCGGAGCGCGACGGGGAAAGGCGGGCGGACTGACCCACTACCGCCACGTCTGGAGCATTGACGAAGTGGGTGCTCTGCTGCGGAACCGCCATGTGCTTCAAAGCGGATTGACAAGAGCCTTACACTGAAAGCACTAGAAGAAAAGAGCTAGCGGGGACCCATGTCCGATCATGATGACGCTAAGTCTCAACTCGCCGAGAACATTCGGTTCTATGGAGAGATGCGTTTTAAGCAGCTCACGCTATTCATGGCTGCGATGACCGCTGTATCTGGTGGGGTTGCCCAGTACCCCAAGAACCGATGGTGGATAGCTCTGGCTGGCATCTGCGTCACAGCAGTTATGTGGGTGATGGAAGTAAGATCAAGCCTATACGGTATTGCTGCGCACGATGCAGCCCCGCATTTGTGGCCTTCACCGAAGCCCAAGCTTTTTCCTTGGCTAAGTGCAACGCTAGTTGTGTTATTCCTATATGTTGGGTTCTACGCATTTTGGCTAGCATGTGTCAGAGTGTGGTGCCCTACTTGTGCTTCGTTCTGGCTTGGGCTGGTCATCGGTCTCGCGCTATTAGCCTTCTCTATTGTCAACTACTGGCATCTTAGAAGTTTCTGGCTTGCTGCAAAGTGAACGTAAACCTGTGGGAATCACACATCTGCCGGTATCCGGGCTTACGCTGGCTTCCCGCGGCGCTGGGCGATCATATCGAGCATCGCGTCCAGCGCGCGCGGTGCGTCCACCAACTCCATCTTCACCGGGACCACGGCCAGCGGTTTCAGGGCGGAGAAGTAGCTGCCCAGGTTGACCGCGTCTTTTTCGGTGGTGACGAAGCCATCAGCCTCGGAGCGAGTGGCCATCGCCATCAACTCCCGCACATCCTTCTCGGTGTAGCGGTGGTGATCGCGGAAGCTCGCTTCGGCGGCCAGGTCAACCCCTGCGTTGCGCAGTTGCACGAAGAAGTTCTGCGGGCGGGCGATGCCGCAGAAGGCCAGCGGGTGCGCGGGCAGATCGCAGGGCGCGATGGTGCGGTGTGCGCGCCACACCAGCTTGCCTATGAGTGGGAACACGTCCTCCGGAGCGCCGCTGGTCAGCACCACGGCATCGGCGCGGGCGAGCGCGGAGAGCGGCTCGCGCAGGCGGCCGGCCGGCAGCAGGCGGTCGTGCGCGTCTTCGGCGGTGACCAGGACGAT
>Ga0209517_10003118_pt1 | contig 22706 bp, 23 predicted proteins | sample PeaSoiMetSII2010_FD_187695 | JGI IMG/M metagenome (GOLD analysis project Ga0209517, IMG submission 187695) | Peat soil microbial communities from Weissenstadt, Germany - SII-2010 (SPAdes) (version 2) | ecosystem: Environmental > Terrestrial > Soil > Wetlands > Peat | place: Germany...
AAGCCTCGAGGAGCTGCAGAGCGCCTCGGGCTGGCAGCCGCACAGCGTGCGCGGGTTCCTCGCGGGAACGGTGAAGAAGATGCCGGGCGTGAACCTCTCCTCCGAGAAGCCGGGGGATGGGGTCCGCCGCTATCGGGTCCAGCAGGCCTCGGCCTGAGGCGATGACGGCCAAGGGCCATACTCCGACCCCGCCGACGCCCACTCCGGCGTCGGCGGAGGTCGCCCGACTTCTCGATCGCCTGCTTATGCTCACCAGCGTTCAGCTGCGCCATGAATGGCAGCGGCTCTATCGCACGAACCCACCGCGACGGCTCAGCCGCGATCTCCTGCGGCGCGCAGTCGCTCACAAGATCCAGGAGCAGGCCTATGGCGGCCTGAGCCAGGCAGCTCGGCGCCGACTCCAGACCCTTGCGCGAACAATGGCGCAGGAGGGCGAGGCCGCCCTCAAGGCCAGTCCCGGCCAGAAGCCCGGGGCTCGGCTCGTACGCCAGTGGCGCGGCGAGACCCATTGCGTCCTCGTGCTGGACGACGGCTTCCTTTACCAGGACCAACGCTATCGCTCGCTCACCGCCATCGCCCGCGTGATCACCGGCGCTCATTGGTCCGGTCCGCGATTCTTTGGCCTCGGCGCACAGGCTCGGCCAACCTCCGAGTCTCAGCGTGGCTAGAGCCCGCACACCTCGGCGCACCGTCACGCGTTGCGCCATCTACACCCGCAAGTCCTCCGAGGAAGGGCTGGAGCAGGACTTCAACTCGCTCGATGCCCAGCGCGAGGCCTGCGCCGCGTTCATCAAGAGCCAGAAGCACGAGGGCTGGACTCTCGTCGCCGCCTCCTACGATGATGGCGGCTTCTCGGGTGGCACCCTGGAGCGACCCGCGCTCAAGCGCCTACTCAATGATATCGGCGCCGGCAAGGTCGACGTCATCGTCGTCTACAAGGTGGACCGGCTCACCCGCTCGCTCGCCGACTTCGCCAAGATCGTAGACGTGCTCGATGCCCAGGAGGCCTCCTTCGTCTCGGTCACCCAGCAGTTCAATACCACCACCTCCATGGGTCGGCTAACCCTCAATGTGCTGCTCTCCTTCGCCCAGTTCGAGCGCGAAGTCACCGGCGAGCGTATCCGGGACAAGATCGCGGCCTCCAAGAAGAAAGGCCTCTGGATGGGCGGCCTGCCGCCGCTGGGCTATGACCCCCGCGACCGCAAGCTGGTGGTGAACGAGCCCGAAGCCGAGATCGTCCGCCACATCTTCCGCCGCTATGCCGCCATCGGCTCGGTGCGCCTCCTCAAACAGGAACTGGATACCGAGGGCATCGTCAGCAAGCTGCGGGCGAACCAGACGGGACGTCGGTGGGGTGGCCAGCACTTCGCTCGAGGCGCGCTCTATCGGATGCTGCAGAACCGAATCTACCTGGGTGAGACCGTTCACAAGCACCAGAGCTACCCCGGCGAGCACCATGCGATCATAGACCCGTCCCTTTGGGAGGAGGTCGAGCGGCGGCTCCGGGACAATCGCATAGAGAATGCCGATGGCACCCGCGCGGCTGATCCGAGCTTGCTGGCGGGGCTGCTCTACGACGAGCGGGGCGAGCGCATGACGCCGAGCCATGCGGTGAAGCGCGGAACCCGCTATCGCTATTATGTTTCGCGTTCCCTCGTCACAGGGAACCGTTCCAGCGCGCCGCAGGGCCGTAGGATCCCCGCCGGGGAGATCGAGACCGTGGTCGCCAAACGCCTCTGCACTTTTCTGTCCGGGCGTTCAGCCCTCTTCGACGTAATTGGGCCTCGCGCGCACGATGCCTCCCGCCAGGGTCAGCTCATGGATACGGCTGCAGACCTGGCCCGCAGGTGGCCCGACCTCGCGCCTTCGGAGCAGCGCGCAGCTCTGAGGGCCCTCGTCGCTCGCATCGATATCCGCACCGATGGTATCGATATCAAGCTCGCGCTCGAGCGCTTGCCCGAAGTGCTTCACCAGGCACCGCTCGCGCCGCCCTCGGGCGCATCTGACGGGCCGAGCAGCCCCCTGACCCTCTCCGTCCCGGCCCGCCTTGCACGCGCGGGATTGGGCACCAAGCTGATCGTCGAAGGCGAGCCATCGGCCGAACCAGATCCGACCCTGATCAAGCTCGTGCTCAAGGCAGAGGCGCTGCGGACGACGCTGCTGACCGGCGGAGTCGGAAGCATAGAGGAGATTGCGCAGCGTGAGGGCGTGACCGGCTCCTACGTTACGCGGCTGCTCCGCCTTGCCTTCCTCGCGCCCGACATCACCACCGCCATTCTGCATGGCCGCCACTCGCCCGAGCTCACCGCCGCCACGCTGCTGCGCCATTCGCGTCTCGCACTGGATTGGGGCCACCAGCGCAGCGCGCTCGGCTTCGCCTGACGCGCTCACGCGGCACGGCGCTCAGCGCATCGACGTCAGAATCTTCTCAGTCATATCTTGAGATTGTGCGCGCGTAAGCGCCCGCGCGCGGCGTTCACATCAATAGTGAAGTCGTACTGCAAAACGCGGCGACAGAGACGCGCGCGCGAAGCACGCGTGTGCTTCCGGAGTGTGGCGTCTCTCGTGACTAAGCACGCTGGGGCGAGCGCGCGAAGAGCGCGCAAAATGCGCCTCTTATCGCGTCGCGCATAGAGCCATAAAATATTGCTATAACAATGGCTTAGGACTGGCGGAGGGAGGGGGATTCGAACCCCCGATAGGGATTTAAACCCCTATAACGGTTTAGCAAACCGCCGCCTTCAGCCACTCGGCCACCCCTCCGCGGGGACACGGCGTATGCGACGGCCCTTGTATAGACGGGCAAAATCCGAGTCAACGCGGACGGCACAAGAGGAAGCCGCCGAGCGCGAAATCCGGCCGCGCCGGGCCCGCGCGCGAGGGCCGGCGCAAGCGATGCCTGCTCAAGAGTGTCGCAGCGACGTTCCGCCGATGGCGAGGCGACAGCGTGGGCGCGGATTGTGGGGACGCACTGGCTCAGAAGGAACCACCGTGCCCGACGCCCGACGCTCGCGTCCGCTCCGCCACGAAACCCTCGCGGCCGCCTTCATCGTGGTCTTGCTGGTGATCGCGGTGGGAACCGCGATGCGCGCCTGGTGAGTCCCGCGGCGAGCCGGGCTCGCCCGTTCATACCTTATCAACCATGATCGGTGGCGGCACCGAGGACGCTTCGGCGCCCAAAGTCTGACCCATGTCAACGTGACCGCCCCGGGCTCACCCGGAATCGGGGGAAGTGCGCCGGAATCGGCGGAATCCGTTTCACCGCATTTTAACGAAAGACCTGAAAAACTGGCGTCTGCGGAGGAACAGAAGGGTTCCTCCCGGTCAGTGGAGGATGAGATGAGTTTGTCCAGACGTTCCGTTGAAATGCTGCTCGATCTGGTCGAGATCAAAATCAGCTACATGGACGTGGCCGATCGCGAAGACGCCAGGGACCTCGTGGTGCTCGAGCGCTGCCGCGAGGAGCTTAGGTCGCTGACGGGCCTCGCCAGCGCGGCCGCCGCCTCGGCGACCCTTGGCCGTCGCGTCGGGCGCCCCCGCCTGGCGGCCTGATCTCGAGACCGGGCTCTACCTCCCGCCGATCAGGCGGGCACTTGCATCCCGCGGGCGACCGCGGGCTGAGCGCCGATCCCCCGGTACCAGCGCTCCACGTTCGGGAAATCGCCGAGCGCCACCTTGTGCCACTCGTGCCGCGCCACCCACGGATAGGTGGCGATGTCGGCGATCGAATAGTCTCCCGCCAGGTAAGCCGCCCTGCCCAGCTGCGCGTCGAGCACGCCATAAAGCCGACGCGTCTCCTTGCCGTAGCGCTCGATCGCATAGGGTACCGGCTCCGGCGCCGCGCGCAGAAAATGGTGCACCTGGCCGAACATCGGCCCGACGCCGCCCATCTGAAACATCAGCCACTCCAGCACGACATAGCGGGCCGCCGGATCCTTCGGCAGGAACTTGCCGGTCTTCTCCGCCAGGTAGATCAGGATCGCGCCGGACTCGAAGAGCGTGAGCGGCTTGCCGCCGGGTCCTTCGGCATCGACGATCGCGGGGATCTTGCTGTTGGGATTGATGGCGACGAACTCGGGCGCGAATTGATCGCCCTTGGAGATGTCGATTTTGTGGACGTGATAGGAGAGACCGGTCTCCTCCAGCATGATGGAGACCTTACGCCCGTTCGGCGTGCCCCAGGTGTAGAGATCGATCATCGTCGCGGCCTCCATGAGTTCAATGAGGCGAGCCTTACCCAACTGACGGGCCCACGGCAAGGGACGGGGTAGCGCGGCGGCGCGCCGCCGACTAGGCTCCCCTATCGAAAATGGCCTATGGAGGGCGCATGGCGCGCTCGATGATTCACCCCGTCGTTCTGTCGGGCGGGTCCGGCACCCGGCTCTGGCCGCTCTCTCGCGCGCTCAGCCCCAAGCAGCTGCTGCCCTTGCTCTCCGAGAAGAGCCTGTTGCAGGAGACCGTGCTGCGCGTGACCGACACGCAGCACTTCGCGGCGCCCCTGGTGATCGCGAACGACGAGCACCGGTTCCTCGTGGGCGAGCAGCTGCGCGCCGTCGGCGTCGCCCCGCGCGCGCTGGTACTGGAGCCTCAGGGCCGCAACACCGCGCCGGCGATCGCGGTCGCGGCGCTCTTGTTGAGCGCGGACGATCCCGACGCGCTCCTGCTGGTGCTTCCCTCGGATCACGCGATCCGGCACCGCGCCGCCTTCCTGGTCGGGGTCGAGCGTGCCGCCGCTGCCGCCCGCGCGGGCGCGCTGGTGACTTTCGGCGTGACGCCCGACCGAGCCGAGACCGGCTACGGCTATATCCGCCGCGGCAAGCCGTGGCCGGAGATCGACGGCTGCTTCGCCGTCGCGGAATTCGTGGAGAAGCCGGACTCGGCGCGCGCCGCGAAGATGCTTGCGGCCGGCGACTACTACTGGAACAGCGGCATGTTCGTCCTGCCGGCGAAGCTCTACCTGCTGGAGCTCGCGCGCCACGACGGTGCCATGATCGAGACCTGCCGGCGCGCGCTCGCCGAAGCCAAGCGAGATCTCGATTTCCTGCGCCTGGAAGCGAGCGCGTTCGGCGCGGCGCGCTCGATCTCGATCGATTATGCCGTGATGGAGCACACGAAGGCGGCGGCCGTCGTTCCCGTGGACATCGGTTGGAGCGACGTCGGGAGTTTCGATGCGCTCTGGCAAGTAAGCTCGAAGGACGCCGAGGGTAACGTCGCCGTCGGCGATGTCGTGACTTTCGATACGCGCAATTCCTATTTGCGCGCCGATCATGGTCTCGTGACGGCGCTCGGTGTCGAGGACCTCGTCGTTGTCGCGACATCGGATGCGGTTCTGGTCGCGCCGCGGTCGAGGGCGTCCGACCTGAAGCAATTGATCGCCAAGCTCGAGCGCGAGAGCCGCGGCGAGCTCAAGACTCATCCGCTGGTCGAGCGCCCTTGGGGCAGCTACCGCTCGATCCACAACGGCGAGCGCGTGCAGGTGAAGCACATCGTGGTGAAGCCCGGCGGCCGCCTCTCTCTGCAATACCACCACAAGCGCGCGGAGCATTGGGTGGTCGTGCGCGGCACGGCCAAAGTGACCCGCGGCGACGAGGTCACCATGCTCGGCGAGGATCAATCGACCTACATCCCCATCGGCATGCCGCACCGCCTGGAGAACCCCGGCGACACGCCCGTGCATCTGATCGAGGTACAGACCGGCAGCTATCTCGGCGAGGACGACATCGTGCGCCTCGAGGACACCTATGGCCGCGTCGCGAAGGGTTGAGTCATGCACACCGACGTCGTGATAATCGGCGGAGGCGCGATCGGCGCCGCCGCGGCCTGCTCCTTGCGCGGCCATCCGAAGCCGTGCACGGTCGCGGTCGTCGAGCGCGATCCCACCTATGCGCTGGCCTCGACGCCCAGAGCCTCCGGCGGCGTGCGGCGGCTCTTCTCGTTGCCGGAGAACATCCGGCTCTCGCAATACAGCATTCCCTTTTTCGAGCGGTTCGAGACCGAGATGGCCGTGGACGGCGAGCCCGCGCCCATCGGCTTCAAGAAGAACGGCTATCTCTTCATCGTGCCGCCCGGCGCGATCGCCACGCTGAAAGCCGATTTCGACGCTCAGCAGCGCGAGGGCGTTCGCGTGACGTGCTGGAGCCGCGGGAGATCGCGGCCAAGTTCCCCTCCATGACCGTCGACGACCTCGGCGCCGGCGTGCATTCGCCCGACGACGGCTGGCTCGATCCGCACTCGGTGCTGCAGGGCTTCCGCCGCAAGGCGCGCTCGCTGGGCGCCGAGCTCATCGCCGACGAGGTGGTCGGCATCGACGTCGAACGCGGCGTTGTTCGGGCCGTGCGGCTGAAATCAGGACGGCGGATCGAGACCGGCGCCGTCGTCAACGCTGCCGGCGCCTGGGCCAAGGAGATCTGCGCCATGGTCGGCTGGACCGTCCCGATCGAGCCGATGCGGCGCTACGAGCATTACTTCGAGGCGGAGGACCCGATCGAGCCCCTGCCCTACATCAAGGACGTCAACCGGCTCGCCTTCCGACCGGAGGGCAAGGGCTACTCGGGCGGCCTGCCGGATCTCGCGGAGCCCCGCGGCTTCAATTTCGAGGTCGACCACGGCTATTTCGAGCGCGTGGTGTGGCCCGCGCTCGCCCACCGCTTCCGGGCCTTCGATCGCACCAAGGTACGCAGCACGATGCCCGGGCTCTACGACCAGAACGAGCTCGATGGCAATATGATCATCGGCCCCTGGACCGGCCATCTCGAGAATTTCTATCTGCTCGCAGGATTCTCCGGACACGGCCTGATGCACGCGCCCGGCTGCGGCCGCGCCATCGCCGAGCTGATCCTCGACGGCGGCTACCGCACGCTCGACCTGAGCCGCTTCGGCTGGCAGCGGGTCGCCGAGAACCGCCCCTATCGCGAGCGCGGGATCACCTGAGCCCTCGCTCTCAGTGATCGACAGACTGCAGCTCTTCCTTGCGCTTCGCCACGAAGGCATCGAGCGCCTCGGATATCGCGGGATCGAGCGGCGGTTGCTCGTAGATCTCGAGCGCCTTCTGCCAGATCTGCGTCGCCCGCTGCGTCGCCGTGAGGCCGCCGGCGAGCTCCCAGTTCTCGTAGTTCTGCCAATTGGAGACGAGCGGCGTATAGAACGCCGTCTCGTAGCGGGCGAGCGTATGCGGCGAGCCGAAGAAATGCCCACCGGTCGGCACGTCCGCAATCGCCTCGAGGCCGGTCGCGATCTCCTCGGCGTCGACGTCCATGGGCTTGATGGTCTCGGCCATCATTTGCAGCATCTCGACGTCGATCACGATCTTCTCGAAGGACGCCGTGAGCCCGCCCTCCATCCAGCCGGCGCCGTGATAGACCAGGTTGGCGTGGCCCATCACCGAGGCCCAGATCGACATCTCGGACTCGTAGGCCGCCTGGGCGTCGACGGCATTGGCGGCGCAGGAATTGCTGGCGCGGTAGGGCAGCTTGTAGAGCCGCGCCAGTTGCCCGGCCGCGAGCGTCGCGCGCGCGTTTTCCGGCGTGCCGAAGGCCGGCGCGCCCGAGCGCATGTCGACGTTCGAGGTGAAGGCGCCGTAGACCACCGGCGAGCCCGGCCGGACGAGCTGGGTCAAGGCGATGCCGGCCAGCGCCTCGGCGTTCTGCTGGGTGAGCGCCGCCGCCATGGTCACCGGCGTCATCGCGCCCATCAATGTGAAGGGCGTCACGCACACGGCCTGGCCGAACTCCGCCATGGTCATGAGCCCATCCGACATCGCGGCATCGAAACGGCGCGGCGAGTTGACGGAGATGATGGTGATGACGCCGGGGTCGCCCGCCATCTCCTCGCGCGTCTTGCCGCGGGCGATCGCCATGATGTCGATGCCGTCGAGCGCGCGGTTGCGGCCGATCGCGGTGCAGTGATAGACGCGGTCCGCATAGGTGACGTTGGCCCGGTAGCAGTCGAGGTGCCGCGTGCGCGCCGGCAGCTCGACCGGCGCCGTCGGCTGGTTGCCGATGAGGTGAATGATGTCGAAGCTCTGCGCGAGCTTGATCAGCTTCACGTAGTCCTCGAGATTGCCGGCGCGGCGGCCGGCGACGCAGTCGTGGATGTTGGGCGGCCCGGCGACCAGGCCGAAGGAGATGAAGTTCTCGCCCAGGTGGATGCGACGCTGCGGATTGCGCGGCGTCAGCACGAAGCTGGCCGGCGCCGACTTGATCGCGTCCAGCACCAGCCCGCGCGGCAGCTTGGTGAGGCCGGTCGTGTCGTCGACGCTGGCCCCCGCCTGGCGCAGCCGCTGACGGGCCGCGGCGCCCATGAACTCGATGCCGGTCTCCTCGAGCAGCCGCAGCGATGCCTCGTGGATCGCCATCAGCTGGTCCTGGCTCAGCACCTCGATGGGCTTGAAGCTGTTGCGCAGCGGCGGCGAGCCCAGCAGCGACGCGCCAAGGTGCTTGATTTCCCGGGTCCGCCGCGGTCGTCGGCCGGAGCGTGGCGTATCCATATCGTCCCCTCCGCATATCGATGCGTGGACCGCATCATAGCCGACGATGGCCGTCGGATATCACCCCCGCGCCACGCCTCTTGGGGACCCTTGCATTCGAGCGCGGGCCGCGCGACCTTTGCCGGACCCTAGACCGACCCGGAAAGAGGCGAGGCCGCCATGGACGATGTCATCCCGAAAGACAAGGTGAAGCCCTTCAAGTGGGTGGGGACGAGCCCGATCCGGCCGGATGGCGTGCCGAAGGTGACGGGGGTCGCGCAGTATGGCGCCGACCTCGTGATGCCCGGCATGCTCCACGGGCGCATCCTGCGCTCGCCACATGCCCACGCGCGCATCCGCTCGATCGACACCTCGAAAGCGGCGGCGCTGCCCGGGGTCAAGGCGGTGGTGACCTCCGCGGACTTCCCGGAGCAGACCTTCGAGTATCTGGGGCCGGAGCGGGTCGCGGTCAATTACTGGCACATGACGCGGAACGTCATGGCGCGCGAGAAAGCGCTCTATGAAGGCCACGCGGTCGCCGCGGTCGCCGCCGTCAGCAAGTCGATCGCCGATGAGGCGCTGGCGCTGATCAAGGTCGATTACGAGGTGCTGCCGCACGTGATCGACGTCGACGACGCCATGAAGCCCGACGCGCCCCTGCTCTTCCCCGACCTCATCACCCGCGGCGTCGAGCCGCCGCCCAAGCCCTCCAACGTCTCCAAGCGGATCGAATTCAAGATCGGCGATATCGCGAAAGGCTTCGCCGAGGCGGACGAGATCGTGGAGATGTCGTTCAAGACCGCGCCGGTGCACCAGGCCTATCTCGAGCCGCACGGCTGCGTGGTCCGCTTCGACGCCGATAAGCAGTGCGAGATCTGGAGCTCGAGCCAGGGCCACTTCGTGGTGCGGGCGTACACGGCGAAGCTGCTTGGCCTCAAGCAAGGCGACGTCCGCGCCTATGCCGCGGAGATCGGCGGCGGCTTCGGTGGCAAGACCGTGATCTACCTGGAGCCCGTGGCGGCGCTGCTCGCGAAGAAGTCCGGCCATCCCGTGAAGATGATGATGAGCCGGGAGGAGGTGTTCAAGGCGACGGGCCCGACCTCCGGCTCCTCCATGACCGTGAAGATCGGCGTCAAGCGCGACGGCAAGATCGTCGCCGCCGAGGGGCTCTTCAAGTTCCAGGCCGGCGCCTTCCCGGGCTCGCCCGTGATGAACGCCTGCATGTGCGCCTTCGCGCCCTATGACATCCCGAACGCGCGCACGGTCGGCTACGACGTGGTCTGCAACCGGCCGAAGTCCGCGGCCTACCGCGCGCCGGGCTCGCCGATCTCGGCCTTCGCGGTCGAGAGCGTGATCGACGTGCTCGCCCAGAAGCTCTGCATGGACCCGCTGGAGCTCCGCTTGAAGAATGCGGCGCGGGCAGGAACGCAGATGGTCTACGGGCCGAAGCTCTCCCACAACGGCTACGCCGAGACGCTCGAGGCGCTCTTGAAGCATCCCGCGTGGAAGGCGCCGCTCAAGAAGAACCAGGGCCGCGGCGTCGCGTCGGGCTACTGGTTCAACGGCGGCGGCGAGTCGAGCGCCACCGTGCACGTGAACGACGACGGCACGGTCGTGTGCGCGACGGGGAGTCCCGACATCGGGGGCTCCCGCGCCTCCATGGCGATCATGTGCGCGGAGACGCTGGGGATCAATTACGAGCAGGTCCGGCCGATCGTCGCCGACACCGCATCGGTCGGCTACACGCACGTCACCGGCGGCTCGCGCGTCACCTTCGCGACGGGGATCGCGGTCGTCGAGGCCACAAAGAAGGTGATCGCGGACCTCTGCAAGCGCGCGGCGATGATCTGGGACGTCGACGTCGACGGCGTCACCTGGGAGGACGGGCATGCGAAGCCCGCCAGTACGAACGTCGGCGACTTCAAGCCGCTCTCGCTCAAGGAGATCGCGGCGAAGAAGGCGGCGACCGGCGGCCCCATCGGCGCCGCCGCCGGCGTCAATCCCGGCGCGGTGGCGCCGGGCTATGCGACGCAATTCTGCGACGTCGAGGTCGATCCCGAGACCGGCAAGGTGACGGTCCTGCGCTTCGTCGCAGCCCAGGACGTGGGCCGCGCCATTCACCGCGACTATGTCGAGGGCCAGATCCAGGGCGGCGTCGTCCAGGGCATCGGCTGGGCGCTCAACGAGGAGTACGTCTACGACCGGCAAGGACACATGGAAAATGCCGGTTTCCTCGACTATCGGATCCCCGTCGCCTCGGACTTACCGATGATCGAGACGGTGATCGTCGAGGTGCCGAACCCCTCGCATCCCTACGGCGCCAAGGGCGTCGCCGAGGTCAACATCTGCCCGCCGATGGCGGCGATTGCCAACGCGATCGACCGCGCCACCGGCAAGCGCCTCACGGAGCTGCCGATGTCGCCGCGCAAGGTGCTGGCCGCGATCGAGTCGCCGCAGAAGGCGTGAGCGCCGTGGGTCCCGCGCGCGTCGTGCTGACCGGCGGCTTGAGCCGGCGCTACACGGGCGGCGTCCAGGAGTTCTCGATCGAGGCGAAGAACCTGCGCGGCGTCCTCAAGGAGTTGGATCGCCTGCATCCCGGCCTCGCCGACCACCTCGAGCACGAGACCACCGTCGCCATCGACGGCGCGATCCACGAGGATGTCGGCTACTACCAGACCGTGAAACCCGGCTCGGAGATCTTCTTCATCCCGAAGCTCGAGGGCGGGTAAGAAGCTCCTGCTCTGCCGAGGACGGCGCCGCGCTCAACCCGCGAGCTTCTTCCTCAGGAGTTCGTTGACCAGCGCGGGGTTGGCCTTGCCCTGGGTCGCCTTCATAACCTGGCCCACGAAGAAGCCGAAGAGCTTGTCCTTGCCGGAGCGGTACTCGGCGACCTTGTCGGCCTGCGCCTTCATGACGGCGTCGATGGCGGCATCGATGGCGCCGGTATCGGTGACCTGCTTGAGGCCCCGCTCCTCCACCAGGGCCGCCGGGCTCTTGCCGGTTTCTACCATCGCCGCGAACACGTCCTTGGCGAGGCGACCGGAGATGGTCTTGTCGTACTGGAGCTTGAGCAACTCCGCCAACATCGGCGGCGTCACCGGGAATTCGTCGATCGCCTTGCCCGACGCGTTGAGCGCGGCGAAATAGTCGCCCATCACGAGATTGGCGGCATCGACGGCGAGCCGGGTCTTGGAGAACCCAGTCCCCGCCCGCTCGAGCTCCGAGAGGACACGCTCATAGAACGCCGCCGACTCCTTCTCCGCCACCAGCACGCTCGCGTTGTAAGCGGTGAGGCCGAGCTCGCGCTCGAACCGCGCCTTCTTGGCGTCGGGTAGCTCCGGCAGCTGCTGGCGCAGCTCGTCCACGCGCTTCGGATCCAGTACCAGCGGCAGCAAATCCGGATCCGGGAAATAGCGGTAGTCGTGCGCGTCCGCCTTGGAGCGCATGGACCGCGTGATGCCGCGGTTGGCGTCGAAGAGCCGAGTCTCCTGGCGGATGCTGCCGCCGTCCTCGATGACCTCGATCTGCCGGCGCGCCTCGTGCTCGATCGCCTGCATGACATAGCGGATCGAGTTCACGTTCTTGATCTCGCAGCGCGTGTTGAGCGGCCCGCCGGGCTTGCGGACGGAGACGTTGCAGTCGCAGCGTAGCGAGCCCTCCTCCATGTTGCCGTCGCAGGTGCCGAGATAGCGCAGGATCGAGCGCAGCTTCTTGAGATAGGCGCCGGCCTCCTCCGCCGTTCGCATGTCGGGCTCGCTCACGATCTCCATCAGCGCGATCCCTGCGCGGTTGAGATCCACGTAGGTGTACTCGGCGTGCTGATCGTGCAGGCTCTTGCCCGCATCCTGCTCGAGGTGGAGGCGCGTGATGCCGACCTCGCGCGTCGAGCCATCCGCGAGATCGAGGATGATCTTTCCCTTGCCCACGATCGGCCGCGTGTACTGGGAGATCTGATAGCCCGGGGGCAGATCCGCGTAGAAATAATTCTTCCGGTCGAACACCGAGATCAGGTTGATCTGGGCCTCGAGACCGAGCCCGGTGCGCACGGCCTGCTCGACGCAATGGCGGTTGATCACCGGCAGCATGCCCGGAAAGGCGGCGTCGACGGTGGAGACCTGCGTGTTGGGCTCGGCGCCGAACGCCGTCGCGGCGCCCGAGAACAATTTCGCGTTTGAGATGACCTGCGCATGCACCTCGAGGCCGATCACGACCTCCCACTGGCCGGTGCGTCCCTCGATCAGGCTCATGCGCGGCCTCCCGCGATGAAGGCGGGTCTGTGCGTGAAGCTCGCCGCGCGCTCGATCACCTCGCCCACACGCAGCACCATCGCCTCGTCGAAGGCGCGGCCGATCACCTGCAGTCCCAGCGGCAGGCCGTCCGCCGACAATCCCGCCGGCACCGAGAGCCCCGGCAGCCCCGCCAGGTTCACCGGCACGGTGAAGACGTCGTTCAAGTACATGGCGACGGGATCGTCGCTGTTCTCGCCGATCGCGAAGGCCGCGCTCGGCGCGGTCGGGGCCAGGATCGCGTCGCAGCTCTTGAAGGCCTCCGCGAAATCGCGCGCGATCAAGGCGCGCAGCTTCTGTGCCTTCAAGTAATAGGCGTCGTAGTAACCGGCCGAGAGCACGTAGGTGCCTATGAGGATACGACGCTTCACCTCGGCCCCGAAGCCCGCAGCCCGCGTCGCCTCGTACATCTCGTCGAGGCTCTCGCCGGGGACCCGGAGCCCGAAGCGCACGCCGTCATAACGCGCGAGGTTCGACGACGCCTCCGCGGGCGCGATGATGTAGTAGGCGGGCAGCGCATACTTCGTCATCTTGAGGCTGACATCGACGGGTGTCGCGCCCGCCGCCTTGAGCCACGCGATGCCCTGCTGCCAGAGCTGCTCGATCTCCGCGGCCATGCCGTCGACGCGGTACTCCCGGGGAATGCCGACCTTGAGCCCGCGGATGTCGCCGGTGAGCGCGGCCTCGAAGTCCGGCACCTCGATCGGCGCCGAGGTCGAATCCTTGGGGTCATGCCCGGCCATCGCGCCCAGCATGATCGCGGCATCGCGCACGCTGCGCGTCATCGGGCCCGCCTGATCGAGCGAGGATGCGAAGGCGACGATGCCCCAGCGCGAGCAGCGGCCATAGGTCGGCTTCAGCCCGACGATGCCCGAGAAGCCCGCGGGCTGCCGGATCGAGCCGCCGGTATCGGTGCCGGTAGCGCCCATCGCCGCGCGCGCCGCCACCGCCGCCGCCGATCCGCCGGAGGAGCCCCCGGGCACCAGCGGCCGGTTGTCGCCGCGCCGCCGCCAGGGGTTCTCCACCGGACCGAAGGCGCTGGTGATGTTCGAGGAGCCCATGGCGAACTCGTCCATGTTCACCTTGCCCAGCATGGTGGCACCGGCATTCCAGAGGTTCGCCGTCACCGTCGACTCATAAGGCGGCTTGAAGCCCTCGAGGATGCGCGAGCCCGCCGTGGTCTGGATACCCTCGGTGCAGAAGAGATCCTTGATCGCGAGCGGAATGCCCTCGAGCGGACGCGCCGCGCCGCGGGCGAGCCGCGCATCGGACGCGCTCGCCATTTCGAGCGCTCGCTCCGGCGTCTCCACAAGATAGGCGTTGAGCGGACGCGCTTCCTTGACCGCGGCGATGTGCGCTTCGGCCAAGTCCCGCGCCGAGAATTCCTTCTTCCGCAGACCCTCGCGCGCTCCCGCGATGGTGAGGTCGGTCAGCGCCGTCATCACTCCACCACCTTGGGCACGAGGAAGAAGCCGTGCGCCTGCTGCGGCGCGTTGGACAGGATCTTGTCGGGAACATTGCCGTCGGTGACGCGGTCCTCGCGCATGGGCAGCGTCATCTCCGCCACGCTCGCCATCGGCTCGACGCCGTCGGTATTCACCTCGCCGAGTTGCTCGATCCAGGTCAGGATGTGCGAGAGCTCGCCCGCGAGCTGCTCCAGCTCGCTCTCGGGCACCTTGATCCGCGCCAGGGTGGCGATGCGCGCCACTGTGGCCTTGTCCAAAGCCATGATGTAGATGTCTCCGCGCGCGCGTAATCTTCGCGCCGCGCCCTACCTAGCACCCGATATGGCGATCTGCAACCCCGGCGACCTCCCGCAAATCCTCGCAAAAGGCCAGCGCGTGCTCGGTCTCGACGTCGGCACCAAGACCATCGGCCTCGCGCTCTCCGACACGCTCCTGATGGTGGCGACGCCGCTCCGCACCATCCGCCGCGGCCGCTTCAAGACGGACGCCGCCGAGGTGCTGCGCGAGGTGGACGCACACGGTGCCGGCGCGCTCGCGATCGGCCTGCCCATCGCCCTCGACGGCCGCGAGAGCCCGCGCTCGCAGTCGGTCCGGCAGTTCGCCCGCAACCTGCTGGAGATCCGCGACCTGCCCGTGGTGTTCTGGGACGAGCGGCTCTCCACCGCCGCCGTCGAGCGCACCATGATCGAAGCCGACCTGACGCGCCGCCGACGCAGCGAGATCATCGACCGCACCGCCGCCGCCTACATCCTGCAGGGGTTGCTGGACCGGCTGGCGCATGAGAACGCCAAAGCGAGGAGCTCCTGAGCATGCCCGGCCCGCTCGCCGGCATCCGCGCCTTCGACATGAGCCGCGTGCTCGCGGGTCCTAGCTGCGCGCAGCTCTTGGGTGACCTCGGCGCCGATGTGATCAAGGTCGAGCGGCCCGAGGAGGGCGACGACACGCGGAAATGGGGTCCGCCATTCCTAAGGGACGCCGAGGGCCGTGATACGAGCGAGAGCGCCTATTACCTCGCCGCGAACCGTGCCAAACGATCGCTCACGCTTGACTTCACCAAGCCCGCCGGCCGCGACCTCGCGCGGCGCCTGATCGCGCGCTCGGACGTGCTGCTCGAGAACTACAAAGTCGGCACGCTCGCGAAATACGGTCTTGGCCATGCCGAGCTTCGCGGCGAGTTCCCTCGGCTCATCTATTGCTCCATCACCGGCTTCGGCCAGACCGGGCCCTACGCGCCCCGCGCTGGCTACGACTACCTGATCCAGGCCATGGGCGGGATCATGAGCCTCACCGGCGAGCCTGCGGGAGAGCCGATGAAGGTCGCCGTGGCGATCGCCGACCTCATGACGGGCATGTACAGCAGCGTCGCCATCCTGGCGGCGCTCCGCCATCGCGACGCCACCGGCGAGGGCCAGCACATCGATATGGCGCTGCTCGACACCCAGGTCGCCTGGCTTGCCAATCTCGGCCAGGGCTATCTGACCTCGGGCGAGCTGCCGGCGCGCCTCGGCAACGCGCACGCGACGGTGGTGCCCTATCAGGTTTTCAAGACCGCGGACGGCCACATCGTGCTCGCGATCGGCAACGATGGGCAGTTCCGGAAGTTCTGCGAGTTCGCGGGCGCACCGGACTTGGCGAGCGATGCGCGGTTCGCCAGCAATCCCGCCCGCATCCGAAACCGCGCCGGGCTGATCCCGCTGATGAGCGAGATCGTCGCGCGACAGAGCTCGGCCTACTGGATCCGGGAGCTCGAGCGCATCGGCGTGCCCTGCGGCCCCATCAACAACCTCGAGCAGGTCTTTGCCGATCCCCAGGTACAGGCGCGGGGCATGACCGTCGAGCTGCCGCACCCCGCCGCCGGCGGCCGGCCGACCCGGCTGATCGCCAATCCCATAAAGCTCTCGGAGACGCCGATCTCGTACGAACGCGCGCCGCCGACGCTCGGCCAGCATACCGACGAGGTCCTGCAGGAGTTGCTCGGCCTCTCCGCCGCGGAGATCGCCGCCCTCCGTAACGACGGCGTGATCTAGCTGCGACGCCGCCGCGCGTGGCGGCGCGCCGGAGTTGATGTATGCTCGACGGGCAAGATGGGCGGCATCCGGAGGGGGTGCTCATGACCGATCGCCAGGTCGACGCCGCGCGACGCAAGGCCCGTATACTACCCAGCGCACTCTGGATTGCCTCGGGGCTCATTGTGCTTGCGGGCTTTATCCTGCGGCCGCTCGGGTCCTACTTCGGCCGCGAACTCCGCTACACCGGCATTGCCGTGATCGCGCTCGGCTTGGTCGTCGCCGTGATCGCCTGGCTCACCGAGCGCTGGAGCCAAGCCAAGGATCGCGATTAGCCCGCCCGCGACTCGCCGGCACTGTCTCGGTTTAGAATTAGATGATCCTTGACGCCCGTCTCAGCATTCTCATGCTCGGCGACAGGCAACGGAGTGTCTTTCCCCAATAACAACTCCGGAGGAACCCATGGCCAAGGGATACTGGATAGGCTTCTATCGCTCCATTTCTGATCCCGCCGCGTTGGCGGCCTACGCCAAGCTCGGCGGGCCGGCCATTATCGCCAATGGCGGTCGTTTCCTCGCTCGCGGGACCCCCGTGAAGACGTATGAGCAAGGCATTGCTCTGCGTACCGTGGTGATCGAGTTCGATAGCGTCGAAAAGGCTATCGCCGCTCACGACAGCCCTGCCTATCAAGAGGCACTCGCCGCGCTGGGCAAAACGTGCGAACGAGACTTACGCATCGTCGAAGGTGTGGACTGAAACCAAGGTGATGCGGCAGAGGGTGCGCCGAGGAAGCGCGGCCCTTGCAAGCCGAAAATTTCAGACTGAGATAGTGCCGACTCGCCGCACGCCTTGCGAGCCACGGGGCACCTCCCTATAGTCCCGCCTTTAATGACTGGCACCGTCGACCCCCGCGCTTATCCCCACCGGCATCTTTTGGGAATCGAGGGCCTGTCGCCGGACGATATCACCCTTCTCCTCGATAAATCCGAAGGCTACGTCGATCAGAATCGGCAGGCCGACAAGAAGCGCTCGCTTCTGCGCGGCCGCACGATCATGAACGTCTTCTTCGAGAACTCGACGCGCACGCGTACGTCGTTCGAGGTCGCGGGCAAGCGCCTCGGCGGCGACGTCATCAACATGGCGGTCGCGGCCAGCTCGATCAAGAAGGGCGAGACGCTGATCGACACCGCCATGACCCTCAACGCCATGCACCCCGACGTGCTGGTGGTCCGCCACCACGAATCGGGCGCGGTGCATTTGCTGGCCCAGAAGGTCAACTGCGCCGTCATCAACGCCGGCGACGGCAGCCACGAGCATCCGACCCAAGCGCTGCTCGACGCCCTCACCATCCGCCGCCGCAAGGGTGGGCTCCAGGGTCTGGTGGTGGCGATCTGCGGCGATATCCTGCACAGCCGGGTCGCGCGCTCCAACATCCACCTGCTCAACATCATGGGCGCGCGCGTGCGCGTGGTGGCGCCGCGCACGCTGCTGCCTTCGCAAATCGAGCGCATGGGCGTCGAGGTCTTCCACGACATGGGCGCGGGCTTGAAAGGCGTCGACATCGTCATGATGTTGAGGCTCCAGACAGAACGCATGCATGGCAGCTTCGTGCCCTCAATTCGCGAGTATTTCCACTTCTTCGGCCTCGACGCGCGCAAGCTCGCCGCGGCGAAGCCCGATGCGCTCATCATGCATCCGGGCCCGATGAACCGCGGCGTCGAGATCGACAGCGAGGTCGCCGACGATCTCGACCGCAGCCTGATCCGTCATCAGGTGGAGATGGGCGTCGCCGTGCGCATGGCGTGCCTCGATGTGCTGACCCGCGAGCTCGGCAACGGGCCGCCGGTGAAATGATCCAATGACCGCGCGCACGCTCTTCAGGAACGCGCGCCTCCTCGATCCCGCGACGGGGCTCGACCAGAAGGGCGACCTCCTGGTCGCCGACGGCGAGATCGCGGCGCTGGGTGCGCGCGCCAGCGACGACGCGTCGGGCGCCGCTGTCATCGAGTGCCATGGCCACTGCCTGGCGCCGGGCCTCGTGGATATGCGGGTGGAGCTCCGAGAGCCCGGCCGCGAGCACGAGGAGACCATGGAGAGCGGCAGCGCCGCCGCCGCGGCCGGCGGTGTCACCACCATGGTCGCGCTCCCCAACACCGAGCCCGCGATCGACGACGTGGCGCTGGTGGAGTTCGTGGCCCGGCGCTCCCGCGAGATCGGCGGCGTCCACATCCGCACTTACGCCGCGGCGACCCGGGGCCTCAAGGGCCGGGAGATCACCGAGATCGGTCTGCTGAGCGGCGCGGGCGCGGTCGCCTTCACCGACGCGAACAGCGCCATCGCCGACGCGCTGGTGCTGCGCCGCGCCTTCTCCTATGCCCGCACCTTCGACGCGCTGATCGTGCAGCATCCGGAGGAGCCGAGCCTCGCCGCCGGCGGCCACATGACCGAAGGCGAGACCGCGACGCGCCTCGGCCTCTCCGGGATCACACCCGCCGCCGAGGTCATGATGGTCGAGCGCGACCTGCGGCTGGTGGAGATCACCGGCGCCCGCTACCACGTGGCGCATGTCTCGACGGGCGCGGCCGTCGACGCGATCCGCGCGGCGAAGGCACGCGGCCTGCCGGTCACATGCGACACCGCGCCGCCCTATTTCGCGCTCAACGAGACCGCGGTCGGCGAGTACCGCACCTTCGCCAAGCTCTCGCCGCCGCTCCGGAGCGAGACCGACCGCCGGGCGGTGGTCGAGGGCCTTCGCGACGGCACTATCGATGCCATCGCCAGCGATCACTCCCCGCATCCGCAGGATTCGAAGCGCCTGCCCTTCGCTTCCGCCGAGGCCGGCATCGTCGGGCTCGAGAGCCTGCTGCCGCTCAGTCTGGAACTCGTGCACAACGGGCATCTCACTCTCATGCAGGCGCTCCGCGCGCTCTCCCAGCGCCCAGCCGAGATCCTCCGCTTGCCCGCCGGCCGGCTCGCAGAGGGAACCCCGGCGGACCTCGTGCTGTTCGATCTCGACCGGCCCGGACGGATCGATGTCGGCGCCTTCCGCTCCAAATCCAAGAACTCGCCCTTCGACGGCCGCCCGATCCAGGGCCGCGTGCTCAAGACCATGGCGGAGGGACGGCTTGTCTTCGGTGCCGATGGCTAAGCCTCTCATGAAGCCGGTGCGTCTCATCGGCGCCGGCTCCGGTTGGGGCGCGGGCGTGCGCGAAGCGGAGGACGGACCGCGCGGCCTTCGGGAATTCGGCCTCGCCGAGCGCCTGGCCGCCGGCGGCGTGCGCGCGAGCTGGGCCGCGATGATCGAGCCCGAGAAAAGCTGGCGCGATCATGGCGATCTCTCGCGGCCGGAGGTCTTCGAGCTGGTGGCACGCCACAACGCGGCGCTCGCCCGTGCGGTCGCGGACGCCATGGGCGCCCGCGCGCTTCCGGTGGTACTGGGCGGCGACCACGCGATCGCCATGGGCACCTGGGGCGGCGTCGCGCGCGCCATGCGGCGCACTCCCTTCGGCCTGATCTGGATGGACGCGCACCTCGACGCGCACACGCTTGCGACGACGCCCTCGATGAATGCCCACGGCATGAGCGCCGCGGTGCTCCTCGGCCACGGTGCGCCGGAGTTTCTCGCCGTCGGGGGCGGTGCGCTCCGGCCGGCGCACCTCTGCTACATCGGCATCCGCTCCTACGAGGTGGCGGAATGGGCGCTGCTGCGCAGGCTGGGCGTCCGCATCTTCTATATGGATGAGGTGCGCAAGCGGGGCCTCGCGGCCGTGATGGCCGAAGCGCTCTCCATCGTGACCCGCGGCACCCGCGGCTTCGGCCTCACCATCGACCTCGATGGTTTCGATCCCGCCGATGTGCCCGGCGTGGGGCTGCCGGTGGCGGACGGCCTGCGCGGCGCGGAGGCCGCCGCGGTGCTTCGCGGCATCGCGCGGGACCCACGGCTCCGCGCGCTGGAAATCGTGGAGTACGCTCCTGCCCTCGACCGCGACCAGCGCACGGCCCAGCTCGTTCTCAGTCTGCTCTCCTCGGCCCTCGCGCCCGCGGCTCGCGCGCTGCGGATCTCCAGCGCCGCCTGAGCGCGCGGAGATGCCCCAGCTCCTCGGTGGCGCCGCCTACGTTTGGCCCTACTACGTGGGCGGGCTGCTCGCCTACCTGCTGGGCTCGATACCCTTCGGCCTGCTGCTAACGCGGCTCGCCGGACTTGGCGACATCCGCAAGATCGGGTCGGGCAATATCGGCGCCACCAATGTGCTCCGCACGGGACGCAAGGGACTCGCCACGCTCACGCTGTTGCTGGACTTCGGCAAGGGACTGGCGGCGGTCCTGCTGGCGGGCACGCTGGGGCCGGACATGGCGATCTTCGCGGGCTTCGGCGTGCTCCTCGGTCACATGTTCCCGGTCTGGCTGCGCTTCAAAGGCGGCAAGGGCGTCGCCACCGCCGGCGGCGTACTGCTGGCGTTGGACTGGCAGATTGGCGTCGCGGCGCTCGTTACCTGGACCGTGGTCGCTGCGGTGTTCCGCTATTCCTCGCTCGCGGCGCTCGCCGCCTGCATCGCGGCACCCGCCTATACCTATTGGCTTACCGGGAACGTCGGCTTCACCGAAAGCGTGGGACTGATCTCGCTGCTGGTGATCCTGCGCCACCACGCCAACATCGTCCGCCTCGTCCGCGGGCAGGAGAGCAAGATCCAGCTGGGCTCGAAGCCGGAGTGATTTCTCGCGCGTCCGCCGAGATCGTTGACGTGCGCTCAGTTCAGCGTCTTGAAGAATCCCGCCGTCTCGAGTTCGTCGAGCAGTGACAGGTCAAGGAAATTCGCGGGCGTCATGGTTTTGGCCTTGGGGTCGGTCGACTGATCAAGCAGGAACTGCACCGATTTGGGAGTCGGCCGCAGAGCCGCCGGATAGATCGGCGCGTAGTAGTCCCAGGCCAACCCGGCATCGCCTTCGTTGGCTTTCAGGTATTTCTCGAAGACTTCGATGCCACCCGCACGGTCCTTCTTGAACGCTGCTGTCGCCTCGGCGATCGCCTCAAGGTAGGCCTTCACCATCGCCCGCCGCTTGGCGATGGTGCTGGCGAGGGTGGCGTGGACAGCGCTCATGTATTCTGGCGCGAGCTCCGGCAGCTGGGCCAACACGTGGTAGCCGGCGGCCTCCACCTTGGCAACGATCGGCGGCAAGAACGTCGAGGCCGCGATCTGCCCGGCATCGAGCGCAGCGAAACGGTTGCCCTGATTGCCGAGCTGGACCTCGGTCACGCTCGAGTCCGGCAGCCCATTCGTCTTGAGAAAGAGCTTTTCGGCCATCTGAGCCTCGGAGCCGAAGGAGCTGATCCCCCATTTCTTGCCCTTAAGGTCTTGCGGGGTCTGGATGTCCTTAGCAGCGACGACCCTGCCGGCGAGCACGCCGACCAGCGAGCCAACCACGCGGACGTCGACGCCGCTCAGCCCGGCATTGACGACCGAGAAGCCGTCCGCGCCCAGCATGTCGACGCCGCCGCCAACGAGACCTTGCACACCCTTGGCGCCGGAATCGAGGAACACGAAGGTGGTATCGAGCTCGTGCTTTTTGAAATAGCCCTTGTCCTGCGCGTAGAACAGCGGTCCGAAAGAAGCGTCGGCCGAGCTCCAGCCGATGATGACTTTCTCATCGGCCGCCGCGGGCGCTGTGCCGCATAGCACGCCTGCCAACAACGCCGCCACACAAAGGGACACCGGCTTCATGAAACTGGCTGTCGGCATCGAAGGTCTCCCGCGATTTGTCGTTGAAGCTCGGGACCTGCTCAGCCCCAGCCGGTCTCGAGCCGGTTGGCGACGCCGATCTCCGGGATGTAGATGTCGTTGGGCTGCTCGAGGACCATAGCGCTGATCTTAGCGGGGGTCTCTGGCTGGGTCACGCGTTCGGTCGGCGTCCGCGGCCGTCCTAATCCCGGGCGCAGTCCCTGCCCGAGCGTCATCAGGGCAAATTTGCTCATGCTTTAGCCGGTGCGCACGCGCTTGCCGGCGTTCGAGGACGCCAGCACGGCTAGGCTGGTGCTCGACCTGCTCTCCTCGGCCTTGGGGCCTGCCACCCGAGCCATGCCGATCTCAAGCACCGCCTGATCCTTCATGCGCACGCACCCGTCTAGCACCCTTCGCCCGCTTGCGAGGGGATAGGTCGCGCACCCCGGATCGTAATCCGGGGGAGCGGGTGAGGTGGATGCCGGAAGCCGGAGTGTTTTCTCGTCTTTGTTGACGCGTCCGCCGGCTCTCGCGCATGGTGCGCGCCCTATGCCCGCCGCCTCGCGCGCCCTCAATCCCGCCGAACGGCTCGACTGGTTGCGGCTGCTCCGCAGCGAGAATGTCGGGCCCATCACGTTTTACCAACTGCTGCAGCGTTTCGGCTCAGCCGCGGTGGCGCTGGAGGCGCTGCCAAGCTTCGCGCGCAAAGGCGGGCGCCCCGGTGGCATCGCGATCTGCCCGCGGGCCGACGCCCAGCGCGAGCTCAC
>Ga0209517_10003119_pt1 | contig 22706 bp, 10 predicted proteins | sample PeaSoiMetSII2010_FD_187695 | JGI IMG/M metagenome (GOLD analysis project Ga0209517, IMG submission 187695) | Peat soil microbial communities from Weissenstadt, Germany - SII-2010 (SPAdes) (version 2) | ecosystem: Environmental > Terrestrial > Soil > Wetlands > Peat | place: Germany...
ATTAACGTGAAGTCTTCTTCTTTCTTGCCTTCGCCCAACGGGCACGAATCGCTTTCTGGGCAATCTCTCGCCGCCGTTCCGGTGTTAGCTTCTCCTGTCGCGCTTTTGCACCGAGGCGACCGAGGGCAACGGCGTTGGGATTTTTCTCTCTCTTGTCGGACATTGGACAAGTTCAAACTTAGCCGTACTTCTATGAAAAAAGCAAATTTGATATTGACAGTCATACTCAGCGCTGAGTATACTAAGCGCTGAGTATGAAAAGAGGCCGTTCATGAAAAGGAAAAAGACTGCAGGCCAGACGAGCGTTCGCATAGCTCGAAGGATTTGGACCAACCTTTCACGGGAAGCTCTCAATCGGCTCAGGGAGATTGCAACCCAGCACAACTTCTCAGTGGGTGCCGGTGACCTAATCTACTTAAATAACGGTTGGTACGTCACCCACACAGGTCTAATTGGGCTGGCGCGTCGCAAGAGATGCAGCGGCATCCATGTTGAAGCCGTCGATTCGCTGTGTGATTCGGGGGCAAATCGCTTCGTCCTTAAGGCAACGGTTTTTCCGTCCAAGGGTTCGTCGGGCTTTGTCAGCTACGGCGACGCAGATCCCTCCAACGTTTCCTCTTTTGTGCGAGGAGCCGAGATGCGCGTGGCCGAGACCCGAGCCGTCAATCGCGCCCTGCGCAAGGCCTACGGCATCGGCATCTGCTCAGTCGAGGAAATCGGAACGATTCCGAATCCGGTTGAGAAGTTTCCTCCACAAAACGCCAATGGGAACGGGAATGGCACCGGCCCTAAGGTCCGCGACCGCCTGTGCCAGATCATCCGCCAGCACAAGCTTGCCCCCGAACTGGTCAAGGCCTACGCCGTCGACTTCTGCGGCACCAAGACGCTCCGAGAGGCCAGTAGGGAACGAGTTGAGAACTTCGTCCTGCGACTGGCCGACTGGGCCATAAAGGACCGAAAGGCTCTGCTCATCCAGCTCGACAGCTACTCGCAACCGAAGCAGGAGGGGGCCGCATGAAGCGCAAAGTCCCAGGGCTCGCCGAAACGGCCCGCGATGCTCGTCCGGAGATTCCCGACGGCGTCTTCCTTGTACGCGTCGATGGCGCCCGGTTCCACTGGCATGCTCGCAAGCCGTTCTATGTCCTCCGACTCTCCGTGATCGAGCCCCTCTCGGTGGCCGGGCAGCCCATCGTCGGCCGGCTCTACTGTACCCAGAAGGCGATGTGGAAGCTAGGCTGGTTCCTTCGGGATTTTCTTTATGATCCGGAATTCCTGGCCCATGAAGAGGTCGATGAGAAGGCGTTGTCCGGACTCCGCGGCGTCGTCAAGATCAGCCACGCCGTGATCAACGGCATTTCGCTCGTCAACCTCGACGGCTTCGCCCCGGCCAGTCAATGGGAAGAACTATCCACGGCCCCGGTATCGAGTGCTTCTCGCTCCAACCATGCGGAGGCGTCTTGATGACCTATTCCTACACCCAGATCAGCCAGTACCTGAGTTGTCCGCGCCGTTACCGGCACCGCTACCTCGACGGATGGCGAGAGAAAGACACGCGTGCCGCCATGCTCTTTGGTCGAGCCTTTGAGCAAGCCGTCGCCGCCCTTTTTCGTCGTGAAGACCCAGGGGCTGTGTGGTGCGAGCAGTGGAGCCTGTGCAAGGACATGGGCCTGACCTACCCCGGCAACGACACCTGGGACCGGATGTTGCAACAAGGTGTCCAGTTGCTGGAGCGCTTGGCTCAAGATGACCGCGTTCGTATTCGGCGTCCTCGTTCAAACCAGCAGATTCAGTTCACTCGCATGCTCGCTTCTGGCAACAATTTCGTCTCCTACGTCGATGCCATTGGTGAATTGGACGGTACGCCCTGCGTTCTGGAATGGAAGACTAGCTCCGCGCGATATCCAGAAGGACCGGCCGGCATTTCTGCTCTCGATCCGCAACTGGTCTGCTATTCGTGGATGACCGGTATCAACGAAGTCGCCCAAATTGTTTTCGTGCGCAAGCGGCTGGTCGAAGTTCAGTACCTCCGGGCTACCATTTCCGAGGAACAGCGGCAGGAGTTCGCAACCCTGGTCGATGACACCGTCCGACGGATCGAGTCCGGGCTGTTCCTGCCGCATAGCGGCATCCGCTTTCCCCAAAATCCGTGCACAACATGCCCCTTTATCGGCCTCTGCCTCGATAAGTCCGACTTGGTCGAAACTGCACTTGTGCGCAAGCCCGGAGTTGACCTTGGTCTGTTTGACGAACTTTCGTTTTAGGCCGATGCCGATGCCGCCCAAGCTCAATCACAAGCGTGCTCTCTTTGTTCTGACCAAGATCGACGAGATCCTGGCGTGGGAAAAGCAGAAAGAAGAGGAGCGCGACACGCGCTTTGTCGATCTGGGACGGTATTTGTGCGAGGTGCGGGCCGGTCAGTACTGGCGGCTGCAAAACTTAACGTCGTTCGACGAATTTCTGCAAAGACGTTTTCCCGATTCGCGCCGCACCGCCTACTATCTGATGTCCATTCACGAACACTTGCCGCCCCAGATCCGGCGGGAGTTGAAGCAGGTGGGCTGGACCAAGGCGGCGGTGTTGACCAAGGTCGCACGTTCCGACGGAAAGGACTTCGATAGTGCAGCATGGATGCACAAAGCCCGTTCCTTACCGCGGGATCAGTTCAAACGCGAAGTCGACCAACATCTCACCGGCAAGGACAGCGAACCGACCGAGATCATCTGCTTCAAGTTCTACAAAAGCCAGATCCCGGTGATTGAGCGGGCAATTGAGACGGCAGGACTGATGCTGGGTACGGACAAATCACGCGGCTATTGTCTGGAGATGATCTGCGCGGATTTCCTGGCGGGAGCCAACCTGGACAGCGGACAACCAAACGTGCTCTTGTCCTCGATCACAAGGTTCTTCCAGTTCCTGCCCGGTGAGCAGCGGCAGGCGTTTGTCGAGCAGATCACCGAGAAAGCGTCATGAACCGGATTCCGGTAAAGCGTGCTCGCCTGCGCCTCGCCCCCAAATCGTACGAAGACCTGCGGCACGAGGTGTTGCGCCGGGACGGATGGAGGTGCCAGAGTTGCGGCGCGATGTCGAATCTCGAGGTTCACCATCGGGAATTGCGCAGCCACTCAGGGGATGATGCAGAGCAGAACCTCATCACGCTTTGCACTGCATGCCACTCAATCGTGCATCGGGGAATTGATTGAAGACTGTTTTCTGATGAGACCCGGTACCACTACTAGAGCGACCACTCCCCCTGCTCCAGAATCGCGGCATGCATTGCATCCGGTGCGAGGTCCAGTTCTCCGGGCCAGGTTACAGCTCCATATTCAAGGCTTCTGAATGCCGCAAATCTCGCGCGGCGTCTGGCTGTCGATGGCAAGACGGTCGCCGGTTTTGGCCTGAGGCGGCACGCTATCTTGTATGCAATCATAGAGTTTAGCTCCATATTTGCATAGTAAGATGATGACGCTCGATTTCGAGGGGTGTGAGCGATAGGAACGGATTGTATCAATCACAAATGCACGGTATAATGATCGATAGAAAGGTTGCTATCGCTCATGACCTGGAATTGGCAAGGGCCGGATTGGCCTAATTTCAAGTGGGATCGTTCGCGGATTTCCGCTGCCGAAGGGCAGTTTCTCCTGGGCGCTGGTGTTGCCATCGGCACCGTGAAACATCTTGGCGAAGACGAACACAACCAACTCATCGTGGAGTTAATGAGCGCAGAAGCCGTGACCACATCGGCCATTGAGGGCGTGGTCCTCAACCGCGCCAGTGTGCTGTCGTCAATCCTCCGTCAACTCGGGCTAGCGTATCCTGATAAGCGGCGCGTGACGCCTGCTGAGCAGGGCATAGCCGAAATGATGGTCGATCTTCACTATTCGTCTTCACAACCTCTTTCTGACGACATGCTGTTTGCCTGGCACCGGATGGTGACTTCCGGCGGGAGGGACCTCGCTGACATTGGACGATACCGGACGAGCCGGGAACCGATGCAGGTAGTCTCCGGTCGCATCGGTGCTCCTACGGTACATTTCGAAGCGCCGCCCTCGAAACGAGTACACGCCGAGATGAGGCGGTTCCTCGGGTGGTTTAATCGCACGGCGCCGAACGGCAAGGAACCATTGCCCGCCATCTCCCGTGCGGGTACAGCCCACCTCTATTTCGAATCGATCCACCCATTTGAGGACGGAAACGGGCGCATCGGGCGGGCTATCGCGGAAAAGGCGATAACTCAGAGCTTCAGCCAGCCGGTCCTTGTCGCATTGGCGACGACCATCCTCGCGCATCAGAAAAGCTACTATCAGGCGCTGGAAAGAGCCAATCGGAAAAATGAGATCACGGAATGGCTCGCCTGGTTCGCCGAAATTGCCTTGGAAGCGCAGCGCCGGAGCATTGCTCTGGTCGAATTCATGATTGCCAAAGCGAAGCTGCTGGACCGGCTGCGCGACCAGATAAACGAGAGGCAGCAGAAGGCACTCCTTCGCATGTTCCGCGAAGGCCCTGAAGGATTCAAGGGTGGTCTGAGCGCAGGCAACTACACCACGATCACCGGAGCATCACCGGCCACCACAACCCGCGATCTGGCGGACCTTGTCGAAAAGGGCGCGCTCATTCGGACGGGCGAGCGCAAGCACGCTCGATATGCGCTCAATGTAACTAACAGGTGAGCGGAAACGAGACCGTCGCCGCGCTTGCGCATGATCGATCTCCTCTCGGCTCACCTGTGCACCCAGCCACCTGATCGCTACTGATCGTTTGCTGCCCTTTGCGGAGAAGAATTGATTCCTGGTGGTCGCCACGTCGTCCTCGTTTCTGAACGTCGAATATAGCCCAACACCAGCTCTCGCGCACTGGTTTAAAAGCACCTCAGCAGCAACCATTATGTGCCGAGCCCGATCGCAGATCCTGCGATCGCTTGCGAAACAATGACTGGAGAGCTTGCCATCGCTCTTCGTATTGCCATCGCTCTTCGTATAAGATCCGCCGCCTCGCTGCAAACATAAAATGAGAATGACGCGTTGGTCGACGCAAATGGTTTCACCCTTCGCAATCGTCAGGACACCGAGCGCTCCCGATGAGGATGAATCCCTTTTCCGTGTTTCTCGGCAGGTGCAGCGGTGAGGATGAGACCTTTTGCCCGAAGTCAGTCACGCCGAATGCAACGAAACCGAAAAACGGAGGACTTGAGGCAAAGATGATTTTGGGCCGACTCCTCATTGTGCCGTTCGCCAACCGTAGCTTAGAACTGTGCTCACGTTTGCCGGTTACTTCCTGTTTTGACGCTGATATGAAAACTGTAAGTCCATTACCACATGACCGGAATCATGCCTGACTTCTTGATCTTCTTGTCGTGCGTGACGAGTTGGATTCCTTCAAGCAGCGCAGTAGCTCCGATCAATCGATCCTGCGGATCCTTCGGATAAGATTCCGGAAAGCTAACCGCGCGCGCAGCGATCTCTGGCGTAATGGGCAGCACCGTCATTTTGGAAGCGCACAGGCGGACGAAGGATTCTACGCTGAGGGTGGTTTCCACCCGCCCTTTTTCGGCGAGCCAGGCCAACTCCAAAAGGGTAATTCCTGCAATCGCAAGTCCGCCTTGCAGACGAGCGGTCCGAATGGCCTCCTTGGCGCGTTTTGACAGCTTGTCTGGTTCAAATGCAAGCCAGATGACGACATGAGTGTCAAGAAGAATCATTCGGGCAGGTTCCAATCCGAGACGGGAATCGCGTTCTCGATGTCTCCCACAATGCGCCCTTTTCCTGCCAGAAAGCCAAAGATTTCATCTTCATTGGACTGCACCCGGATGACCTGAACAACCGGCTTCCCGTGCTTTGTGATCACCACAGGCCGGCCGCTTTCGGCAACCTTGTCCATGACGGCGAGGCACTGCGATTTGAATTGGGCAGCTGGAATCTTCTGCACGAGACCTCCATCAATATGACCATAATATTATGACCACATTAGAAAAGCAAGGCTCTGCGCGAGAACGACGGAGTTGGCGCAAATGCCGGTATCGGCGAGGTCGGTACCCTGCAACCGGGTACAGCGCAATCCTGCCAGTCGGTACCATGAAACCCTGCCACTGGCAATCGGAGCCGAAAGCATCAACCTCGCCGAAGACGTACAGGAATGTTGACGAAAAGGTAATCGCCGGATGCCCGTGATTCGGCCGCAGTCCCACGCTCAAGGAGATTCTCCCCCAAAAGCCCGTCGGAGGAGTGAATTGGCCATAGCTTCGAAGCGGTAAGGCTGAAGCTCTGCGCCGACGTACGCCAGCCTCGGTGGGACTACTCTTGAGGCGTTGGAGAAACCGCTCGACCTGCGCTCTGTTCACGCTAACCACCGCGCCTCGAAGACCATATTTCGGTTGGGGCGGTGCGCCTTCTCATCGGCAAGAACAAACTGCAAGCCTATGCGGTGTTCCCCGGCGGACGACTTTCGCATTGACTGTGATGCAACGTTCTGCGTTCGGCTCCCGGCGAGCCGCGTCTCGCGTTCAACCGCATCGTGGTGCTTAGATATCCGGCTGGCCCCCAGGCCGCGCGAAAGTGGTCGCCCCAGATGATTGGCAGACCTGCAGCTGGGCCTCCGCTCGTTGCCGTCACGCGATGGCTGAGCGGCCATGCGCGATAGAAGATGGACCGGTAGTTCACAGTATGGGCAAGCTCAAGTTGTCTTAGTATGACTTGACATGGTATAACATGACACGTCATAATGTGAGAACGGCGAAGCCAGGACCATGTCCGCTACGATCAAACCCGATCCTTTCTATGACCGGGCGCTCGAATTGGCAGCCTTGGATCGCGCCTGGAAACGTCACGGGGCCGGTGGGCAGATGCTTCTCCTTTACGGTCGCCGGCGATTAGGCAAGACCTTCTTGCTGCAAAGGTTCTTCACAGCGGGGGCCGGAGGGGATGAACCGGAAAGGCCTCACTGCTACTTTCTAGCTGAGCAGTCTACCGCCGCCACGCAACGGCTCACGCTCGCGCGACAGTTGGTGGCCGCGCTACCGGCGGAGGGCGTCGCCGCCGAGGAAATTGCCATCTCCTGGAATGCCCTCCTGCGCTACGCCTCGCAGCAGGCGCGGGCGCGGAAAAAGGACGCGGGCCGCTTCGCCCTGATCCTCGATGAATTCCCGTATCTGATAGCGCAGACTCCCGAGTTGCCTTCCATCCTGCAAGCGTGGTGGGACCGCGAGGGTGTTCACTCTTCCCTTTTCGTGGTTCTTTGCGGATCGCAGCTTTCGGCCATGGCAGCGCTCGGGCAAGAGAGCGCGCCTCTGTTCGGACGCTTCAATGCGGGGATCTTTCATATTGATCCGCTCCACTACGAAGACGTTGCCTACTTTTACGAGGGCAGCCGGCATTACGGCGTCAAAGAGAAGCTACTCATGTACGGCGTTTTCGGGGGAACGCCCCGCTATCACGCCCTAGTGGACACCTCGCGTCCGCCAGCGGAAGAGATTGTCGCCCTCCTGATGCAGCCGCGCGCGATTCTTGAAAACGAAGTGCGGTTCCTCTTGGGCAGCGAGCAAATCCGCGACCCGGCCCCGTATAACGCAATCTTGGCCGCGATTGCCGGCGGCAAAACAAAATTCAATGGCATTCAGCAGTTGATCGGTGTGGAGCGCGGCGCGCTTTCCTTCTCGCTGCGAACACTATTGGAGTTGGGCTGGATTCGGCGTGAACTCCCTTTCGGTGAACACTCCGAACGCCGGGCCATCTATCGCGTTGCCGACCCGTTTCTGACCTTCTGGTATCGTTTCGTTGCGCCGCTGGCCAGCGACTTGCAGTTCTCCGATCCTGCCGCGGTATACGCTTCCCACGTAGCGCCTCGCCTGGCCGATTACATGGGCTGGTCGGTGTTCGAGGAAATCTGTGGGCAATGGCTTCAACGGCATGCGAAGCATCGCCTCGACCTCACGGTGCGCCAAATGGCCCGCTATTGGAGCCGGGACGGTCGAACAGAAATTGATCTCGTCGCAGAACTGGACAACGGAACTTTCCTCTTTGGTGAATGCAAGTGGCGGGCGGATCGTGTTACGCGCCTAAGCGATCTGAGTACACTCCAAGCGAAGGTCGCCAGTCTGCCCGAGGCTCGCTGGCGGAACAAGCCGAGCTACATTCTTTTCGCGTTGGGTGGCTTCTCTCCGGAACTGTTGCAACTTGCCACAGATCCGGCTGAACGGCTCTATCTCATCGCGGAAACCCATTTGCTTGGAGGTGGCCCCGCTAGAGTCCGCTAGAGTATCGGAACTCAGACCCGCTTCGCACTCATCGGACGCAGCTTCTAAGGACTCATCGGCAAGCGGCATCACGCCAGTACTGGCGTCTGTCTCGAGCAGCCCGGTTCCGGCTGCGATGGTGTCATTTCCTGCACCACATTTTCCCGCGGCTGATCTTCTGGCTCCATTCTCTTCCCACAAAAACAAGATCAACGGCAACTAGCCAAAGACGACACCCGTTTCTCGGAATCCGGCGTGATCATTCGGACCTTCTGCTCACTGGATGGCGAAACCTCGACAGAGGAGGAGGAGGAACAATACCGATGTCTGGCCAGGCCGTCCGAAGCCGCTCAGCGAAGCGAATTCACGCAATGTCGTCTGCAAGCGTAGCCAGTTCGGGGATGATGCAGAACAAAACCTCATTACGCTTTGCGCTGCATGCCACTCAATCGTGAATCGGGGAACGGGTTGAAGACTGGGTGTTGTCGTGGACGGAATCCGGGCCTTGCCGGTCAAGATTTGAGCGCAACGAGGCAACGTCATTCCAATCAAGATGCACCGGTTTTCCTTAGGCTGACGCAGAATTTGCCAAAATGGGTTCTTTCCGGGTCGCGGACCAGACACTCGGAACTCTGTCAAGGTGGCCTGCGAAATATCGAAGGACGTCAAGTGCAGACCGTAGCCTGAGAAAGCCCATCGATCAAATTATCAATCGTAGCGCCGCTCAATCGACAACAATCTTGCTGCACGCCTCAAACCCCGTATTTTCAACAAGTACATAATTTCTGCGGAGCACACCACATGCGCGCACGATCTCTGCTCCCCACTAGACCGCAGTCCAGTGCATGAAATTCATTTGACAATATTGCGCTTTGTGAAAGATATTGATTTGGCACTGCAAAGAGCGTTGACAATACCTCGCGCTAACAAGTTGTTCCCTGACGCCATGGTTTCCCAAATAGTCAGATCATGGCATGACTTGTATCCCCAGAACCAAGGGACTCCCAGGTCCGGTCCTCAGCGCTTCCCCATCGCTTGAGAATTCTCCGCGCCGATCCGGCCCTTACACCAAATGAATCCCGCTAATTGAGTGCGCTCGTTTCCATTCCCTTTAACCGGACGAATGGATGGCCCCTCTAAAGGAGCTTTCATGGAAAAGCAGGAAAAGGTCTATACGGTCAGCGGCATGGTCACAGGCCGCAAAGGGCTCCCTGTCCGCGAAGCGCGCGTCGTTATCTGGTGGCAGCACATGCGCGACCGAGAGGAACTGGCGTCCGGCGCAACCTCTGAGCAGGGCAAGTACTCAATCCGCTACAAGGTGCCTACGAGCACCACCCAGCCCATTCTTCTTGAGGTTGAGGCTCTTTCAGAACATCTCGACGCCCCGTTGCTCTCGCCTCTGACGCAGGCACAGCAAAAGCTTGTGGTCAACCTCGCCTATGAGTCCCCGGACCAATCTGAATGGACCAAACTCGTTCGCGGAATCGAGCCGCAACTGCATGGCGTGAAGCTCAGTGATCTGGTCGAAAACAGCACGCACCAGGATCTTTCATTTCTCGCCAAGGAGCTCAACACAAACGAAGAAGCCATCATGCGCGTAGCCGTCTCCGCGCGTCTCGAAGCTGCCTTTCAGATCCCCGCTCCTGCCGTTTACGCCTTCCTTCGCCAACAAATTCCCGCGGCGCTTCCAACACTCCTGCTGGATGCCAGCCAGAACTTCGCGCTCATCGATCCTCTGGTCCAGAGCGTCGCTTCGATGATCTTCGGCCTCTCCTCGGCAACCCAGACCCAGACCATCACCTCCGCCATCGCACTCGATTACATCGGCGCGCAATACACACCGCAGATCGCGGAGATCGTCAGCGAGCTTCAGTCCCATCACACCACCGATCTCCTGAGTCAACCATATTTGGTCGGCAGCACAACACTTGCACAGCTGCTCGACGTCGCAGCACTTTCTGCAACCAAGCAGCAGGCCTTTGCCCAGGCCCTCGCCACGAACAGCCTGTCCATGCGCAACTTCTGGCGCAATCTTGGCAACGGAAAGTTAGGACTCACGGCGGAGGATGCTTCCACTATCGAGCGCACCCTCTCCGTCGGGGCTTTTGTCAAGAACTTCACCCCGCTCATGCAGAGCCTCCTGCAAGGCTTCGCGGCCGGTACCTACAAATCTCTCCCGGATCTGGCGCGTCTCAGCCTCTCTGATTGGGAGAAGCTAGTCAACGCCGCCGGTACTCCGCCTAGCATCGATGGCGCCGGAACCGCGACTCCAGCCCAGGTCTTCGCCGCTGTCGTTTATGCGCGCGTCACTCGCGCTTATCCCACTGCCGCTCTCAGCGCCAGAATCCAAACCGGATCCCTTGTGCCAACAGCTCAGCAGCAGCCTCTCATCCAGTTCTTCCAGAACAACCCTGACCTCGAACTGGTCAAGAACAACCTCCCCGCATACATCGCGGCCCAGGGTGAGAAGGCTTTCGCCGGAATTTCAAAGGACCAGCAAGCAGCCGTCGTCACCGCTGCCCGCAGCTTCCAGCGCGTCCTACGCGTCTCGCCCGACCCCGATGTCGCGCAAACTCTGCTCGCCATGGGTATCAACTCCGCAACGCAGATCGCGACGATGGGCAGCCAGCAGTTTTACCTGAAAGTCACTGCCGCCGGACTCGCCAAGACTGAAGCGAACAAGGCGTTCCAGGCGGCATCGCAGCGTTATGCAAGTCTGGTCTCGACCTACCTTCAGCTGAATCACGATGCGCTCGGCCTATGGCCCCAGGCCATGGGCAGCATCGACGCCCTCGCCCCGCCCATCCGGCAGGCCGTCGCGACCGATCCCACGCTCACCACCCTGTTCGGCTCGCAGGATTACTGCGAAACCGACGACTGCACCTCAGTCCTGTCGCCCGCCGCTTACCTTTGCGACCTGCTTCTCTGGCTACGCAACCACCCGCAGGGCGCGAAAACGGCACTCGATATCCTCAACGGCCGCCGCCCCGACCTGGTCAACTTGCTGCTCAATTGCCCTAACACTGACACCGAACTGCCCTACATCGACCTCGTCATCGAGTTGCTCGCCGACAAGATCAGCCCGCCAACCGATCCCAATTCCACGATCAATCCCATCTGGAAGCAGACCTCCGTCAACATCACCACCGCGCAACTCAGCGCCGCACCCGAATACTTCAACCAGTCCGCCTTCGTCACTGTCGCCAACGCCAGCTATCCGCAGTCGCTGCCCTACAGCACCGGCCTCGACGGCCTGCGAACCTACCTTAAGCAGTGGAACCTTCCTCTCTGGCAACTGCGCCAGGCCCTTCTGCCGCTCAATGGCGTCACGACTACGCAACAGGTCAATGTTGCTGCTGAGCGCTTCCAGTTGAACTGGCAAGCCGTCAACCTCATCATCAACGCCAACTTCGTTCCCGCTTCCGTCGCGTGGAACACCTCGGCTCCTGCTACCGATCTAGTCTCCGTTCCCAAATTCCTTACGGCCGCCAACATCACGTACGAGCAGCTTCTCGAACTCCTCCTCGTTACCTGGGTGCAGGGTGGCCTCGGCATCGCCATTCTGGGAATCGACGACACCTGCACCACCAGCACGCAAACGCTGGCACCCAACCCGCTCGATGCCGAATTCCTCGACCGCGCCCACCGCTTTCTGCGCCTCTGGCTCGCCACTGGATACAAGATGTGGGAGCTCGATCTCGTCATCAACGCCGCCGCTGTCGGCGCAGGGGCGCTCAATCAGGCCACGCTCATCGCGCTGCTTCCCTTCCAGCAGTTGCTCGACGCAACCAGGCTCTCGATCGATCAACTCCTCGCCTGGTATCAGGACATCGACACCGCTACGCATCGCGATCCTGACGGCACCACGACGACCTCGCTCTATTCGCAGATCTTCCTCAATCCCACTGTCACCTGGATTGCACCCGACCCGGACATGGCCGCGCTCGCGACCGGCGGAGCCATTGGCGACCCTGTCTTGAGCGATCATCTCAAGGCCATTCAGCCTGCCCTCGGCGTCACCGCAGCCGATGCAGCTACACTCTTCACCCTTACCAACAATCAGCTCACGCTCGACAATCTCAGTCTCATTTATCGCGTCAACGCCCTCGCCATCTCGTCAAAATTCTCGATCTCGAATCTTATTGCCGTCGCCGGCCTGTTGAGTCCAACAGCTGCAAATGCGACAGCGGCCCTCGCGCCGCTGTTCACAAACCCCGCGGCAACGCTCGCGTTCCTTTCGCAGGCAACTGCCATCCAAAAATCCAGCCTCACGCTTGACGCCCTCACTTATTTGCTCACACCGCCTTCCGCAACCGTCACTGGAGGCTGGTCGACTACTACGCAGATGACTCCAGCGAACATGGCTGCGACGCTGACCGCCATTCAAACCGCCGCCTCCACTCTGCTCGCCGCTTCCACTACGCTCACTTCGCTCATCACCGCCGCGCAAACTACCATCACCGTCGTCAACGGCGCCGGCTTTCCAACCACCCCGTTCACCGTCGCCATCGGCTCTGAGATTCTGCTCGTGAATGCGATCAGCGGCACAAACAATACCAGCTGGACCGTGGTCCGCGGCCAGCAGGGCACAACCGCGGCCTCTGCTGCAGCAGGCGCAGCCGTCACACCAACCGGCGCAGACTTGAACGGCGTTGTTGTCTCCGCAGTTGCCGCCAACGCTCACACTGCTACCGGATCAGCTCTCGCCAACGACGTCAGCAACTTCATCCTCAACACATTTGTCATCCCCGGATCGACCAACTCGTTGCTGACGGTCCTCACCGATCCTGCTTTCACCAGCTCGACTCTCGCGGTGAACACAACAAATTTTCCCAATCAATTCCTCGCCATTCAACTTTTCGACAAAATTGGCGTCCTCGTCCGCGGTCTCAAATTCGTCGTCGCCGATCTCACCTGGCTGGTCACCAACGCTGCCGTCTACGGCGGTCTCGACTTCACGCAGCTGCCGGTCGAAACCACGCAACCAGCTCTTGCACTCTCGCCGCTCCTCACCACGCTGCTCATGGTCCAGCTCGCACGTCTTTTCGCCGCCGCTCCGCCGGCATCGCCCATCCAGACGCTCTACGACATCGTGGGCCAGGTGCATAGCGGTACCCTCTCGACCGCAGCCTCCGCACAATCCGCGCTCGCCCTCATTACCGGCTGGCCTCTGGCCGATATCAAAGCCTTTTCCGCTGCGCTCACGCTCACCTTTCCGACAAGCTACCTGCAACCTGCCACTTACAACGCAATGCGCACGCTTGAAGCCATGTCGAGCGCTGTGACTGCTTCGGGCGCAGGGCTCGCCAATCCCTCCACCACTCTTGTCAACGGCATTGGAACCGGCGACCCCATCATCACCGTTGCCAGCGACATCGGATTCCTCGCGCCCGTCTTCTACATCTCCATCGGCACGGAGATCCTTCAAGTCACCGCGGTCGGGGGAACCGACAATACCACCTGGACGGTCGTCCGCGGACAGGAAGGCACCACCGCAGCAAGCGCCAGTGCGGGCGCCGTCATCACCCAGACCCTCGCTTCGCAGATTGTCAGCTGGGCCGCTTTCCCGCAAGACGAAGTCACCGCCGAGTCCCTGGCCGCAAGCGCTCTCGGCGCGCTCAAAGCTCAACAGGCAAGTGATGCCACATGGCTCACACTCGCGCCCACACTGATGAATCCCATCCGCACGAATCGCTCGAATGCTCTGCAGGCTTGGCTCACCGCGCAACGCGATGGATCGGGCAACCTTATCTACCCTGACAGCGACGCGCTCTTCAACTATTTCCTTATCGATGTCCAGATGAGCCCCTGTATGCTGACCTCACGCGTCGTTCAGGCCTACATCGCCGTGCAAATCTTCGTTGAGCGCTGCTTGATGAACATGGAAGCACCCACCGTCGTCGTCAACCTCGAAACCGATGATACCTGGAGCCAATGGGAGTGGATGAGCCGCTACCGCGTCTGGGAGGCCAACCGCGAAGTCTTCTTGTATCCCGAAAACTGGCTCATCGAATCTCAGCGCCCCAACCGAACCGAAACCTATCAGACCTTTGAGCAGGAAGTCCGCCAAGGGCAGAGCACAACTGACTACCTCGAAACTGTCGTCCTCAACTACATCGATCGCCTCGACGGCCTCGCCCACCTGCACGTCACCGGAACCTGCAGTGACACTTCTGGCAACATCTACGTCGTGGCCCGCACATTGGCTGACCCGCCCGTCTTTTGTCTCCGCACCTACACCAATGGTGCGTGGACCGGCTGGGAAAAAATTCCGCTCGACATCAAAGCTCATCAGGTTGTTCCCTATGTCTATCGAGGCCGAATCTGCCTCTTCTGGATGGATGTCAAGGTTTCACAAGAACCGCATCAGAACCTTCCGGGCGTGCAGGCAACAAGCAATCCACCCAGCCAGGAGGTCGAACGTTACGTTACTCTCAGCCTCAACTTCTCCATCTATCGCAATGGCAGTTGGGCGCCGGCGCAATCGACCAAGGGCAGCCTCTTTGACAAGCCACTGCTCAGTTCGCAGTCTGTTTCAAACAGCCGCGCCGTTGAAGCACTCTACACACTCAAAGTTCAGCCCGCACCCGTTACCCCCGGCTTCGGCGCAAGCATCTGGCTCGATGTCTTCCGTTACGGTGACTACGATGCACGCATCGTCGCATTGGCTGAGCAGGCGCAAATCGCCGCCGCCGGATTCATTCAGGCTGAGAGCAATGCGAGCGGCGTCATATTGGATTTGGACGAAGCACTGGCGGGATTTTACTTGGCAATCGCGTCCGGATACGAAACCGAAGCTTTGAAGCCCACAGCGGTGCACGTCGGCCGCGCCACATTCGATGGCCGCTTCAGCGATCTGGAATTGAACAATCTCGGCATCGCCATCTACGGCGTGCAGGAGAATCTGCTCACATGGGCCCAGAGCACCTACGGACCCGACGCTCAGCCCTTGCTCCCACTCTCAGCGCCCGATCCCAACCTCACCGGCGAGCCGAATCTCACTCCGCAGGCTGGCAGCCTCATCACCGGACCCGCCAATGTTCCCAAGGGGTATTACCAGACCGTTCAACTCGACTTCACTTCAGTGCCGGCCCTCGATCAGAATTCCGGCGTTCTGCTCAGCAATGCCATGCTTCCCTTCCGGATTATCGGACCTGACACCGACCTCAACTTCGACCCCACTTCTGACTTTTTCTTCCAGGACACTCGCCGCTGCTACTGGGTCGAGAGCCAGAAGTACTACCAGACTGGCAGCACGTGGTCACCCATCGTGCCCTCTGACCCAACTTCGGTCGGTTATGAGGTGAAGTATGTCTTCCACCCCTTCTACCACCCCTTCACGCGCCTCTTCTGGAATCAGCTCTCCGCCGGCGGATTCGACCTGCTCTTCAATCCCAACCTCCAGGAAAACCCCGATCAAATAGACCCCAGCCAAGCGGATGTTTTCAGCTTCAACAGTTGGTACGGGCCTGTCACCTCGCGCGTCTGGTGGGATCACGACGACGTGACCGGCCAGGACCGGCAGTATCTCGACTTCAACTACAACTCCGCCTTCTCGGTGTACAACTGGGAGCTTTTCTACCACATCCCGCTCTACATCGCGCAGCTTCTCAGCCAGAACCAGCAATTCGAAGACGCACAAAAATGGTTTCAGTACATCTTCAATCCGACACTGCAACCCTCGTCTGCATATCCGTCGCCGCAGTGTTACTGGATTCCCAAGCCGCTGCGCAATCTCACCGGCGCAGGCATTCTCTCCCAGTCCATCAATAACCTTCTGCTCGCTGTCAACCACGGCGATCCGACGGCCGTGAACGAAGTCGAGAACTGGCGTCAGAATTCCTTCAATCCATTCCTCCTCGCCGACCTCCGCCTGGGTGTCCCCTACATGAAGATCACCGTCATGTCGTACCTTGACAACCTCATCGCATGGGGAGACAACCTCTTTTCTACCGAGTCGCGCGAGGCGCTGAGCGAAGCCACGCTCCTCTATGTCATCGCCGACGAAATCCTCGGGCCGACGCCCGTAGCTGTCACACCCCCGCCAACTGCCGACGAGTCATTCGCGCAACTTGAGCCCTCGCTCGACGCCTTCGCAAACGCCATGGTTGAGATTGAAAACTCCATCGGCGGAACCGGCGGCGGCACGGGCTCAGGCAGCGGAAGTCAGCAGATCCCGGCACCACAGACTTTCTATTTCAAAATTCCCTCGAACCCCACTCTGCTTGGCTACTGGTCAACCGTCGCCGACCGCCTCTACAAATTGCGCCACTGCCAGAGCATTTCTGGGGCGCCTCTTCAACTCGCACTCTTCGACGCTCCCATCGATCCCGGTCTGCTCGTCGCAGCGCAAGCCGCCGGCGTCGATCTCTCCAGTGTTCTCGCCAACCTCAGTGCGCCGCTGCCCAACTATCGCTTCACCGCTCTATATCCGCAGGCTCTCGACTTCGTTAACGCCGTCCGCGCTTACGGCTCATCCCTGCAGGCAGCGCTTGAAAAGAAAGATGCAGGCGCCCTCTCACTTTTGCAGCAAACCACCCAGCGGCAGCTTCTCAGTGATGGCAGCGTAGTTCTCGACTGGCAGGTTCAGCAGGCGCAGAACAACATTGAGGCCCTCAACCAGACCCTCGCGCTCGCCCAGCAGAAATACACCTTCAACTCGACCCAAAGTTTCATGAATCCCTGGGAGATCATCGCTGACAGCATCCATGCCGCCATCGTCATCAATTACGTCATCGCCGCTTTCATCGAGGGCTTGGCAGGCATGACTGTTCTCGTTCCCGACTTCGAGCTCGGCGCGGCTGGATTTGGAGGCACCCCAACCACCACTGCGAAAGAGGGCGGCACGAAAGTCGCGAAGGCCGGCTCAAATGCCGCGGCCGCTGGCAAATCAACCGCAGCCGCTCTTGAAAAGACCGCAGCCCTGGCTGCAAGAATGGGAACCTACCAGCGCCGCCAGGACAACTGGAACGAGGCCAAAACCGAAGCCAGCATTCAGATCGACCAAGCCAACGCGCAGCTCGCCACTGCTAACCTGGCTCTGCAGATCGCACAGCAGAATCAGGTCCTCCATCAGGAGCAAATTGACAACATCCAGAAGCAGATCGATTTCCTCAATAGCAAATTCACGAATAATAGTCTTTACGACTGGATGGTGAGCTCCCTCTCCGCCACCTATTTCCAGAGCTACCAACTCGCCTATCAAATGTGCCAGGAGGTCGAGCGTTGCTACAAGTTCGAGCTTGGCATTCAGAACACATCCTTCATCCAGTTCGGCTATTGGGACAGCCTCTACAAAGGCCTGCTCGCCGGCGAAACTCTCAATCACGACTTGCGCCGCATGCAGTCTTCGTACCTGCAGCAGAATGCGCGCCGTTACGAGATGAGCCGATTTGTCTCGCTTTCCACGCTCGATCCTGGCGGGCCCGGCACTCCTGGCCTCATCCAGAATCTGCTGACCAACGGCTGGTGTACCTTCAACCTTCCTGAGTCGATGTTCGACAACGATTATCCCGGTCACTACAATCGCCGGCTCACCCGCGTCAGCATGACCGTCGTCTATCCCAGCCCCGGCAAGTTCGACAATGTGAAGGCCACGCTGACGCTGATTTCCAATCAGGTTCGTGTCTCAACGCAAGCCGCCTCTGACGGCTCGGACTATCCGGAATCCCCGATCGGCTCTGACCCGAGATTCATTTACAACTACGGTGCGGTCCCGCAAAAAATCGCCATGGGAAACGCGCAGGATGACCCCGGTCTCTTCATCACAAGCATCGCCAGCAACATTGTCGATCAGCGTTACTTGCCTTTTGAGAATGCCGGCGCTGTCAGCTCCTGGCGCCTTGACATGGCGCAGATCAACAACGAAGTGGATCTCTCAACGGTGGGCGACATCATCCTTCACCTTTACTACACGGCCCTCGACGGCGGCGAAGAATTCCAGCAAGCCGTGGTCGCCAACAACACCAGCAATCTGCCCACCTCAGGCATCAAGGTCTTTAGCGCACAAAATGACTTTGCCGCCGCCACGCCCACCCCTGATATTCCCTATCCACTCACCCCATGGCAGGGGCTCATCACCAGCCCCAAGACACTCTGGAACGCCACCGCCATGCAGACCGACGGCACACAGCGCTGGGAAGTCTTCAACAACACTTCGGTGGTGAATCCCGATCAGGTGCTCACTCTTGCAATGTCGGCCACCAAGTTTCCCTCATGGACCCGGGGCAAAACCATCTCTGTCACCTCGCTCACACTGCTCATCGTCTCCTGGGAGCCGGGACAGTTCGTCGTCGCCCCGCAGGCCCCGCTGCCCACAGCAACCATCAATACCACTCTTGCGCCGGGCTCCACGGTCCCCAACGTCTGCGTCGCCACCATTCCTGTGCCCGCGGGCACGCCGCTCGGCACATGGAGCTTCAAGATCAGGCAAGCCGCTGCGGCCGATTTCCATTCCCTCAACAAAAATCTTATTGGAGACGTAGTACTTCTTGTGAGCTATGACGCAAGCTAACTCCACCTCTCAAGCGGGTGCGCCTGTTCTGCCACCACTCGTCAAGCGTACGCTCGCGCGCCTCATCCGCGCCTTCGCACCCGAGCGCGTGATGCTCTTTGGTTCCCACGCAAAGGGCATGGCAACGGACAGGAGCGATGTGGACCTCCTGGTAATTGCAAGGGTGGAGGGAAATCCCATCCTCATTCAGCGCAAGGCGAAACAGCTCGCTTCCGACTGCTTTCCCTGCGTCGACGTCATCATCGCAACTCCCGAGGAGGTCGCAGACGCCGCCCGCGCTCGCTCTCCCTTCCTGGCATCTATCCTTGGCAGTGGGATAACTCTCTATACTCGCCCCTTACCAGAGTCGGGGCCTGACAAGACTGAAAGATAATATTCGCGTCGAGCGAATACGAACCCTGCACGGTCAAATGAGCAGAATGGGATGGCGGGCGGACCCTGTCATATATCGATAGGTACAAGTGATTCTTAGATCAATCCCTCGAACTTCGGTCGATCCTGTCCGTTACCAAGAATCCCGTAAGCCCGCACCAGGGTGCGAAATCTGAGGGGACGGCGGAGTCACAAATGGAGCATTCTCCAGATAGGCACCGGTCGATCCGTCAACTCCGGATTGAGGCAAAACGACGCACGGATTGCGCTATTGTTTTTTCCGCCGCAAAAGATTTCCGGAGGGGTTCGGGTAGCGGCGCAGGGGCCGCGGGGAAGAAAAACTAGGGGCCCGACCGCAACCTGGCCCCCACGTCGCATAAACTGCGATGCGCGACCGGGGCCGGTGGTTGTTCCGCGCGCGGCGCTAGCCGGGACTGAGCCACGAGCGCAGTCGTGCGAGCAGAAATGCTTGCGCAGGTTGCGCGCGGTGGAAATGACGGCGACGGCAAGGTGAATGGCAACGCCCAGCCGCGCGGAAGATTAGCCATGCCCCTTCAGTTCCAGGTGAAACCACATGACGTATCTGTGGGTCTTCTCGTTGTAAAGAACCTTGGCCCGTTCGATATTCGAGCCCGCCTCGATGTCGCTGCCCAACTCGTGCGAAACTTTCAGCGCGGGCCGTCATTCTTCCAGTGATACAAATCTTTTGATTGGTAACAGGAGACGCCTACGTTGGCGACGTTGCCGCCCGGACCGAGCGTCTCGAACTCGCAAAGCAGCTTTGGGTACAGTTTGGGCACAGTTTTCGCGCAATATTTCTGCACACGCTGTAACCAACAGATCCTTTAGGAGATATTTTGGTGCCGGGAGGGGAGTCGAACCTTAACCGCCGTTCGGAACACGTAAGTTACTGATTCCAGAATCGAGAGAATCGCTCAAATCGCCAGAACCGACATTCGACTTTTTCCGATGCAATTTTCCGGGGCGAGTCATAACTGGGAACCTCCAGCTATCGCTGGCTGAGAAAAACGGGCAGGTCAGCTCGATGTTGGCGCCGCCGGCCTGCATCCCAGATCGCGTCTACCAGGGAGGCGGCGCTGGTCGAAGCAACGGCTGCGTGATGGAAATCGACTTTCCAGCGTCTGGGTGCGGGTGGCTATGCGGGTGGCTAAAGGATGGAGATCCCGATGACCGTATTCGCCTGAGTCGAAGGATCCATCTGTCGGCGATGACTGAAGCCGGAATGGGCGTCGACAGCTGATTCTGGAACGGCCGATTCAAGATTCAAGCTGACCGCGTGGAAATGCGAGTCAGGTGGGGTGAAGGCGAGTGACAGGGTCTGCGAGCCGTCACTCAGTGCTTTGCCCGTGGTGGGGGCGCAGGAAACGCGCACGAGATCTTCGTGCTCGCATGCGGCTGCGCTGAACTCAACGCCGACGGTTGAGAGATGGCGTAGCCGCTATGGCGCCGCCTCGGCGTAGGAGTAGTCGTTCGAAAGCTGTGTCGCGCCGCCGTTGATGAACGTCCAGAGGCGCACGTAAACCGGGTTTCCGCTGGTGGGCAGGGTCACGGTGGCGCTGGTGCCGGAGATAGGACCCATGTTGACCAGGTTGGCGGTGCCGGCTGATGTTCCCACCCAGAGGTAGTATGTGATCGTGCCACCGGAGCCCGCACTCCAGTTGAAGGTAGTCGAAGCACCGGTCAGCGTGCTGCCATTTGTCGGACTGGTGATGGCGGCTGCGGAGACGGTGTACTCGGTGTAGGTGTAGTCGTTCGAAAGTTGGGTCGCGCCGCCGTTGAGGAACGTCCAGAGGCGCAAGTAGATCGTGGCTCCGTTAGTGGGAAGATTCACTGTTGTACTGGTGCCAGACAGAGGACCGATGTTGACCAAATTGGCGGTGCCGGGCGATGTGCCGACCCAGAGATAGTAGGAAGGCGTGCCACCGGAGCCTGCGCTCCAGTTGAAGGTGGTTGAAGCCGAGGCCAGTGTGCTGCCGTTTGACGGACTGGTGATTGCACCTGCAGCGGGAGCGAACTCGGTGTAGGTGTAGTCATTGTGAAGCTGGGTCGTGCCGCCGTCGATGAACGTCCAGAGCCGCACGTAGATTGTGGCTCCGTTGGTTGGCAGATTCACGGTAGTGCTGGTGCTGGACAGAGGCCCGATGTTGATCAGATTGGCGGTGCCGAGCGATGTGCCCACCCAGAGATAGTAGGTAACTGCGCCGCCGGAGCCTGCGCCCCAGTTGAAAGTGGTCGAAGCCGAGGTTAGCGTACTGCTCGGCGCCGGACTGGTGATTGCACCCCCAGAAACGCTGAACTCGGTGAAAGTGTAGTCGTTGTAAAGCTGGGTCGCGCCGCCGTTGATGAAGGTCCAGAGGCGGACGTAGATCACGGCCCCGTTGGTCGGCAGATTCACGGTGGCGCTGGTGCCACTGAGAGGACCGATGTTGACCAGATTGGCGGTTCCGGGCGATGTGCCGATCCAAAGATAGTAGCCCGTCGTTCCACTCGATCCCGCGCTCCAATTGAAAGTGGTTGAAGCCGAGGTCAACGTGCTGCCCGGCGCCGGACTGGTGATTGTGGCCAAGCCTGAGTTGTTGGTGAGGAGGAAGGCAGCCGGATTACTGACTCCAGCGGTGCTGGCCGTTACGGTATAGCTGCCGACGGTGCCATTCGCGGTGAAGGCCGGGGCCGTGGCGATACCGCTCGCGTCTGTCGCCACGGTCGGGGAACCCGCGAACGTTCCGCTGGCGCCGCTGCTGGGAGCAGCAAACGTCACGGGAACGCCAGTCTCCGGATTGTTGCTCGCATCGCGGACCGTGGCCTGGAGCGCGACGGCGAATGCACTGTTGATCGGAGCGCTCTGCGGAGTGCCCGCTGTCGCGCTGATGCTTGGCGATCCCGCGCCTCCACCGGATGGAGGGATGGTATACGAATAGGCGACCGAAGCATTGGTGCCGCCTCCGGCGAGGAACGCCCGAACATAATCGACCGTGACACCGTCAGTGGGCGAAACCGTTACGCGAAGGTGGCCCGAGTTGGGGAGCACGCGAATTGTATACGGGTCCGATTCGCTATAGTCCTCGAATCCGTAGCCGTATGTGGCATCGGCGGCCATGGGGACCAACTGGTACACAACGCCATCGCGTTTCTCGTATGCGAACTCGTGGTCGTGGCCGTGGAAGAACGCGGTGACATTGTACTTGACCAGCAACTGGTGAACCGGAGCATCAAACGACCTTTCTTGGTTGAAACCCCAGGTCGTTCCGTCGGTATCGTATCCTCCCCACTCGACGAAAGGGACAGCGTTGGCGCCGCCGCGGCCGTAGTCGTCCATGCCTCCGGATACCTGGTGGGCAAAGATGAATCTGTATTTGGCCGTGCTATTCGCAAGCATCTGTTCGAGCCACCCATACTGGTTTTGTCCAAGTGTCCAACGCCATCTGTCAGCATCCTGCGGCTCGGTCGGATAGCCGGGCTCACCTCCGCCTATGTTTCCGGCGTATGGCTTAACCGGGGTGTACCAGTAGGGATCGATGACCACGAACAGTACATCACCCCAGGTCCACGCGTAATAGTCCTGAATCGTGTGGTCGC